>Ga0209092_10004668_pt1 | contig 11336 bp, 10 predicted proteins | sample FraStrMetagenome_FD_187446 | JGI IMG/M metagenome (GOLD analysis project Ga0209092, IMG submission 187446) | Marine eukaryotic phytoplankton communities from Arctic Ocean - Fram Strait ARC3M Metagenome (SPAdes) (version 2) | ecosystem: Environmental > Aquatic > Marine > Oceanic | place: Fram... | reverse complement strand
GTTCAGAAAAGCGAAATTCAGCACGGCCAGTTTAGGCAACTTCGACGAGGCCGTCGCGGGCGAGAAAAAAGAGAAAATTGGTGGAAAGAAGAAATACAACGCGCTTTTCTCAAAAGACGCGGATGTGAGTTTAAAATTATTTTTAAAAAGTTAAAGATTTTAAGAACGAGTCAAAACAGATTTTGGATCTGATGTCAGCGAAAAACCCGAAATTCAACAAAAACGCAGCAGCCGACAAAGTTCTCAATTTCGAGAAAAAGAAAGCGGCCGGAAAAGTGCAGAAGCGGAACAGCCACTTGAAGGCGGACGGCAAATCGAGAAAGGGAAAACCGACTGGCAACAAGGTGGCAAATAGGAGACAGCGATGAAAGTATTTGACTGTTTTTGATTACAATAAATAATAAAATACCGCCATTGAATATCGAAATGAAGAAGGGAAGATAAATATTCTTCTTTGACGATAGTTTAAATTGATTAATAATTATCTCTCTTACTGTTCTTGTTATGATAAACTTTGCTCAGCTTGGCTGTTAATGTATCTTACGATCTTGCAAATAAACCGACATGAAATGAAATGAAAATCGAGACCTGCAATAAGACAAAGGAATACAAAAATGCCAACTTTTCAGCGTCCAGCAATATTAATAGGACTTCCGCGGAAAAAATGAGGGTACCTAAAACGGTACCTTGGAGCTTTGATTTTATTTTTTTATATAATCTCTGATGAATTCTAAGACTTTTGATTACGTTTCGCCCAGAGCGAATTTTTGAAAATTTTCTGCCAAAAGAATCAGCGTAAAATTTAATGTATAAATGGACTTTCAAAATCGCAGAACCTAATGCCAAATTCTGACGAGGGGCAAGTCTTCGCTAGTTGGTCGTATGACACCCTCGTTAATGGCTCCTCTTCGTTGATCCTCTTGTCTGAAAAAAAAATTATTGCAAGCATGGAGAAAGTCTTACCTTGAAGGCTTCCATGTGGAAAACGCAGTCGAATTTTACACCCATTGCGGTACTCGCCGTAATCCGGGCAGCTCGTGAATCTGTCGAGAAACTCTGTCGCTTCAGCAACAGTCGAGTGGATGTCGCTATCTTCGATTGTTGGGAATCGTTCATCTTGTACAAATAAAAATTTTTGAACGTGAAAATATGATTTACCCAAAGGCGTTTAGAGGGCGCCGTTATAACTCCAGTCGTGTGAATTTGAAGAACAGGAATCGCCATTGGCAAAAAATTTGGAGTTCATATCTCTTGAAGCATACTGGTGTAAGGTTCTGCGATTTTGAAAGTCCATTTATACATTAAATTTTACGCTGATTCTTTTGGCAGAAAAATTTCAAAAATTCGCTCGGGGCGAACCGTAATCTGGAAGATCGGATTTACGAAAATTCATAACTCGATGAGTCATTATCGGATTGCAGCCATTTTAGTATCAGAATTCATCAGAGATTATATTAAAAATAAAATCAAAGCTCCAAGTTACCGTTTTTAGGGGTAGGGGGTCAGTATAATTCTGTGCACAGAATAATTCTGTAGGGTACAGAATCATTCGGTAGAAAATCAGAAAGATAGCTCCACTTTATTGCCCAAAAATCGAATTTGTGAACTTTTCTGTAGTTGATATTAGTATTAAATACTTAAAGATAAACAGGACTAAAATTTGTAACTAAGAGCTTTTGAAGAAAGCTAATCCGGGCGAAGCACTACGAAAGGATTCTCAGACCTCGCGTGTTCCACGCGAGCCCTTCGACCCTTTCTCGCGCATTTCTTTTAAAATATCTCTGCTTGGCGCGGAGCTCGCCTTTTGCAACCAGCGCGCCTCATTTGCGAATGGACTCGGACCTTTTAACTTTCTCCTCGGTATCATATCAAAAAATAATCAGACTAATCTTGGAAAATCTACAGAATTATTCGGTGGGCCTACAGAATAATTCTGCGCACAGAATTATACTCAAGGAGTCCCTTTTTAGGTACCTCATTTTTTCCGCGGAAGTCCTAAATATTAATGATTTGTACTGAAGTGAATCACTTGATTTTATTCATTACATGTCTTCATTTTTCCAAAAAAATAACGATTAAATTAATTTATAATCTATGTGCAACAAGTCACAGGATTTGTTCTTTACCAAAGGTGCCTATTTAATTTTGAATAAAAAAAGAAAATAACTTCAATATGAGGTAGTACCTTTGGTATTGGTCAGATAAAGGGGATAACCTAATTTTACTTTTCGAAGAGCAAAAACAGTAGTTCGGAATGGCGGTAAAATCCTAACAGACAGATTGATTTTTCAAAATATGAATTGTTGTCGTCTTTCCATAAATTCTATGCCAGAAGTTAAACTGTTATTCCAAAGCCAAAAGTGAACTTGATTGGATTCCAATAGAACTCTTTCCATCCCTTCAAAAGTTTTACAAAAGATGATTAGAAGCGAGCAAACTAAACCTGTTTTGTTCTTTCAATATCGCTCTCAGGAACACCAGATTGCTCGAGCGTCATTTTTGCGCCTTTGTCGGTCTGTTCAAATGCCATCGAGGCTGTGGAAAAGTGGGCGGCAGGCCAATGTCGAAGTCTCCATTTCATGACGATTTTCTTGTCCTGCTCGAGTTCAACAAATGATCCCGTCACGACGCCTCCGAATAACACAAACTCGCCGTTTTTATCGGGCTAAAAACAGTTACGAAAAATCCAAGGTTGCTAGCTTACGTTATAAGATTGCATCGCTCCACGAGTCCAGGCATTGACTCTTTGTTTGTCAATAAAAACCTGTAAAGAACAGCTTCAGAGAGAAGAAGACAATATTTTCTTACGTTATAAACTTCTGCGACAGTGCACATAAAAGTTTCCTTGAGCAAAAGTTTTTTGGTCTTGATTTGCGACCCAGAAGTTTTTGTCGTTGTTGATTTCTTGGCTTCAACGGGCTTGTTGAGCTCAACCTTTTTCATATTCGTCGTTATTGACTGCGCTGATTTTGTTGGAGTATTGGCGGCTGTCACTTGACAAACGGACGCTGCAAAGTCGCTCCGGAGAAGTTTCCCGTATTCCTTGATGATTGAAAATCATTTCAAATTTCAATTTGAGAATATTTCTCACCTCCATTTTGTCCCTCATAACCGGATGTGCTTTTGCCTTGATAAACTTCAAGCCTTCAGCGTCGTAGTGTTCATCTTTATCATACTTTGTGGAGGTAAGATCCCACTCGTCTGGGTCGTTTTCTTGGCTAAAGTTAGGACATTTTATCGTCCCCTTTGCTAAATAACGTATTCATGGATACGCGCGTAGGAAAGAAGAGCACTCACATTCGACTTCGTTGCCCTTGTGTTTCAGCTTGAATTTGAGCTCTAACGAATAGTCCCAGTATGCGATGAGCTTATTTTTACGATTGCTGGCCATTGATTCGCCGTTCACTTTCAGATCTTTTTGCAATTCAAACTGTTTTTTGGATCTTGATGGGAAAATTGACAACAACAAGGACTTATCATCAGAGTTGAAATTCAAAAAAATAAGTTTCTTTATAATCCAATTCCTGGTATGGACCATCTTCAACAACCATGCCTTCCAAGAGCTCCTTCAACTTTTTTTCGGACCATTTATTCGCATCTAAAGACTATCTTGTACCATCCAATACCGATTATCGGCGATTATAAAGCTTGTTTACGTACCGACTTCTTTCCAATGCCAATTATTAACATTGTGTGAATCGGCTCGCTCTTCGACAATCCATCTTGGATCTCCTTCTCCCCACTTCGCCATACTGAAACTGTAATTAATCAATAATGATTTGATAAAAATTAAATATCCGTCGAATAAGCTGGAGCAGAGTTAGGTCACGAATTAGACCGACAGTTTGTAGAAATGAAGAAATGGAAAGATAAAAAGTACTTGGTCTTCTTCAAGTAAACATTTTTCGTTTTGGTTTGATAGTGAACGCTTTTTTGACATTATTCCGCTTGACGACTTTGCTTCCGCCAAAATTGAGGCCGATTTTAACCTGCTCACGCTGTTCAGGTTCTTTAAGTCCGCCAGGGATGAACTGATGTCTCATTGATGTCAGCTTTTGCGTATCTTCTGCAATAAAAAAAAGATGAAAGAAAGATAAAAAATGAATAAATTACCCATGTCTACTCCGTCGACATCATCATCGTCAGATTCTGGCTCTTTTTTAATTTTAGGCTTGACATCTTTCTCGTCATTTGAATCATCCACTGACATTGGCGCGGCCTCATCTGCTGGTTCAGTCTTCACGTTACTGTCTGCGGATATTACACCGAGAGCGATTAACCTTTCTCTCTCGGCTAAACAAAATTGAACTACAGCTGGAAGTTAACTTTTCTTACCTTTTCTTTCTTCTTTTTTTATCTTCTTTGCGTCAATTTCTTTTTTCTTTTCCTCATTTCTCACTTTTTCTTTTGCCAGTTGCTTTTGAATTTTCTTCATGTTTTTCTCAAGTTTCTTTTCTGAAAAAATGATTAAAATTAGGTATGGAAATTTTTAAAGTTTTACCAAGAAGTCGTTTTCTCTCTTTTTCGTCAAGAAGATTGAAAAATTCATGCTCTTGCACCTCTTCGGGTTTTTCTGATATTTGATGTTTTGCAAGCGGGATTTTGAAGTCCCATGGCTTCTTTTGCTCATCTTCCTCTTCGTCAGAAGATTCAGCGTTATAATTGCGAGAAGCTCTCTCCGGAAGTGCTCTAAATTGGATATTAAAATTTAAAAAAGACGGAAAAATGAGTTTTTTTTAAGAAAAAAGACATTTGTTTACCTGCCCATGTAATTTTCATTTGATTTTTCCAAATCATCTTTCTCGTTTTCGCGATTTTCAATTCTCGGATCTTCCCATGCTTCGTACCAGAGAATCCCCATCGCCGCTGCTTTTCGTTCCGCCCTGTATTTCAGCTCTTTCAGTTCCTCTTCTCTTTGCGCTCGCGTCAGCGCGTCTCGCATTTTCTTGTTTTCATCAATTTCCGATTTGCCCGTGATTTCGTCTTCTTCATCGCATTCTCGCTTCGCTTGTTCGCCAAAATCTTCTTCCTCTTCTTCCCAACCCGGGTATTGCAGTCCGTGAAAACCTGGCATTTTCTCGCCGCCTCTAGAACCTCGTGACTTTGACATCATTTGGTTGAATTTTTTCGTTTCATGCGCGTCTGGTATTGCCAGCCGATCTGATCCGGCCATAGAACCACCTCCGTAGATCATATTTGGATCAGTCTTCGCAAATTTGCCGCGGCCAACTCGCGCAAATTCTTCTGGCGCCAGCTGGTTGATATCTTCGTCTCCAGCGCGAGAAAGCAGCTCGTTTTTTATCGCTTTTCCTTCCGAATCGGCCATTCTTGATCCAAGTCGCGGAGCCAGCTCAACGCGTGATCTTCCACACTCGTGACAAGCATTTCGTTTCGCCCAGTTAATATTTCCACAACGACAGATCCAGTCGTCGGCCGAAAACAGCCCGCCAGACTTGGTCGATGCTTCTTCACCAATTTCACCGCCAGTATCGGAAGGACGCACGAATCGACCCTAAAATTGAGGATCAATTTTCAGTTTTGGAATCGTATTTATGAAAAAGTTGTGGCAAATTTGAAAACGCGAAGCTTCGCTTCGCGTCAAAAGACAAAAAGGATTGTTAATTTGAATTTAGCTAGAAACAGATGAACAAGGATAGACTAAAAGCGCGAAGCGAAGCTTCGCATCAAATGATTTTAAAATATTAAGAATGATTTTGACAAAAAATGAGTTCTTTTGACACGTCGCTATGCTTCGCGCTTTATACTTCGCTTCGCTCAGCTGTTTCTAGCCAAATGAGCTTGCGAATGGGTTAACCCATTCGCGACTTTTTGGGGCTCACAAGAATTTATCGTCAAAAGCTGCATATTTTGTTCTTTCGACGCGAAGCGAAGCTTCGCGTTTCGCTTCATTTTTGCATTTTAAGGGAATTCGGATTGCATGCCAACCTTGATATTGAAAAAGGTGGATTTCGGACGAGGCTCAGAGCACAAATTGCATTCATCTCTATATCCAAAATTGATATTTCCACATTCGTGTCTTGGACAAATCCAGTCACCGCGTCCTTTCTGGCGTGGCTTCCAGTCTCCACGGACAGTTCTTTCTGCTTTTTCGAAGGCGTTTTTTCCCTGCTTCTTTTGCGATTCGTAAGTTTGCAGCACTTTGTACTCGTCTAAACTTTGCATCCAAGCATCGTCATTTTTTCGTGGCATTTTGGGAAATTCCGAAGCTAAAAATCTTCTAAGATAAAAATCCAGAATCGCGGCGATTTGACGCCCCTATGACGTAATCAAAACTTACTTGTTCCAGAAGAAACTTCTGACTATTGTGATTTTCAATTTTCTATTCTATTTCTCAAAAATTCTCTTCGAAAAAAGTACGAAAAAGTGAAATTTCAGATGAAAAGACAGAATAAGTTTTAACAGCGCGTTGATTGGCCGCCTCCGTTTCAATCATTTTTCCTCCCGAGAATTTGCCAGAAGAGTCGAGAAGATCAAATTTGGACAATTTTAGAATTTACAGAAAACCGAGAAACGAAGAAAAATGGAGATAAAAGTGGATAATTGTGATAAGAAGCATTTTTTGGAAACAAGCACTAGAAATCGAGGTAAATTGATCTATTTGTAAGATTTTTTTTGCGGGATTTTTATCTGTAGAATTTTGCGCGAAAATTGCTGAGCGAAGCGAAGCGAATATTCGCGATAAAAAAATGATTTGCGGAGCGAAGCTGCGCCGCTTTGGCTTCGCTACGCTCAGCCATTATCTCTCAAGGTCTAAAACACTTTTTAAGTGAGTAAAATGGCTGGCTTGTTTGGCTCTCAGAATATCGTTTTATCTGGAAAAGTGTTTGTTGGGCCGAATTGCGTTATTCGTGGAGATTTGGCGCATGTCCGCGTTGGAAAATATTCAATGGAAAGAAAATAATTTTACAAAAGATTAATAAAACGCAATTATAGATTCGAAACGGAGCGATTTTGCGACCAAGTTTGAAGCATTTCAATAAAGGAGTTGCTTTTGTGCCACTCACGATTGGAGAACATTGTTTGATAGACGAAAATGTCGTCGTTTCGGCAGCTCAAATTGGCAGTTTCGGTATTTTTTATCGATAAGCTTTCTTTTCTAAAATTCTTATTACAGTAAACATCGGTAAAAACGCAGTAATCGGAAAACGAGCAGTGATCAAGGATTGTGCAGTGATCTTACCAGATGCAGTACTTGCTCCTGATACTGTAGTTCCTCCTTTTGCAATTTTCGGAGGCGCACCAGCCAGGCCCGTTGGAAAAGTACCAGACAATCATCAAGAAGCAATTACAGAACTTACAACAACGTTTTATCAAAATACAAAAGTTGAAGATTTAGGAACGGTTTACAATTTGCGAAGGTGCAAGCGCGAAGCGAAGCTTCGTATCAAATGAATCATTTGAAATGATAAATTTCAACAATTTGTAAAACCGACTTTAGAACGCAAAGGAAAATGAGAAACACTGCCAAATATAAAAAAATCTGTAAAATGATCTTCATCTAAGATTGCTGTAACTCACTCTTCACATGTAACTGACTATCATAAGCTCCTTCCGTTCAATCAACTTAATCTTAATCAATTTTTTTTTCAGAAAATGCTTCGAACTGTTTCTAAATCTACTCGAATTGCCGGCGCTGCTCGTGCCTACCACGCAAAAGTATGATCATGTATTTTTGCCGAGTTAATTTCATTTTTCAGGTGCACGATCACTTCAACAATCCGCGAAACATCGGCTCTCTTGACAAAAGCAAAGTCAACGTCGGAACTGGCATGGTTGGCGCTCCAGCGTGCGGAGATGTTATGAAGCTCATGATTGAGGTAACACTTGAAGGCCTGTCCCTATTTGTAACGCTGTCGTAGGTTGACGACGACGGCAAGATCATCGACGCCAAGTTCAAGACCTTTGGCTGTGGTTCAGCTATCGCCTCGTCTTCCCTCGCCACCGAGATGATGATCGGCAAGTCGACCTCTGACGCTCATAAGATCAAAAACACAGATATTGCCACCGTAAGACTTTAAGATTAGAATAACTCTCCAAGATGAGATTAAGGAGCTCTCTCTACCTCCAGTGAAACTTCATTGCTCCGTTTTGGCCGAAGATGCTATCAAAGCAGCCGTCCGAGACATTGCGAATAAAAAACAAGCTGCTGCGGAAGCGACAGCTTAATTTTATCTCCCTTTTCTGACTTTCAACAAAAAATATATCGTCAATGTTCCGTTTTTGGCTGACAGAAAGATAATTCGCTACTGATTAGCATTTTCTTTCTTCGCCATTAATAATGTTACTGAAAAAATTTGCTGGTGACCTAAAAATACAGAAAAAGAAAGTAAAAAATGTGATTTAGATGGCAAAAGGTGGCAAAAAGCAGAGTTCGGGAAAGGGTTGATACATGTAATTGACAAATATGTTCTGTAAAAACATTCGGAAGTGAGTCCTCCATGATTGCAAATGACCCATAAGGAGGAAAGTCATCCGACAAAAAGGACAAGAAAGACAGCAAAGAAACTGAAAAACCAGTAGCCAAATCAGCTGCTCCAGCGCGTAGTATCAATGTTCGCCACATTCTTTGTGAGAAGCAATCAAAAGTTCTCGAAGCTATGGGAAAATTGAAAGAAGGGCAGGCATTCAATACTGTAGCTACGAACTACAGTGAGGACAAGGCGCGAAGCGGAGGCTCGCTCGGTTGGATGCTGCGAGGCACGATGGTCGGTCCTTTTCAAGAAGCAGCATTTCAGCTGCCCATTTCCACTTGTTCCAACCCTTCTTATACAGATCCACCAGTTAAAACTAAATTCGGATATCATATTATCATGATCGAAGGCAAAAAATAAACGAGATGCAATCACTTCTTTAAAAAATATTTATTTTTATTAAGAATGTCAGAAAACGAGCCAGAGCTCGAAAAAGATGTCACGGAAGCATTTGAAACGGAAAGCGGCAAAAAAGAAATTCAGCTTTTTGATAGATTTGACCCAAGGTGAAATAATCAAATTATAAAAAATAATAAAACCATCAGTTTGAAACATGTACTGGTCTTTACAAAAGCAGGGAAGCCAGTCTGGGCGCGGCATGGAGACGAAGAAGTGACTTCAGCTCTGATGGGTATTTTATACACAATGTTCTCGATTGTAGAAGAAACTGACGACGAGCTTCACGAGATTGAACTCGGAGGAGGACGAAAAATGGTTTACTATCACGTTGAGCCGCTCATTTTAGGTTTATTATTTTTAACTTGTGAATTTTCTAAAAAACTTCTTTCAGTCGCAATTGGTTTCGGAACTGGAAAACAGATGAATTTCGAGCTTCAAATTGTCCGGGATCAAATTTTGAGCCTGATTTCCGGCGGTGAAATTATAAGAAGATACGAAATTAGCTCGACATTTGATCTTCGCCGATTTATTCACGGATCGGAAAGATTTCTTCATTCAATTTGTGATTCTATCGAAACGTAAGAATTATGCAATCAAACAAAACTTTAAAATTTAAGTGATCCCGCTTTCTTTCTGCAGTCTATTCAACTTGTGCCGCTGCAAGCTTCCAAAAGGGATCAGATTGGCTCTATTCTGTCATCTTGCCGTGATCCTGGAGATCAGCCCGGTCTTGTTTTCAGCCTTCTTTGCCTTGACTCACGTGTTCTTTGCATGTGCCAGGTAAATCTGCCGAATTTCTACAACTTTGTAGATTCCTTTTCAGGACAAAAATATCCCAAAGTTTCATCCAATCGACATTCTTCTGCTGCTAAATCTTCTTAAAAACCAACAAAGTCTTAAAGATTCGGAAGTTTGGCTTCCAATTTGTCTTCCGAGATTGGAAGAATCATATTCTCTACAAGCTCATATCTCATACATACCCGAGTAAGTACCATTTTCGCCAATCAAACCGTACCAAAATTGCTTGCAGATCAAATGATCGAATGTGCCTTGTCCTCATTTCCAACAATCGCTCTCCAGATACTTTTCACGAGCTCCGAAAAGTCAAGGACAATATTTCAAACAAACTTGTGTCGAAGAAGCTAATACATTGTGTGCTAGAATCAGCTGAAAACTACTTGACGATGGATGCTGGAATTCCTCAAATTAAACATTTTATGTACTGCAGTAATTCCAATAATCAAGGTTTGACTTTTATTTATTTAAATCTTCTTCCTGAAAATATTCTTCAGTGACGGTCCCTTCTGGGTTTGACAGTGACACACTGGCAAGATATCGCGCTTTGTTTTCGATGATAACTTCCGGTGAAGTAAAATTGTTATATCGCTCAAATGTTGAAAGTGTAAATGTTGTTTGGAAAACTAAAAACTTTATCCTCTTTGCCGCTTTTGGTCCACTTGTCAGAAGAAAAATTGTGATTCAAAGTATAACGAAGTTGTTAACATGGTTAAGGAAAGGTTTAAAAATTTTAACTACATGTAGCTGTATTTTGAACAGTACAATAAACCTTTTAAAGAAAAAAAGAACCAGACCTTTTTGCTACAAAAGACTACTATTTTTGAAATCCGCCTCTACCTCGATAATCTATCATCATTGATTTTCTTCAGCTCGTAAGGAGCATTCATTCAAGTTTGCAAAGACTTTAAAATAAAATTCTCAAAAATACAAAAAGAGTCAGCTATTTTTTTTATTTATTTCAAAATTTTGAAATTCAAAGTTTATGTACAGAGTTTATTGAAACTGGAAAAACCAATTGCAATAAGTAAGCATTTTCAAGCTATCTGTTAGCAGTTGTCGTTTTAAAATATAAAAAAAGAGTCTTCGAAGATTTATACTTTGGCGACACAATTAGTGTAGCCATCAGTAGTCTCCGTCACTTGGTCATCGCAGCAGAATTGTTGTGGGTGAGCGTTGTTGTACACCCGGGCAGCATTGCTTACTCCTCCGCAGCATCGTCGATCAGAATTACCGGCTTTCTCTCCGCGAACGCACATTTCACTGATTTGTTGGGCGTTGGCGTTGTACAGCATGTTGTGGTGCGCTGGGTTGAAAGCAACACGCTTAATATACGAGTTAAAATATAACTCGACGCAGATTTGTTAATAATGATTTTTATTTTTTCATGTAGAAAAATGATATGATTAATAAATTTTATAATCTTTTATATCTAATAAATTATTTTTAAGAATTTATAGACTAAATTTGATAAAATTTTTTAATATATTTTTTTTAAAAAACCGCCTGACACTGGCAGCAAACTTACCGAAACTTTGGCGTGATCCTTTGCAAATTGCAAATCGCATTCGCAGAGCGACCTTTCGCAGGTGTTTGGGCTATCCCGACAGACCTTGTGCGTCTCCTCAACTCCGTAGTCGTTGAGCAGAG
>Ga0209092_10004665_pt1 | contig 11339 bp, 4 predicted proteins | sample FraStrMetagenome_FD_187446 | JGI IMG/M metagenome (GOLD analysis project Ga0209092, IMG submission 187446) | Marine eukaryotic phytoplankton communities from Arctic Ocean - Fram Strait ARC3M Metagenome (SPAdes) (version 2) | ecosystem: Environmental > Aquatic > Marine > Oceanic | place: Fram... | reverse complement strand
CACTTTCGTAAAACTTTTTTTTTTGGGGTCGTCCGTTGAGTTTTACAAATTTAGCTACGAAATCGGCTACGCCATTTGTACCACAAAACATGTAGCCACTTATTCCTGCCGATTCCGTAGAATAATATCATACTACAACATACATACTACCACAATTTTTATTTCATTTTGAGATTTACTTGTACATACTTGCTACTTACGACGTTTTCTATAAACATGAAAAATTGCATCCACAAGAACAGGCCTCCTTAGATGAATGATGGATGCGAAAGAATATTTATAAAATCTCTATATTTTCATGTGAGAAGCAAAAAGAGTACTCAACAGCAGGCTTTTACTGAAGTTGTTTCATGTAAGATGATCAAAGAGGAACGACAAAATTTGTAGCCTTTGGAGCTCGACAACTCCTTTCAAATATTTTTTTGATCATGAGGAATCCATTTTAAGCGACACGCGGATATGATTTTCACAAATAATGAAGTACAATAAACTGCAGTGAGCTTTATTTATTAGAAAGTAATACATTATTTTTTATAAATACAAAGATATTGTTACAAGCATCGTTCCATCAAGGAATTCCCAACGCAAGGCAATTTATTTCAGAATAAAGTGGTCATTCACAAACAAACAAACAAACTTGTCGAGCTCTTGATTTGCTCTAGATCTTGCATGAAAACAAGAAATCTTCTTTCAATTTTCTTGAACTTGCGCCACTTGATGAAGAAAACTTGTCGTATAAACACAATCTAATCCTGTAAAATGACTTTCTTCGTTTTCCAGTTTCACAAAATGAGATCCATTTTTTGATCGTCTTCTTAGCACAATAATTTTGCTAATTTCAGATGCATCCCATAAATTCGATGCAACATAGTAGAGGAGACCAAGAATATCATGGAAATCATAATCTAAGCTCAAGAGACGGTGATTGAAATACTGCTTCAATACCCCTACGACACAAAAAAGTTTGCATAAACTACGGATGATAAACAAGCTGATGCTACGACCTTATTGTGCATTATCAATCGTCTTTCATTGTTTGATCCAAGAAAAAATCTGTAGTATGAGTAAGTTGTGCCACAAGCGAAAACAGAGTTCCAGACATCTGATTTTCGTCTTGCTACTTCCATTGTTGAGGAAGACCATCCATATATGCCCATCAATGATCCTACAATTGCTGCGTTTGAAATAACTGATTGAACGGATGAAAATGGTGGTGCAGGTCTGAAAATCCCTGTTTTTGATTCTAAATTCGTTCGTGCAAACAAAAAAAAAAATTAATGGAGGAAGTTATTTCGAAACAAATGCCATGTGCATGAAAACATACTTTTGTTTCCCCAATTTGCAAGAAAATAGCGAATAAATAGACATGCATTCTATATTTCTATTGATATGAGCGTACCTTGCAGAGCACCTAAGCTACCTGGAGCATAGAAAGGGGTGACAAGTCCCCATATAGCTCCAAACATGAAACCATTGATGAATTTATATACGCCGTCAGATGCAGCGGTTGCGTAAGTTGGTAATAGGGTTATTTGTAGAGGTTGCTGCCCTGCATCCTCTTTCTTAGGACCCATGAATATTCCTTTATATATGATTTCTTTTTGGATTCCAAGAGATTATTAAATTTCGATTTGCTCAATCTTGATACATTGATTGGGACATCAAATTAATGTTTCTGTGGGGGATCTCCGGGGTTTGTTTGTTAGATGGTTATGACGTATTGTTCAACTCGCGAATTGAATACCATGTAACTGCTGTTATATCTGTGCTATAGCAGCTGCCACTGGATCCCACTTTTCAAAAATTTGTGATCTCGTAGAAAAACCGTATATGTAGTTATTATTATTATTATTATTATTATTATAAACGACATATTACAATTCATAAAAAATCTAAACATGACTGATTTCCCCATTATTATTATTACATGGTATTGTTAGACCGCATGACTTAAAACTTCCGTTAACAGTATAACACCCTGGATATCGAAATACCGTTGCTACCACCTTCTCCTAAGGAACATTGCACCGCCCTGGTCAGGGGGGCCCATAGCTGATTGTTATCTTTCGCAAGGAGTTTTTGTGCTGCATCTGGAGTCTACCAGGATGACTTGTTCGCAAACTGTTAAATAAAGAATAATGGCCAAACATCCAGCATATTAATAGTAGACTTTCTATTTCTATTTGGTTCGGGTTATTTCTGTTTCATGGAGCTTATATCGGAAAGATTCCCCTATCAAACAACCACCTTTACATGAGCACGGACCTCGTAAATGCAAATCACTGATTCAGGGCAAATACCTACAAGCAGCGATTCTCTCTTGGACGATTCCTTCTGTCGTTTTTTTCTTTAGTATGGTTTGAATGTGTAGGTTTGAATACGGACTTTGTTGAGTCTTTGTGAGAGTAAACAGGTGTTGATGATATAAGCATGACATCTCGATCATCAATATTATAGTTTTGAGGTTCCGAAAGTATAAGCTTGGCGAAAAGTGACCTTTTTTATCATCTGAAACATAATTAAATTAGTATTGCACTAAAAAATGAAAATATATTCCGCATACTATGAATCCTAATTTATTATACCCAAGAATTACATGTAATTGATCAAGTTACGAAACATACTTTCAAGTTCATTTTTGTACGAATAAAGTTAAATATACTAGTCCAAACCTTGTAAGGCTTTAGGCTTTCTATAAATATAGCAATTCATTGTGAGACTCATCCTTTTTCTTGCACGTTAATAGCAAATCTCTTCTTTATCCTGTGAAATTCATTCTTCTTCTCGAACGCCACATACCAGGTATTACCATTACTTATCATCTTTTTGAACAAAATCAAATTTTCCATCTCTGTACCCACCTTCTCAACAGTGTGCCTTTGTAGATTAAATGCATATGGTCTCAATGTATCTTCGCAACCATCCTCATTTGAAAGAGATATATCTTTTACTGTCATTTTATTTGATTGGTCATGAAGTAATATCTGTTCAAACATCTGCGCATCTTCATCTCTCTGTAAATATATAGCTGAATCATCTGATGAATGCATCAACACACTCACCAAATATCGATAAATAAAAATGAGGGGAAGTTCTTCATGCTTTGTTTTCGCTATCGATTCTTTCTCGAGAATTGAGTCTACCAATGACGTTAGTGTCTTTCCGTTTGTCAAATGAAGACCCTCATCATAGTTTTCAGTAATATTTTTTTCTTGCTGCAAATTCTCAACAATCAAAAGTATCCAAGCCATTCGGTACGGCCACTGCTCAAGTAATATAGTTAGTTTCAAAAGTTTTTTATGAAAGTATGAAACTCTTTCTGATTCTCCTCTGATTTTTGTAGTTACCAAACGGCTCACCATATAGGAGTTGATAATTCTTTTTATTTTCCTTACTTTTCCTGATAGAAAAATAGAATACATTCCAAACCATTCTAGCTCTGCTTTTGAGACCATGGATTGAAAAACCCTCCCATATGACTGTGTATCACGAAACCACTCTATGTTTGATAGATCAATAGAAACTGATGGATTTTGAGTATTGGCAGCATCATCAACAATATCTGCTGAACCCGGTATTGGATCGTTATTAGTCTCTGGGGGATTATTGTTATCGTTTGAAGCGCTAACTGCAGCTAGTGTTCTTGATTCTGCAATATTTTCTTCAATATTTGTTTTTCCCGAGAGAAAAGTAGAATACATTCCAAACCATTCTTGCTTTGCTTTTGAGACCATGGATTGAAAAAATCCCCTATATGACTGTGTATCACGAAACCTCTCTATGTTTGATCGATCAATAGAAACTGATGGATTTTGAGTATTGGCAGCATTATCAACAATATCTGCTGAACCCGGTATTGGATCGTTATGTGTATCTGGAGGATTATTGTTATCGTTTGAAGCGCTAACTGCAGCTAGTGTTCTTGATTCTGCGATATTTTCTTCAATATTTGTTTTTCTTTTCGAGATAATTGCCTCAATACCTCTGGATATCCAATGTAAAACCTCATCTTGGATTCTCTGGATATTACAATTAGACTCATTCATTTGATCTTTATTTGAGGCGTTTGCAACAGCCTTCTCGGGACTTGAAAAGAAAGAACCTAGCTGATTATGATTATTCCAAATATTCAATCTATTCATCTCTTCCAATACATCAATCAACTCTTCAAAAGCTTCTTCTTTCGTCGTAATTGATCTTGAAAATATATCTGGACAAACTTCCTTGATTTCCTGTATGCCTGCACTTGCTAGATACTTCAACCGTTCGTACACTCTCAGAGGATCCAACTCAGTATCTTCTAAACTCTTCTCCACAAAATTTCTTTTCCGATCATCATCTAGATCTGGAATGCAAAAAGGTATTTGCACTATTTTCTCCAAATATTGATATCCTCCCAAACCAGCATCTTTGAATCTATCCCCAAAGTGCTCCTCAATACTTGCCACAACTAACCGACTATCAATAGCAAGCCAACACGTAATTGGAGCATCCACTAACAGCAATATTGTCGCTTCTAATATCTTCATCACAATTTGTTGTGGACATCGATCAAGATCATCAATAAACACGCCTAGACGAATTGGTCTTCTCCTTTTCAATTTCTCATCTCGAACATAATGTGTGCGCAGAAAATCGAATAAGTATTGAACTTCTTGACTAACTTCGCCCATGAATCCAGTTTCTTGTGAAAAGTCTGGACGCTTGTGATTTTCAAACTTATGAGCATTCTTCAAAATTTGGGTGCCTCTGGACTGATATAGTTCAGGAACTACTTTTATTGCAAGCTGGATATAAAAATAAAATGCTGGAGAAATTGAAGCAATACCAAGGATCCAATTTTTGATGTGTTCTGAATGAAAAGTGTTTTCGGAATTTGGAATGGTTGAATTGCTAAACTCTTCCAATAAAGTGGAATTTTGCCAATCTTCTGATGTTTGAGAATCCAATGCCTCGTTTATTTGGGAAATAGCAATTATTGAAATAGTAATGATCCAAATGAATGTGGATATAATCACCTGTGCCCTTAATTTAATAATTGCTACATCACGTTTGTTGTTTTTAGTCGAGATATCATCATTCGCTCCTTCCTTAGATAGCGATATGCTCGCTCGATGTTTGCGAACCTGGTATTTTCCACATTCTTCCTCAACTTGAAGCCAAAGTTGTTCTAGCAGTTTGGCCCATAGATTATCTGTGCCGCTATATACCCATGCCTATTCAAAAAGATAAAATATATTAAATTTGTATAAGTTATCAAAACAACAACATCAAAATGAAATATGATTTCATGTCTTACATTGAATTCCACAAAGATGTATTTTGTCATGCTTTTTTCGATTTCATAATCACCCCCCTGGAAAAAGGCTTTAATTGATGACCAAGATGATTGTAAATACATGAGAATTTGTTGGAAAAAAGAGAGCAAAATGACAAATAACAATCCTGCATATCCGATTTGGCTCATGTCTTCTATTCCAGCATAAAGATCAAAGTTAGAACTGAAGATATTTCTAACATCGCTCCATTTTAATTCATGTGGTGCTCTGGAAATGACCATATCATTATTTTTTCTAGTCATATCTTCCAAACCAGCAATTTTTATCAAGTCTAACTTTACATAAAACTTAATATCAAACTCTCTGCGATGACGAATAAGTAGAAAAGGTATTGAAATTACCAAAACAACAGGTCGAATGATTATATTCAGTGCAAATATAATTATCCAAACCACAATGCCAATTGGAGATACAAATATCATCATTACCGCCACCTTTTCCTCTGCTTTCAATTTACATGAAAAGCACATACATTTTGCTAGTATATGCGCTATCCCACACCATCCTGCCCATGCTAAAACACAACTACGCTCAATCAGTCCAATAGGAGCATTTTCTTTTATATTTATTTCTTTTAGTAATTTTTCATCAGTAACTTCATTGGTCTTTTGTTCCAAATCATCCCTAATCAGCTTCCAAAAAAAAGTCTTTCCAGCTCCCCATGGTGCAAATAAACCAACACATAAAGAAGTCATTGGATTTTCCACTTTTCGAACCACTTCCGATAGACCTTCAGCGTACACATGATACCCAAGTCTATCTGGGGATAGCTTCGGAGAATCGTTGGTTCCTCCTACAGCGCTCTTACGGGTCATTCTAGGCAACCTAGTGTCCAGTCGAAGAATTTGGTTTGCACTATATGGAGCGCAATAAATATACCCAGATGATTTATCCAACACTCCACCAATATATTTCTCTAAACCATTTTGAATTGATTCTTCCTGACATTTCATCAACGATAATGTCTTGGTGTTCATATTCAATATTAAAACATGAGTTCCATAATTAGGAGGCCAATAAATATTACCATCCGCTCCCACAACCGCATCCCCCCAATCTCTTTCGTTTGCAGTATTTGTGAGTTTGATCCAAGAATGAGATCCGTCCTTAGGATCAATCTCACAAACATTTCCAGTATCGTCTGCGTAATAAATAAATCCATTATTTCCCATCGCAGCTCTATTCCATGCCCATATTCCACCGAGAGGAGTGATTTCTTTCACAACGGAAGTCTCGTTTGGATTTGATACATCCAATCTTGTTAGTTGGTTGTTTTTTCTATTGAGACCGTACATATGATTATCACGACCCAGCAATGTCCATCGGAACTTAAGACCACCTCCAAAATCATTTCCAACACTCGTGACAGATTCCGTTTGCGGATCGAATTTGAGGATCCGCTTGGCATATCCTGGCATGTAATAAATACAGCCATCCTTGGCGAGAGCTCCAGAATACCATAAATGTCTACCTGATTCAGGCAGTCTCAATTCATTCATAATTTCTACCTCATGATTGCTGGTGTTTATTTTCAGAATTTTGTCTACGTCATAATTGGATGGCGTACAATAAATATTTTTATTGCTTGCAAGGACTCCACATGCCCATTTCTCTCCATCCCCCCAATCGGGACCAATGAGTTCCGCTGTTTGACTTTTAGGATCAAACTTCAAAACTTGATGAGCATTATATGGGATGCCATAGAAATACCCATTTTCGCCATCCACAAAATCATACCATTTACGGCTACCCTCGAATTCCACTCCCACTAATTTGTCAATGGAGTCTTTGGAATCTGTCATGATGGTTCTTGACAGCCAATCTCTTTAGATTACTTTTGATTGATTGATTGATGGATTGATTGATTGATTGATGGACTGATTCCGATAAAGTTTGTTCAATTGATGTGTGCCAATCAATGTTGGAGAAAGACATTCGTTACTTTTGTTGAAAGTCCGGAAGTTTTGTTCTTCAATGTAGTGTTTGTTGAAATCTATTCTTTGGCACCTCAAAAGTCTAAATACACAAGAAGACCACGACATCATGCACATCGTATGACTTAGATACATACGATGAGATTCACAATTTCAAAATATTCTACAAAAAATATTAATACTTAGATCTAGGTGTGGGATTGATTCTAAGTGAGAGAACTTATATAGGAAATATACATTTAAGGAAGGAGGTAAATAGATTTCTGAGAATCTCTTATGCGAACTCAAATATGCTACTTTATTACGGTACGTATTGTCATATAGAACAACAAAAATCTATATTCAATACGCTGATCAACCAATTTGATACGAGTATGTACTTACGACTTTTTTAATCAAGGTTTACGCATCTTTTCATTTCTTTTCCAGTCGTGAGAAATCATATGTATGCATCAATTCCAAATCATCCTTAATTTTTGGAATCCATCATGGCGTCCTGATCCAACCATCACAAAGCTATGTGCTACTGCCCCCCAACAGGGGAACAAACCTTCACCTATCCTCTGTCCAAAGGAAATCACCCACTTCATTTTCCGCCGCTCACGTTCAACTTCATAGTCGCCGCCACATGCTCAAAAACCGTTCCCGCCCAAACCGCTACCTTCCCCCAAATCACCTGGCGCCAACTTGAAATATCTCGACACACAATACTGCAGCTCCATTTATCCCATCACAGTAAGGGATGTCTCATTACTACGCGCGATCTATTTGGCTAAATGCATAGTAGCTAACCACCAGAAAGGGATCTCCACCCAACGCCCAAACTCCCCAACCCCCTCTCCATCTCGCTTCCCCATCTCGTATCGTCCAGACATGCATCCTTATGTAGACACGTCCTATCGTTGCAACCGCAGTACTAAAGTGGCCCTTCTGCGCGAACCCATATATTTTTTATGCCCATCGTGACATGATCGTCACTCATGCTTACCTGAACTATATCCAACTTCACTTAGACCGATATCGCTCCACCTTTCGTCTGCACAACGAGTCTCTTGCCTCACGCGCATCATCACCACCTGCACCTTGGTGCTACACCCATACTCGCGACTCAGACGTTGTCCATACGCGCCCACCCAAACTTCGACGCCATGCCTAACCCATACATGTCACCAGATACCTTGACGACGTCATGTTACCTGACAAGTGTCACACAAATACCGTTATCCCCATCTATTCCATTCACAATTCTAATCCCACACAATTTCAAATGTAATACATATGACTCATTTAAATCCGACTAAAAGTATTGCTCCCTCCTCACAATTTTCATCTGAACCAAGTTTCAAGTCCAAACAAGCTAACCCAGCTCACCCATCCCGATGTCCGCCCCTGCTTCTTCCACCTTCCGTAGTACAGTCTCCTCGATTCCTACAAAGATGTGTTTCACATCTGACACGATCTACGTCATTTGTCAACTTCATTAAAAGTCCCTTGATGACCCTGCCAAAGCAGCCCGCATCACGTTCATGTATAAGGACGGAAGTGTCGCCAGCTTCCTCCAAACACTCAATACCGAGACGTTCAAAGCTCACCCCACTCCATCCGTCTTACAGAATACTATTGGTATTAGTCTGCCAGTGTTCATTGCCCTGAAGGGAAAGTCACTGACATATGCGTTCACTGTCCACACGATGCTGTCGTCCACTATCAATTCTCCTCAACAATGTGCTGAGCAATTGTTCCAAAGTGTTGGATGCATATACCAATATCTTGGGTATGTCTCCTCTTCAGCCAGTCCCCTCCACTCCACAACTCCTATCCCCTGAGCCAGTTGAACACCCTCCTAGCTTCGTGTCGCCAAACCAGTAGAATCCCCCCCCAGATTGTTCCTCAATCACTCATACCACCAAAGCTTTCCTACCCCACGCAGTACCTGACCTAGCGAATGTCTATAAATCCTCCCTTCCTAAGTCAAAGAAGAGGTCAGCATCCACCTCGCCACCACCAGACCAAAGCTCCAACACATCTTGTCAGCTCCTTTCTCAGATCTATGAATGGGATGATACATTGGCCTTGGATAATAGCAAAGATGTCTCGTTAGATACCAGCAATGAAAACCCAGCAAACCAATCAGTCCGCACCAATCACTTTCAATCAGTACTGAAAAGCGCAATTATCATACACAGCGATACGCGCATGATAATATAATGATTAAATGAATTATTACATTTTTTACGCATCATAGTATATGTCAATTAATAAAGAAATATGAAATAAATAAAAATAGTCAATGATCTGATTCAGATCCATGCTTAAGGGTAAGACCCAAATGTATCCCTCAAGGTCAGAACTTTTTTCGGAAGTCGTACTACAAAAACACCCTATTATTAATTAACATACCTAATTTTACTAAAACCTACGTGAATTTGCAAATTTCATCACAAAGCCAATGGCCCAAAACTGAAAAAAAATCACCAACTCAACCACCAAATCCAAATCAAATCTACCTTACATCTACATCAATCAACAAAACCAAACAACATGGGCAAACTAACGAAAGTTCGGAAAAGATCGAAGACGAAATCAAAGAAACCCACAACCAAAACCAAATCGAAATCCTCTTCTATCAAGAAAATCAAGCAAATTTCTGGCGCGCCAAAAAATTTAACTGATGATAACAACATGAGTGACAACGAATCAACAACCAACCAATCTACCATTGCACTGGCAACTTTTAGATTGAATAGAAGAATCATGAAATCTCATTTGAATAAAGCAAAAAAGTCAAAAAATGAGGATGAAATTAAAGATGCAGAATCCATGTTAGAAGAAGCAATTGCAGATAAAGAAGACGCTGCAAAATGGACTCATCCCGAAGAAGCCATTGATAAATTATCAAGAATCCTAAATGAACAAATTGCAAATGATGATGAGACAGAACTCATCGAAATGACTCAAGATCTAATTTTCGATGCTGAAGATTCTTTAAGGATGATAAATCAAGGACAAGAAGAAGCTATATTCTATCAATTAACTGAAACTGATGAATCACCAAAAGATTTCAACCTTAGCGATTCATTAATCCAAGAACTTTCTTATCTAGATAAAGAAAATTCTAACATGCTCCCACCAATTGGACACCAAAGCACTTTTGAGGAACAACAGGAATCGAGCAATTTATTTTCACAGGCAATCAATGAGCAAGATCTAAAGCAACTTGAAGATTCAAACAAATCCACATCATCTAATGAAAGTGGTAAAATGAGCATAGATGAAGGGCAAAAAACTCCGATTTCTGGAGCAAAAAAAAGTCCCCCAATCAATATCATTCAAGATCAACTCAACGAAGCTTTAAAAATTCTCTCTCCCAAAGAAAAACTTGCAAAGATGCGTCGTCAAGCAAAACTCAATGCCGCAACGAAACAAAGTAAATTGAATCAACTTTGGAAGAACAATTCAAAATCTTCCAAAGCAAATAATAATGATAAAGTAGACACTTCAAAATCGATGGTAGAATCGATGAAGAAAGAAATCATTTCATCAACACCTGGTAATACTGAGAACGAAAAGAAAGATTGCAAAGAAAATGATAAAAAAAATGATAAGAAGAATGACAAAAAGAAAAAATCAGTCACATCGAAAAAATCAAAATCGAATAAGAAGAAGTCAAAGTCAGAATCAGAGTCAGAATCAGAATCAGAATCAGAATCAGAATCAGAATCAGAATCAGAATCAGAATCAGAATCAGAATCAGAATCAGAATCAGAATCAGAATCAGGATCAGAATCAGAATCGTATGATAGTGGAAATGAAACCGAAACCACTGAGAGTGAAGAATCGAAGAAAAGAGAGAAAAAGAAATCAGCAAAGAAAAAGCAAGCGACTATTAGTGTTAAAAGGAATTTCAACACCTATTATTCAGTGAAATTGAATGTTGAGAAAGGCAATATTCCAACGAAACAACTTGGAAAAGCATTAAGTTCATGGTACAAACAAATGTTATTAATGGATTCAAGTATCGTTATATACATGTTTGACAGTGAAAAACCTACTGAAGCCATTACAA
>Ga0209092_10004659_pt1 | contig 11351 bp, 6 predicted proteins | sample FraStrMetagenome_FD_187446 | JGI IMG/M metagenome (GOLD analysis project Ga0209092, IMG submission 187446) | Marine eukaryotic phytoplankton communities from Arctic Ocean - Fram Strait ARC3M Metagenome (SPAdes) (version 2) | ecosystem: Environmental > Aquatic > Marine > Oceanic | place: Fram... | reverse complement strand
GCAAAATAATCAGGTGTGGTTGCACGCTTCATATACCTGTAATCTATCTTGCTATCGCTTTCGGTATCTAGGAATGGGGACATAGAAACGTGAGCCGCCCTATGTAAAGGCGAGTTGTCTGCTCCTTTACGTCTGTATCTTAATCCTTCTAATAAATTTACTGTATCAGAATCCAATGCTTGCAGATCGAGCCTATTCATGGGGCTAAGCCTATCCATAGGAGACTTCAATCTATTGCCAGGCGACTTGCCTCCCCGTATTGCATCAACCTGGTCTGAATAAAAAGTGTTTTGGTTTTCCTTGCCAAAATTCTCCAAGAAACCTTTTCCGGATTTTTTAATTTGAAATTTCTTTTTGTCTAATTTTGCTTTAAGCTGCTCGGGTGTTAGAGGAGAGCTTGTATAGTAATCAGCATCGTATATTTCATCGGTTTTGGGAATTTCTCCTAAGCTGTTTCCAATTGCTTCAACAACCTGTGCTCTTTTGTAATTTAGGTTTGAAACACCTCCACTAGAGTTTGCAGATCCGCGCTGTCCTACACTTGGAGGTGTGTTGTCTAGCGGTTCAACAGGCCCGAGGTATTCTACATCAACCTTATCTTCAACATCTTCTTCATCTTCAACTACTACCACGGGAGGTGTAACTGCAACAGGTATATCATCATAGGGATCATCTTCTATTACATCAACACTATTAGGGTCAAATTCTTCTTCAGGCTGATCCTCAAATGTCATTTCTTCATAAGGGTCCTCCGCCGCAAGAATCTTTTCTAGTTCTGGCTCTTCTTCTTTTTCACCCATGTCCATCTGAGTAAAGAGTCTACCCAATTCCATAACCGCTCTACCAGTTAGCGATTGTGGTGCTCCTGCCCTAGCTATATCTTGGTATCTTAGTATATTTTGAAGTCTTCCGCCTAACACGTTTAGCGGGCTATTTTTGTACAATTTTATTTTGCTCATAATTTATGATGATTTTTTGTCTGCAAATTTACCTAAGAAACTACCGAATTTGCCACCTATTGCGCCTCCGGCTCCTCCGGTTACAAGCCCACCTGCTACAGAGCTAATTCCTGAAATTAAACCGGCGGTTGCTTGCTGTCTAGCAGCATCCGCAGCGTTTTTACGACCTGAAGCCATGTTTAATAACTGTTGAGATTGTGTGTAATTACGTAACTGTAAATCATCTGCTCCTTGAGCTTCATTCATTTGGTTTGATGCTGCTTGTTGAGCTCTCATAGCTTGATTAGTGCTCTCTTGCCGTGCAAGGTCTGCAGATATACCCGCTTTGGATTGTAGTGCGGCTGCGGCTATTGCTTGAGCCCCACCAGCAGCTCCACCTGAAGCTATTGCAGCATCCATAGACTGAGCTAAAGCAGCATCAGTTTGTTGTGCTTGAAATTGACTTGCTTGTTGGTTTACAGTTAAGTCTTCAGCTGTGTTTTCTAAATTTGCAAATTCGTTGCTAAAGGTTGTATTTTGAAAGGCAGCTTTTTGTTGGGCAAATTCATCATTAGCCGCTTTCTGTTCTCTTTTTCTTTTTCCGCTCCCTATTAAAGATCCAACTATTTGCGTTGCTCCTCCTATTATTGCTCCCATACTAATATTGTATTATTAATTCGAAACTCGGTGTTGTATCTACCGTGAATCCTGATTCTTTATATTTTTCTAATAACACGCCGGGTTTTGCCCAAGCGAATGAATATTTATACCCCATGTCTTCTGCGAAGCTAGAAGTAAAATCCACCAATAACTGTAATGCGTCACTTCTATCGTTATCTTTATAATCTTTATCAGATATAACTATAGCTGGAATTGCAGTTCTTGAATTTGTTGTGTAAAGAAACATTGCTGCTATAGCATCGTGCTCCTTACATACCATAAAGCCACCTAACCCGTTTTCAGGAAGGAAGTCTCTTTGTGGTACTGGTTGATTGTAAACTTCCCACCAAGATGGCAAGAAGTCCCAATCTGACTCTATTAATTTTCTTACTTGTAATTTCATTTAATTTAATTAAGTTTGACTAATGTAATATTCAGAACTAATTGCAAAAAGTTCTTTTGCAGTAGTTGCTGATGTTTTAAACCTTGTCTTTAAGAAGAAACCTTTTGTTCCTGATATATCTTGAGTGTTTGCTCCATCTTGTATAAGTGGCCAAAACCCATCAGCACCTACAGTACCGTTTGGATCAATTATATATGTAGGTTGTGTACCTACAACTGCTCCATGGTACTTTCCTTCCTTAAGGAACCACCCTAAAAAACCTGATTCTTCAGAGTCAAGTATTCTTACGTTTGTTATATTATGTACTCCATCCTGGTCGCCTATTAATTGTGTTGCTTCCCACCCGGAATCACCTTCATAATTTAACGTTAAAAAGTCTGATACATAAGTCGGATTATCATTAAATATTATTTCCACTTCTGAATTGTACTGAGTTCCATAAAAATTATTTCTAAGAGCAGTGTCAGAGTTATGTAAGTAAGCTCTACCATTTTTAAATGTGTAAAACTTATTGTTCATAGTTATACCAGATTCTGGTATAAAACTATATCTTGAAGTCCAACTCTTTCCTCTTAAGCTATAACCTAAAGTTATATCAGAGGTTTCGTTTGGAATTGTTTCAGAGCCAATTGAAGCACTGTTCTGATCATACCCTTGCATAGATAAAGTGTACATCTTTTTAGATCCATCATAAGCTCCTATTAGCTTATCGGCTGTGCCTATACGATCTCTAAAGAAGTTTGACATTCCTTGAGAGCTAATTGGAAATAACTGACCGTTAGCTGGGGTAAGTTGCATTACGTTACCTCTTTTTGCGTCCGTAAAGTACGCATTGTTTCCGAAAAAAGCAAAAGATTCGGGGTGTGTACTTATACCGTAATTGCCATTATATGCTTGCGCAAATCCAATAACCTTATTGGTAGCAGTTACATTTAGCCCTTCGTCTGCGTTAAATAATATATCTTTATCAACCTGAACATTAAAAATTTTATCTTCTGTTAGCGTTAATAAGTTACTATCTAAAGCAAACATTTTTTGTATTCCGCCATAGTTGTTTTCAAGTTCCTTGGTAGGATTTAAAGACATGTTAAACTGATTCAACTCATTTATACCTGTCTTTGAGTTATATAGCCCCGAAAATATTATCCCTGCCTTCCTTCTTTCTTGCTCAAACCTAGCGTCAGGACTGTTAACTCTTATTGATTTAACAAGTTCAATACCGTTAAATTTATCAAGTATCTTTGTCGACTCTTTATATATAGCCTTAGGAAGACCGCCTGTAACTGCTATGCAATTACTCCAGTTTATTACATTAATATCACCGTGATCTGCCAACTCAAATGTTGAAGAGCTTTCCCAATACAAATCTAAATTAGAATCGTCTTTAGGGCTTACTTCAAAATCAAATGTAACTAATTTTTCAACATCACCATCTTCATTAAGCGTAGTCTGTCCTATTGGTATTGATCTTATTGTTGCTGCAGGAGCTGGATTTGTAAAGGCAGTTGGTATTTTTACAAAAAACGAACCTTTAAGTTTATTTAAAGCGGTTTCTGTTAGTGCAATCTTAGAAAAAACAATTTTAGGGTTATAATATGCTGCCCCGCCGTCTTGCTCCATGTTAATGCCAGCCTTACTAAGTCCTGTGCTGGTACCTAGAATTGATCCTTCGCTCGTAAACCTCTTGCCGAGTGTTAATTTTAGTATACTCCTTCTATCCTCACCCGTGCTTCCTAAAAGCGAAATTTCATTAACTACACATAGCGCGGTTTCATGATAAACTCCTTGACCAACATTACTGCCTTGAGCCCTTTTAAACTTCATCAAAAGTCTTTCTGCAAACTGAGTACAATCTACTGTAATTGACGTGCTAGGTGTATTGCCAATATCAACAGCTAGTGTGTCAGCTGTACTATCTTGACTTTGTATATACCTATTTAAAGCAACTAAATCAAATGAATTATTGTCGTCATGTAAATACAAAATCCCTTGCCCCACCGAAGTTACCCCAGCTCCGCTACCGAGTGTTGTCCCGTTCCATACCTTAGCTTTGCTGCTATCAAAAGTCTGCCCTATAGAAGCAACTTTTATTTCAGCTAATTGCTGTTTAACAGTATCAGGAGCTTCGTTTTCGATACTTAATACAGGCTGTCTGAATAATTCTCTAACAACGTCTCCTTCTTCCACAACTAGAGTAGATCTGCGAAGCATTAAAAAGTCATCTTCAGTAATTTTGTTTCTATCCTTCGAATCAAATTGTATGTAAGCAGCAGAAGCATCATCATCTCCAACTGTCCCATCTAAATACGAATAAAAAGATGTCATATTATTAAAATCACCTGAAGTGTCTTTAATAAAATATCTATAACAAGTTGCCCATGGTGGCGGATCATTTAAAATCTGCCCGGTTAGCTTTGTTAGCCCGCTATAGGTAAAATTTGTTTTAATTAAAGAGCCTGTAGATATTCCTGTGGCTGTTTTTTGTGTTAGCACGGAACCTTGTCTTCCATATTTGTCAATATATACTACGCCAATTTCGTAGTTTCTATCTGTTTTTACAGATCTACCTGTAGGTTTACTTTGATTTAAAGAAATACCCGCGTTAAGCGAAAAATCACCATTTAATGCCGCTACACCTTGATTAAACTTATGAAGATAATTACCATACATTAATCTATTAGCGGTTATTTCTTGCGCTTTAGCTTTTAAGGGAACATTATCAAAATGTCTGTTTAATTGGTCATTAACCAAAGCAGCACCAATAGCTCTTCTTGGTATTTTAATATTGTATAAATTCCCGGTACCTCTTTCAGGAGCAGGAATTTCAATTGTTTTTAATACATATATTGTTGTTGAAATAGATTCTGTATATAGTATATCTACTGCAACAACATCTTCCCTACCTTTAGGTAATTCAGTTATTACAATTTCATCAGCATCATTAACCATAAAAGAATTAAAACCTTCTTTAAATCGTGTTAAATCATCTATATCTGAAATAGAACTAAATTGAACCTCAGTAAAAGGAGCATACGGAGAATACTCCCCATCGTCGTATCTCCATCTATAACTAAGGTAGGGGAATATTTCTTCAAAAGGTTTAACTTTATCAGCCATGTGTTTTTATTTGTTTAAAGTTAGTCTAGTGCTAGAATAAATTACCAAACCCACTACCAAACATATCGTCATTGAGTAAGTCTTGAGGGGGCCAAATGAAATCATCAAATTCATCTAGAATAATTCTATTACCTTCTTGAAATATTGACAATACAACCTTCTTACTAGGGTCGGTAGCATGTAGTATTTCTAGTTGGCATTGTCTAGGGGATGTTTGATAATTTTGTTCTAGTAAGGTTATGTCTAAAAAATTACCATTTATGCTGGTTCTTTTGTTAATTCTACTAGAAATCCTGCCGCCAGAGTCCCACGAGGAAACTGTGAAATTAAAATTACTTATAGAGTTATTCTCAGTTGTAATTTTTAATGACACTTGATTTCCGTAAGAACCCGTAGCACCCGTCAAACTAACTCTTCCTCTATTGTCAGCTTTAATAGTGTGACTAAAAGGAACGGGGGCTATTTCTATAAATTTATCAACAACCTGTTGGTATTCTTTATGTTTAACCACATTAGAAATTCCTACTTCGTTTTTAGCATTTATAGTATATGCAGCATAATAATAAACATATCCTGTTTTTTTATTTGGTATACTAGCTCTAAAAAGTACAGAAGCCAATGTATCAGAACTAGAATGAGGCACGTTTATAGAAGTAACATTACTAGGTGGACTATCAAAACTTGATTTTAAAGCAACTCCATTAGACGGTTTATTTAAGTTAGGGTTATTATGTAGCTTACCTTTTACCTCTAGCACGTAAAAACCTTTCGATGTTATAGCTACACCTTTAGCATCAACTTTACCCTGCATTAACTCTTCGCTACCTATATTATTTACTACAGGAGTTGTTATTACTGTAGCCGCTTGTGGGGCACCAAGTGTAACTTCTCTATTGTTATCAGATATCCTTGTATACGTAGTCCCTGCTATAACTATTTCGCAAAAAGCAGAAGCTATATATGTACCTGAACTGAATGAGCTACTAGCTCCATATTCGGCGCCAGGATTAAATCCGTCATTAGTATATAACGTGGTTCGGTTAGTTGCAACCGCCATTTCAGTTTTAACGGAAGCTTGATTACCTGGTGTAGTAAATTGAGCTATTGGTTTAATATAAAAACCTTTTCTGCTTATATCGTAATTACCAGACCCTGGATCTGCTTTGCCTGTGAAGCCTAATAATCCTCCCCTTGTTTTTTCTGCTGATGTTATTAAAACCGTAGGCTCCACATCAATAGTGGTTATATTACTACCAATGCTAAATGAATTTAAAGCTCCCCCGCCTGAACTATTAGCGTAAATATCTACAGGTGGCGAGCTAAAGCCAAAGAGGTTGTAGCCTTGGAGGTCGCCCCTAGCGTGGGGTTTTATATACGCAACCCAATATATTTTGGTGGCATTTGAGCTAAATGGTCCAATAGTGGCAGAAAATTCAAAATGACCTCTGTCATCATTCTCATAACCTACGTGCCAATTTTTAGCAGCAGTTGTTGTGTTTACGGGGTTTGTTAAGTCTGTTACATTAGGCCCGCTATTACTACCGCTTGTAGCAGTCACTTTATTTGTAGTGCTCGCTTCAGTCCATTTTTTTATTTTTTCTTGAGTTGCTATATTTGCATCACCCGCATCTATAGGTTGATAACTCCAATAAAAGCCTAGCTCTTGCAATGAGCCTCCTACGGTGCTGCCGTGTGGTGCGTTTGGGCACATAGCTCCGAAAATTTGAGCAGTTCCTCCCACAGGTGGCTTTTCAGGAAGATGTGTTTTTAAACCATCTCTGCCCCCCGAGTAAATACTAGGAGCTATTAATGCCAAAGCACCACAATATCTAGGAGTAAAAACTGTTAAATCACCCCAGATAGCGCTATTTCCCTGGTACCATCCCCTGGAAACTTTACTTTTGTATTTTACGCCATCGTATATAACATAAGCGTAGTAGCTTAACGATTTAACTAAAGGTTGGCCATATGTGTAGCTTAACGCTTCTATAAAGCTGTCTCCTCTTCCTATTCTAATTGCCTCTACTAGAGCTGAATCATCTGGATTGATATATTTACTTCCTTCAATTGCATATCCGTCTTTGATTTTAAAGTCGCCAATTATTTCGTCTGTGTCGGTTCCTGTATAATCAAATCGTGTTACATCAAGGTTTACAGCAGTAGGTGCTTGGTCAATTTTATAATGCTCTTCATCCCCGGTAAATTTAATAAGGTTATCGTAAGTTATGCCGTAGAGGGTGTTTGAACCAGTCGCAGGTCCGGTAGCGTATGCGTATTCGATACCCATACCCGTAACCTTTGTTGGGTCAGATATGCCTCCTAAAACTTTAAAAGTAAAAATAAGCTCAAGAGGATCGGTATTAGCTCCATTGTGTTTATAGTAGTTAAGCCCAATACCGGCTTGAATCCTTGGTATGCTATTTTCTTGGGTAATAACACTAAGCATCTCATCGCTTGCATAACTTCTTTGTCCTCTACTGTTTATAGCATAAGCAACGTAATATAATGTTGTTCCCCCTAAAAGATTAGTTAAATAATTTTCTGTAGAAATGGAAATATCTCCTAAACCATCCTCCCCAGCTGTAACAGGTACAGGAACTTTGAACGTGTTATTAATGGTTTCATTGCCATTATATCCATAAGGCGATTGGCTATTAAAATCTGTAAATATTCTATTAACAATATTAATATCATCTACTTCTGTTGAAAAAACGAATCCTCTTTCTTGTATAGTAGCTTCTGCTCCAGCAGTATAAATCTCAGCGTTTAAACCAACCTCGGTTTCTTGAACATTGGCCGGTTCGTGACTTAAAAAAGGCCCTTCTAGATCAGGATCGCCATCAACCACAAACCTTTCTACGGGTGAATAAACATAGGTTCCGTTACCAAGCTGTATAAAAGAATACACAAAATACAGATCACCAGTATTCAGTCTAGACATATCAACAGTATTATTTAAATTTAATTGATTTTCGTTTCCTAAAATTCCAAAACTTGTTTGGGTCGCTTGATTGTATGCTACAGGAAAAAGACTTTGGCTGTCAACTGGTTTATTGTCAATCTGAGTTTGAATGTCCGATATCGTCGGAGTAGATGGATTATCTATTTCTTTATATGCTTCACTTATAAAAAAACCACGAGATAGGTTCCCAAGTTCAATGGATGGGCTAAAGGTATTATTAAAAGTAGCATATATATATGTTAATACATTAGAGCCACCAAATATACCAAGCGATTTATTTATTATTACCTTTAAGTTAGAAATTGTCCCAGTTGGAACTGAAGTAGTATCTTGTAGTTTATAAACATACTTTGTAGGTGCAAATCTTATTTCATCGCGCTGGGTGCCGTCACTATTAGAAACCTTCACTATACAGTATGCAATATAGTATATGTAATTACCAACAGCAGCTCCTTGGGTGACAGCTGTTGTTCGTTCTACGTTCAATCTATAACTACCTGCGTTAAGCGCATCTTCTTGTATTTTGTACACCCCATTGTTTACATTTTCAATAAGCGGATCGATGTCCTCAAGGTCATTTCTAGAACCAAAGCTATCACTAAATGTATAATAAAAACCTTGTTCTCCAATTTCCTCTTGGTCGGGAAATAATCTACCTTGTAAAAGTATGTTATCTATTGACACTCCTCTATTCGGTGATTCAGTGTTAATACTGAAGGTACTCCCCACGGGGCCGTCGCTAAGATCAATAATAATATCACCCATTCCATCACCACCATAACCATCACCGCCACCGCCACCACCTAAAACACCACCAGAAGTAGTTAAATCAGTAGTTAAAGCGTGTTTTGGATGGCCTTTTATTACAGTTATATCAGCTTCTTGGAATGTTCGTCTGTATATAGATGTTGTACCTGTACTGTGATCAACTGGAACTTCCGGAACATTGCCTTTAAACTTTTCAATGTTTATTTTTTTAGGTTCACTATGATTGTCTGTAAAAAATAACATTCCATCAACTATGTTAATACCTGTTATTAAACGATCTTTACTAAATTTTAATATTTTACTAGACATATGTTATAATTACTTTAGGTGTTTGAACCACACCGTTTATGATTTCTGGTTCTTTAAATTCATTTAATGATAAAGTTGCACCTGAACTTATAACATCACCTTCTGAAAAGTTTAAATTAAAGTTATACTCATTAACAATACTTTCTACAGTAATCTCGCTTTCAGTTATAAAATTTTGAGCTCCAGAAATAGGTGTTGCTTGTGTTATGATTGCTTTTGGCATAATTAGTAGTTATAAGTTATATTCAAAGTATGCGTAAGTGTACTACCAGCAAATCCAGTTCTGTTATTTAAAACTTCTGGATCTGCTTCTATTATAACAGCTGGACATACACCACCTAATGCGTTAGAACCCCAAACTGACATAGCCTCCTTTGCAATATAATAATCGTAGTCAAGGCCTTCCGTTTTGCCGGTTATAGAAACACTTAATTTTGTAGGATCAAACCCTACAAAACTTGAAGTTGTAGAAGTTGCTAAAGCAACGTTTGTATCATTTGCTATAGGTATCATTATAGCTCCACTTCCGTATCCCGCTTCATGGGGCCCTATTTTGAAGTTAGCCAAAGGGATTGGAGAAGCATTCCAGTGCAGTGAGCCATTCGTATTATGGTCAAACACAGCTACAGCTGGCACCGCTCCGGTTCCTGTTTTTGCAAAATTTAAAGTAAAGTTAGAAGTCCTTACTGCATTGGAAGGTGAGCCGTATTTTATTTGTACACCACTTGATGTAAACCCAGTTTTAGAAGCTGTAACCCTGTAAAATCCAGGAGTAGATGGTGATGCGTACTCACTTCGGGTTTTCGCATAATTAGTTGGATAATTTGGTCCAGCATTGGTAAAAGTTAAAGTAGTAGGGCCTACATTACTTAATAAGCCCGTTTCATTTTTTATATCGGTATAGTCAGCATATAAACCGCTTTGATTTGAAGCAGTTACAGTAAAATAAAGATTACCGTCTGCCTTTTCAAAGTCACCATAACCCGGATAGTATGGGCCAAGTTGGTTTGTTGCTTCGTCAACAACCGCTGGAAAAATAAATAATTTATTATTTGGTAAAGTATTGTATGTGGGAGCAACAACCACAGCGGTGGTAAATGTTTTTACATCACCGTATTCCGTGCCCACCGAATTAGTAGCAAAAGCAATAAAGCTTATTAACTTAGAATTAGGCAGAGAAGTTACGTCTGATTTAAAATTGACAGTGCCGTGTGCTTGAGAGACAGAAAGAACCGTGGTTCCGCCACTTGGTCCTACTGTTTGTAGTTCTGAAGCTGTTAAAGCTGTTCCAGCTGTATTGTAACCCCAGTTAAAACCTACAGTTGTAACGCCTACGTTATTTCTATTTATTTTACCATTAAGTGATGCGGTTGTGCCCGCAACATTGCTAGAAAATGTTGTTGTTGGTGATGGTGCGGTTATTGAAGGCTGGGATGCTGTAACGGGTCCTTGCACATAGTCGTTGTAATTAGAATACCCAGCTGGAACTCTAACTCTAGTTTGTATTGTTACATTTATTGCAGATCCGGTGTTGTTTGTAGGTTGGGTTTGAGTTATAGCATTAACTCTACCTGCTCTACTTGCAACGGAAATTATTCCGCTTTGTGATATAGAAGCTGTTACAAAAGCATCTTCAAAGGTAAAAGGAGTGGTAACCTCAGGTACTTCTATTAAAGAATCAACTATTACAGTGTTCACAGTTGGAGTGGGCGAGCTAAAGTCGTATTCGAATATTCCATCGGTGTTATCACCTGTAACAAAGTAATAAATTTTATTTTCTTCTGGGTGAGCTATGCTTCCAATTACTTCTGCGTTTGGGTTTGAAGCTGCACTTAGGCCTAAAATATTTTGGTTAGCTAAAAGTTCATTGCCTTTAAGATTTTCCAATGCGCCCACATTAGCATCCTCTGAAAAATCTACACTAACATTAAGCGCGTCTCTATAAGTACCCTTTGGTAATATTCTGTCGTCAATGTCTTTGTCCATTTTAGCCGACTGGAACGTTCTTTTACTTTCTGCCATTTGAATTATTTTTATTAAAAACTACATTTAATTGCATATATTGCGTTTATATAATATATATTGCATAAATATAGCAAAAGGTATATGTTTAGTGTTTTATCCATTTTGATTTTCCTCTCAACACTTGTACCATTTCTTCAGACTTATAATTAGATAGTCTTATTTTAGTATT
>Ga0209092_10004658_pt1 | contig 11351 bp, 13 predicted proteins | sample FraStrMetagenome_FD_187446 | JGI IMG/M metagenome (GOLD analysis project Ga0209092, IMG submission 187446) | Marine eukaryotic phytoplankton communities from Arctic Ocean - Fram Strait ARC3M Metagenome (SPAdes) (version 2) | ecosystem: Environmental > Aquatic > Marine > Oceanic | place: Fram... | reverse complement strand
GTCAATAAAATATCTGCTTTTCTATCTTTGGTCGGATCGGGATATATAATATTTCGGAATCTTCGACTGCCCGAGCGTGATGAGAGATTAAAATTAACATACCATCGGATTATGCTTGGTCTAAGTGCGCATGATTCTTTAAGCTCGATATCGATCTTTTTCGGGTCATGGGTAATGCCAGAAGATAATCTACACAGTGACGAGATGATTGGGAATTATGGTTCTTGGGGTACCTGCACAGCTCAAGGATTTTTCATGTATTATGGGTATTTGTCATGTGTCATGTATAACTCGTTTCTGTCGGCATACTTCTTGTTGTTCATTCGGTATGGATGGAAAGAGGAACAGTTTCGCGCTATAGAGCCATATTGTTTTTGTGCGGCAACTGGAATTTCATTGTCCATATCAATATTTTTGGCAGTGACGGAATCTTTTAATCCAACTTTGAAGTGGTGTTTTATACAGAGTTATCCGATAAATTGTGAACGATATGAGGAATTCGAATGCATACGTGGAGAAAATAGTTCTTTATACTTTGGTATTTTTTTAGTACTACCAATTTGTTGCGCTTTTATTGTAATAGCGTATTGCATGACATCCTTGTATCGACATGTTCGGTCGGTCGACAAGGCCTTAGAAGGGCATATCCTTACAGGTGGGGAATCGCGGCGTAACAATTCTCCGAGTCGAAGATCCAAAGTAGTGTTTCAAATAGCTTGCTTGTACGTTGGTGTATTCTTTTGTATCTGGGCGCCAACATTGGTAAGTTTCTTATCACATTGTGACTTCTTTTCTAATTTGTTATTGATACACAAAATTTTTAGGCGGCAGCATTGATGAGTAAATTTTTTGAAATACGTTCTTACGAATTGGTTCTTATCAATTCGCTAGCTCTTCCAATTCAAGGATTGTTAAATTTATTTATTTACGCTCGTAAAGATCTATCAAAGTATATGTTGAAGACTTCTCGTAGATTGATTTTTATGTTGTCACTGACTTTTCTTTTGCCACCAGCTCGATCGGAAGCGCAATCAGATTCAGCGTCAAGCAATTTAGATAGTAGCATTGATGACGAATGTACGAGTGTCTCATAACCCTGATGAATTCAATTGAGTGCGTATACGAAGCTTAATCATCTAATGAAGGCGCGATGTTTTAGAAGACTTATGAATAGAATTGTAAATTTCATGTAACTCTAGATATTCAATTTTGCTTTGTTTGTTCTGCATCTAGTGAACGAGCTTTTTGGTTTTGAATTCATAATAAAATAAAGTTTGAAGAAAGTATTGATGGAGACATAATATTATGAGTCTACGATACTTTCCAAGAAAAGGTTTTTCACACGTTTTTTGGGGTGTGAAAGGTGTGAAAAAAGTGTGATTTCGTGATTTCTAGGTTCTTGGTTCTAGGTTCTAGGGCGTCACTTTCATCGACACTTACTTCTTTCTTTGCGAATCGATAGAGATCGATAGATAAATGAAAAAGCAGATACGTTCTATCTACTTATGTACAAAAAATATGATAAGGAGCTTAATTTTCTCGTAATAAATCGATATTTATTTGACTACATAATCGACATTAGAGGATCTCCAAACTCGAAACACATACCTGGTAGATCTACAAGAGTACACATGTAGAAGTTAATAAAATAAACGCATACACCTTCATAGAAAAGAGTCATAGTGAAAAAAAGTAGCCAAAATTTTCTTCATGTTTTGACTTTCAAGACTTCAAGACACACACTCTGTACTATAGTACTGTACGCACATTCATACGATCTACGAAGAAAACTTCCTTCAATCTTATTTACAGTGTCAGTCCTGTTAACACGATACATATATTGTGCCTTATTGGTTTGCTGGTTTGTTGGTGAGCGTTGCAACAATATACGCAATCGACATTTTACAAGAATCGTGCGAGTAGGTGCCATATTTTACAGCTTTGGTGGTGGGAAATTGAAAAAGTCTCATTTGTTCCAAAAACGATTATCACATTAGGCACGTTTGAGTATCATTTTCCTGTTATATAGATCATCAAGTAGTTTGTTTTTGAAAATTACTCTTTCTCCAAACAACAACGCCAAAAGAGAAAAGAGAAATATGAAAAATGTTATGAATGGTGATGTTATGTATGTGCAAAAGCGAAAGCGACGACGGTATTGCCAATTAAACGGGAATAATGTTTTCCGGTTATCATCCTGTCTTCTATTGATTTTTTTCTGTAAAGTCCACGCTATTGGACGGTACGAAGGAGTGGTAAGGATAAGGAATCGTAATGAATATTCTCAAGGCAGGAACCGGTCTTTAGATGCCGGAGGTAATGAAAGGATACGTCTTACAAGAACGTTTTCCTCGATATCAGCACAGCCCAGTTCAATAATGCCTACAGAAATACCGGTGATCAAGGTAGTACCGACTGTGATATTGACTAAGTCCATGGATCGATCTCTTACTTATTTACGAACTACAAATGAATTGCAAACACCAACCTCTTCTGTACCTTCGGAGACGCCAACTGAAACCCTATCATCCGGACCTACCCGCAAATGCTTGGACTATAGCGATCCTCGCGCATTTTCCTGGAAAAATTGGAGAGGTGAGGCTTGTGATTGGTACATAGATTCGAATTGGTGCGATGATTTTAAAGACCCTGTGTACCAATTAACTTCCTACGATGCTTGTTGTATATGTGATGGAGGCTTTGGGCCAAATGAAAAGCTACCTTCGAGCCAACCTATTTCGTCTCATATTCCAAGTCGTGATCCAACTAAGCTCGGGAGTCATGTTCTTATATTTTCTTCAATTTCCCCTAATTTCATGAGAACACGTACATCGTTAGAACCCTCGAAATCACCGTTGTTAGATCCTTCAGATTTTCCAAATTATCCAACGAAGTTAAGCTCAACTTCCCCTACTTACACAAGTACCCGTCCCTCATTAGTACCCTCGAAATCACCGTTGTCAGATCCTTCAGATTTTCCATCGCTAATTTCAAGTAATTATCCAACGAAGTTAAGCTCAACTTCCCCTACTTACACAAGTACACGTCCCTCATTAGTACCCTCGAAATCACCATTGTCAAAGCCTTCAGATTTTCCATCAGGATTTCCCAGTTCAATGCCTGTAGAAATGCCGGTAGCGAAGAATGTACCGACTGTAATACCGACTGAGTATATTGAACCCTCTTTTGCATCTTCGCGGGCGCCAACTGCATTGCAAATTACACTTGTGCCATCCTCTGCTGTACCTTCGGAGGCGCCAACTGAAAAGCCATCATCCGGACCTACCCGCGAATGCGTGGACTATAGTGATCCTCGCGCATTTTTCTGGAAAAACTGGAGAGGCGATACTTGTGAATGGTACAGAGCTTGGTTTTGGTGCGATGATTTTCCAGACCCTGTTTACCAATTAACTTCCTATGATGCCTGTTGTATATGTGGTGGAGGCTTTGGACCCAATGAAAAGCTGCCTTCACTGGAACCGTCTCACTTTCCGGTTAACTTTCCAACTTCATCTAATTTTCCTTCTGTGTCTCATACTACCACTCGTCCATCGTTATTTCCCTCGAAATCTCCAACATATATACCTTCAGATGTTCCGTCGCTAAAGCCATTGAAACTCCCATCATCGTTCCCAACTGGCAATCCCAGTTCGACGCCAGCTAGCAATCCATCGAATGAACCTACATGGTTTCTGTCCTTGTATCCCTCCACAGTTCCTACGTCACCGCCTTCAAACTTGCCTTCCCCGATCCATACTACGAGACCAAGTATTGTACCTTCTCAATTTACATCCAATGTCACAACGTCACGTAATCCTACGGAAAGCCCTAGTAGTGTCCCAACAGGGCATCCGACTCTTACATCTGGTACACCGTCGCGTTATCCTACGGAAAGCCCTAATATTGTGACAACAGAATATCCAACTCATACATCCAACGAACCGTCTCGTTATCCTACGGAAAGCCCTAATTTGTCGACACATCGTCCCTCTGGAACTCAAACAACGGCGTCAAATAATCCCACTACTGCTGAAAACCGATCACCATCCAAACTTCCTACTATAAATCCATTTTTTATACCTAGTATTATACCTTCTCGTAAGCCAACCAAAGTCCCGAGTGTACCGCCCTCAAAAGAAGCATCTGTCATTCCAACTAAGAGGATGATTCTTACACAAACGCCAAGTTCTACTCCAAGCTTAAAGCCGACATCGTACCCTACTTCATCACCAAGCGTACAGCCAACATTGAGCCCATCTTTATTGCCAACCTTACCACCGACTGTTCACCCGAGTTCATCCCCGACAAATCGCCCGAGTTCGTCACCAACACAAAAGCCTAGCGTACCCCCAACGCTGAAACCCTCTAATATTCCATCTATATCCCCAAGTCATCTACCAACACTGATTCCAAGTAAAATTCCGACAAAGGAACCTAGTTTCAGCCCATCGTCGACCCCCTCGCTAATTCCCACTCAATATCCCTCTAATCTCCCCTCATTTATACCCACGAACTTTCCAACGAAGGAGCCGAGTTTTGCTCCAACCGATTTACCTACTGTTCTTCCCAGTGTATCTCCTTCAGATAGACCAACAACATCCCAGATGCCAACGACTACACCTAGCCGCAGTCCAACTAGTTCCCCTTCTTCAAGTTCTCCTCCCACGATTAGTTTACAGCCCACCAGCAGGCCAACCATATCAAATGCACCTTCTCGTCCATTATTCATTGGTAGATTCGAAGGTATAAGTATGACTTTGTACGGCATTAATGACGTTGACCCTATTGAGGTATGGGAACGCATCACTAAGACTTTTATTGAAGAATATCTGAACCAAATCGAATGGTTTGAAGAAGGTGGTGTTGAAGTTGTTATCGCTTGCGTTGATAATCAGGTCTCTGACGCAAAACGCCGTGGTCGGTTACAGACTGTGGAAGATATTTGGACTCAATTTTCATTTAATATTGATGTATTTTATCGAACCAAGCTCGCGACTCTGGATATTGGCAAATTGCTTGAAGATTCCTTTCGCACCAGAACTTCAAAATACAATTATGTTGAGGCTCTGCGTTCAGGGTCAGTGAATCATTTTAGTGATGTCAGTTTGGATGGCTTTCAAATTATATTTCCGTTGTCAAATAATCAATCGGACGAAACCGATGATGACGTAGTTTTGCCGGAAAACAAGAATGAAAATTCAAATGAAAGCCAAAACTCAACAACCAAAAGCTTATCTGACAACGAAAAGATCGGTATAATTGTTGGAAGTACGGCTGCAAGCCTAATGCTGATAACATTAGCCGTACTTGGGTATACGGCAACACCTAATTTAGGAGTAAACGATGATACTATGTTAAAAAGTAACACATCAGTTATTGAAAGTTCAAACAATTATAATTTGCGTCAAGCAAACGGTTATGATCTCGACGCTGGAGCCAAGTCAGAAGTTGAGTTAGGTATTATTTCGAGGTGAGAACTCGTAAAATTCTAATTTTTCAGCATTCAAGTTTACTCATTTTAAACTATGAAGAATCATTGACGTGAAAATGAAATCTTCTGACTCAGTTAGCAACTTAGAAGATCCATCGATTGATCCTAATTTGTCACTTATCAGTGTCGAGGACTCTGAATCTGCGAGGTCATTTCTAATGTCCGAAAGGTAAGGTTATAAGATTGTCATCTTTCTTTCACTAATCTTATATATCATTTGATTTAACAACAGATCTGACGTCCTTGGGGGGTCATTCAACTCTCAAATATTTGGTAATGCTAGTCAGACTCTGGAGTCAAGTATTGTATCTATACAAGATGCGCTTGAAGGCAACATCGTAAACTTTCCTTTTCAGCCAAACAAGTCACCAGAAATAAGTGATCGTCGTAATATGAGGAGTCTTCATGACTTCTATGAGGTCGAGTCTCAGCAGCATCCTGATAATTTCGAAATCACTATCTCAGCCGGAAAGGTGCGTGTAAATGTTTCTCTTCACTAACTTTTTATTGAATGATTGCTAAGGACACATAATTTTAGATCGGAATAGTCGTCGACTCGCCAGATTCTGGACCGCCAATTATTCACGCTATTAAACCTACCTCCATATTAAGTGGAATAGTGAAGGAAGGAGACCGAATCGTCGGTTTCAATAAAGAGGACACTTCGGAACTGACAGCTATGCAGCTAACGCAATTAATAACAGAATCTTCAGACAAAAACGACAGGAACTTAGTGATCCAAAGAGTAAGCGATTTTTTTTGCAGTCAATCTGGACAATCTGAACAACATCAATATGAGGATCCGGAAATACGAGAGCTCTGCTATCTCGAGCGAACTGAAAAATTAAGGAACACTCATTCAGTACCTTTACTATACGTTCTTGATGACAGCGTGACAGAATTTGAAGAATCGCTCGCTCTTCACTGCCCAAGGCGCATTCGATGACAAAAAGTAGAAGAACGTGACTTTTCACTGTTCACTTCGCAATAACACAAGTACATGTATCAGTATTCAAATCATTTCCAACTCCTACGTTGTCGGTTAGTAGCTGCTTCTCTTATTATATTTTCATTCTCAATTGCTGAAAAGATATCATCAAACATACCGTACAATCGTTTTACGATGGGTTCTTATTACTAGAATCATTTAGGTTTCTTAAACTGTATGCTTTTATTTTATTAATTTCTACTCTTGTACCAGGTATAAATTACTTTGTAGTTACAACTCATCCTCTTCATCAGTTACAGGTTCGGAAGAGGAGTAGTAGCTTCTATAATACGCGTCATCGTTTTCCCTGTTATTGAACCATGAGTTCCAATATTCTGAATGGTATCCTCTGCTATTTCCAGCGCATGCTGCCTGAGTTGCAGCTTCTTTTATTCTTCTCATAAATTGTACCCGACGTATCATTTGTTCAGTCTGAGTCCTTATCGCCATACAACCTAGCGCAACTTTGAACCTTTTCTTGAATAAGGTGTAAGCTCCTTTCCTTTTGTGATCCGTAGAGCTCGTAGGAGTTATGTTTCCTGCTTCTTGTGATTCTACAGCCACCTTCGCTATTTAGATTTTTTTAATCTGTATGCTTTTATTCTATTATCGTACCAGGTAATTGTGTGGTATTACGTTCAGTTGAGTCTCTCTCTCCCTCTCTAGAGATAGTCTCTCTCTTTAACTTCTCTCTAGAGAGCTAGAGAAGTAGCACGGTAGCACATCCGTCGGAGACCTACGAACATATGTACAAGTACATGTAGACTCCCTTGAAAAATCTCCTAAATGCTTAACATCTGACATCACTTAGCATACCCCGGTATCACATTTGTGTATAGTTTCACACTTTCCAATGGCTGTTGACATCTCCATTAGGACTGCAACAAAAAACAAACCAAAACCAAAACAAACCAAATCGTACAACGTAGAATAATTATTTATATTTTTGTACCGAAATTCGTATATTATATTTCTCTGGAGAGAAGCAGAACATGTTGCGGTATTTCATTACCAGCTCTTCTTCGTTAGCGGGTCTGACAATCACCCTGGCCATTCTAATCTCAATGCTCGAAGTTTCTGTTTCATTCATTCCATCGTCTCAACGTGTAAATGTATTAGGATGTTCAAAAACGATCAAGCATAGTAGGGTTATCATGCGGATGGGTTTAATGGATCGGATAAGGAATATTGGATCGTTTCTAACTAGTAGGAAAGGTGATTTTGTCAAACTAGATCGAGACTGTGAAATGCTCTTTGGACCAGGGCCTGCGATCTTGTTGGTCGATTGTCCTCGTGGAATCTCAAAAGAAGAAATAAGTGATATGATCGAAGATGGTGCCCCGGTTGCGTCTGCCAGTGGAGTTTCGTTCGAGAAAATATATACAATAGGAGAAGACTCTTCGATTGCCACTGACGAATACTTAGATAGGCCGGTACTTGAGATTTTCGAAGAATTATCATCGAATTCGAAGGAAGATGATCCAAAATTGAATGACAAATCATTTCCCAAGAGTTCAATTGAGCAACCTCTCATTTCTTACGCTGCTGGATGCCCGGTGATATATTTTAGTGGGATTTCTAATAAAGAAATGCTTGATACTTACAGAATCATTTCAAGTGAAATTTACGAGGAAACCGGCGGAGCGACAAGCACTGCATGTGCAAAGCTAGTGGAGCCTGCTCAACAGAAATCATTGAAGAGAGTTATCGAAGAAATTAGAAGTGATCATCTTGATTCAATGACATCAAAATAGCCGTTGCGAGGGATAACTTGAAATCGAGAATGTATTGATAGATTAGGGTCAGAAATATTGAAGGACAATACACGTAAACAGAGGATTGACCAGATCCGAGAAAGCACCTTCGATATATTATAACCGTCGCATGAGTTACGTCAGTATGTAAAAGTCTGACATGCACAACCCTCCTTTTCTTAGTGGTACATGTGTCATGATGTGTAGAAATTACCATTTCGGTAGAGATGTTTGATGATTCCGGAGCTTTCATTTTTCACGACTTGAGCGATGGTACATAAATAAATTCGAACTAAGGTTACGCTTAATACATAAAAACATTTCTGCATTCCAAATAATTTGTCGAACTTTTTAACAATGTATACTTCTTGAAAGTCTTGTCGCAAAAGAACGACCATTGAAGACTTGTAAATGGGCAGTAAATGATGTAGAATCTTAAAAGCTATAGCTTTTGTATTCAAATGAAGATCCTTCAAAGGCGTTTGGACGACTGTTGGTAGAGTCTAATCCTTCGCCATTCTTATCAGTCCCAGTCCACACTACAAAAAAACTTAGATCGCATGCAGTGGGATCACTCATTCTCAACTCGTCACATTCTTCAACAGTCAATTTACAGCCTTTGGTGTAGTAGTTATTAATAGTAATCACCTCTCGATTATCATCGTACGTGTTCTCTACACAATTATCTTCGCACCAGATACAACCATCATCAAAGTTGACATCTTGAGTTGATACTTCTCCCTGTTATGGATGTGATACAAATATCTAAGTCTATGAAGCTAATTTAAAACAGTTTAGCAGCGAAACTCACCTTATCAGCGTCGATAACCACGGTGAGCGGACGAGGAAAAACCTCCTGCGTCGTTTGGTCGTAATAGAGCCTCTGGTAAGTTGAACCAACGTAACTTTGAACAGAGAAATAAATCTGCGGAAGTAAATAAGCCTCTCCTTTTACCAACTGATTATAACTGTTCGGAATAGTGATAAAAGTAAAATCATCGGCAATGGGAGTGAAGAACCAACGCGTTAGTTCAGTAGACGACCCAGAACCCATCAATGTGAGACACTAAAAAAGGCAACATTTGAAATATCAACGACAACAAAAAAAGACAAACGAATCCATGTAAGCCAGACACATGAAAAAGACAAAAGATAAACTCTTGCATGAAAAAAAGCAAACTTACAACTGGAGTTTCTTCGTTCCGCGTATTCTCTGAATTCAAGTCTGCATGAAAACAATTTCTAGTGACCGATTCATCAGCATACGTTGTCGATACACAAATACCGTTCAGCACGACACCAATTGAGAGGAGACAGGAAAAGAATTTCATCGTGTGAATATATAAATTTGCCTTTCTAACTTATAATTTAGCTTTAAATTGAAAACTGGATCAAATTCAATTCAGTAGTAGTAATAGTAGCAGTTATAGCAATATAGAATTATCGAGGGATATGTTGCATCAAAAAATATTATTTGTACAGTTTGTTGTAGGCTCTCTCCTCTCTCTCGTCTATTTATTTCCTCTCTCAGAGCAAAGCAGGCTCGGGATAAATGTAGATTTTTCATTGGTTTCGGTTTTGCTGAAAGACGTTACTCTTACCTTAATTCTTATCATCTTTCACATACACACATATACACACACATGTACCGGTACACGAGTACGGGTAGCTGTAAAATTGAAGCATCTCTTCACCACCATCAATCTCTCTAACCTCTCGTACAAAGGTTGGATGGAGATAGTGAAGTCTATAAAAGGATATATAACGACAGTATTGTTTGTTGATTCAAAATTTCAGTTGTTGTTGTGGTTCTGTTATATCTAACATAAAGAGTGAGCTGCTCGGGTGGAAATTGCAGAAAAGGAAATTAGGAAGGTGGTGGTGTATTGGTATTCATTTGTATACACTATATAATTATATTTACTATAAATTGAGCAAAATAAGATGGAGACTGTGGAAATTAAGGTTCTTTTATTCGCTACTGCTAGAGAAGCTGCAGGTAATGTATCCTCAGTCTTTTGTAAGCTTGAAACTCCTGCAGATACTCAAAAGCTCAGGTATGGGAAAGGAATGATGATGGTTCAATATTCCTTTGGACATTATTAACGTTTTTTCTTTAGGTCTCAACTGGCACACGAATATCCAAAGATGAGTGACATGATTCTCGATGAGGAGAGCATGACACTGGCTCTAAACGAAGAGTACGTCCGACCAGGAGAAACGCTGCCATTGAAATCCGGAGATGTGATTGCTCTCATTCCTCCAATTAGTGGAGGATAAAGAAAGTCTACTATACATATTGCTCACGCGAGTTCAAATAGACTTGATATATTGTATACCTTCAATCAAAGACCATCTTCCCGTAAGACTTTTCAGGTTTAATGTTGTTGGTTATAGCTGTGGCGTCATTAAGTGAAGCGCTTATGCAACTTAGACTTATGGGATAGTTCTCAACTCATAGATATCTCTCAACTTATTTTTATTTTTATATAAATGAATACAGTTTCTAACAAGATCTCTAAATATGAAGAAGATGTATGATTTGATTTGCTCTTTAGAGTTGAAGCTTGAATTTTTTTTGTTTAGTTGAGGAAAGGGATAGCCTTGGATAAGTTCTTTAATTCTATTCGATGTTAGTATCACTCCAACATTTTTTATTTTCCTCTACGACAAACTCTGTCGATATGTATAGAAATTTATTTCATTTTCAATGTGTTGGTAAAATACTTAAGAATTGACCTACACCTTTTTTTGTTTGTTGTGGCCACATCGCACCATTTTAAAAGCAGTGCACTTAGTGTGTACCTTTAGGTAGTAAGTCTTTCCGTCTCATCCAAATATTTTTATCGATCATATCTAATCCACTTTCTTCTTGTATATATTGATAAAACTCAGTCTTTCTTCATTCTTGTTTACCACGATGAGGAAGTGAGACACTTGAGAATGAGACTAACACTCCCCTTCGGCCCACCACCAATTTTTTCTCATGAGATCTAATATCGTCAATTTTTGTGTTGATACAGATACAGCTGTTGATACTTCATCATTCTTCAATTTGTGCGAAGTCATCTAATTAGTTTATATATTTTTAGTGATTTAAGGAAGCGTGCGGACGCGT
>Ga0209092_10004655_pt1 | contig 11359 bp, 14 predicted proteins | sample FraStrMetagenome_FD_187446 | JGI IMG/M metagenome (GOLD analysis project Ga0209092, IMG submission 187446) | Marine eukaryotic phytoplankton communities from Arctic Ocean - Fram Strait ARC3M Metagenome (SPAdes) (version 2) | ecosystem: Environmental > Aquatic > Marine > Oceanic | place: Fram... | reverse complement strand
AATAGTTCAATCTTCTGGCTTTGACGCATATTCTTTGAGGCAGAAAGAGGATAATGAGATCGATATCTGTGATGACGTACGTATTGTGAACGATGAAATAATTTTGACCGTACCAAATGTTCTTTTTGCATCAAGTGCATTTGCTGCGACTTCGATGGGAAAAGAATTCATTTCAATGATCAACACACACATCGACAATTTGATGTAAGATATTTGTGTCCCTTGTTTTCTATTCATGAATTTAACAGAAATCAATATTTATTGCAGATACACCGCACTTTATCACAACGACTACTACGTAAAGCTCAAAGATGTTGGATTTTCTCTTGAAATGTTAGCAGATCAAGAAAAGACGAGACGGCTCCAAGATATATTGCTGGTCAACTCCACGATGGTAGGTTCACAAGGATATGAATGCCACGTTGATAATTATCAAACTTCATCAGCGCCTTTCCAATTATCTGTATTGTCGTTTCCAATCTTCTTTTCAATTGCGTGCACGGTATTAGCGGTTTTTATTTGGTCTGTAATTGTGCTTCGTGATGAGAAACGTGTGACATATGACAGAAAATGGGAAGAGAACTTACGTGAAAGTCGAATGTCTATCGACAGAGGTGAAAATGTTACATCGTCATTTGTGGACGATGAAGTGCTATATTTTACATGGGAGTTCAATCGCATGACTATTAAAGAGGTGCTGGATATTCTGCGTGAATTACAAGTCAACAATCTGTTGATAACAGAGGCATTAAATAAGTTGCCTGACAAATCGTCACTGCGTGAATTGTTTGTATTTGAGCGGATATCAATTTCAAGTCGGACTTATAAGCAGCTGTATGGCCTATCGATAGTTGAGTTGTGCAATATTTTGGATCAAACTGGTGATGTTGAAGAAGCTGTTGAAGACACTCCTGAGAATGCATGGGAGTCTTTGCTGGAAGAAGAAGATCCGAAACGACTTCTTGTTGAGAAAGTTATGGTGAATTCTGTCAGTAGAGGTCTTGCTATAGAGAAGCTTGATAAATTGGATTTGTCAGAAAATAATAGGTTGGATGATAGACAAGACAAAAAAATGACAAAAGAATATTGGAAGAAAAAATTGAGGGTTGATTGAGTATCTTACTTGTAATACTTTTATCGATGTAGAGTTATATTTGTTACTGTTATCCTGTATTGGGTTTTGGAACTCTTATTCTAGGATGTGATCTAGTTCATTTCTATCAATAAATCTACGTAATGGAAATTGATAGTTTGCATACATATGATTAATCCATCAATCTTATCTCGGATCATTCTTGATCGATATGACCATTTCTGCGATCACTATATTTACATGTCAATCGAAGATGTAATCAGTCTCTATAGATAGAGTGTTCTTATTGGCAAAAGTCTTCGATCATGGTTCTGCATCTTGTGCAAATATAGTCCAAATTTCGAGCATATGGTATTTACTACTTACACCAAGAAATTTGTTAGAAAATGAAATTTCATACGATTTATTTTTTTACATGTTAAATCTTATCACGTCAAAACTTAAATGTATTTGATGTCGGCCAAGAATATTATCCTTGTACGAAGTAAAGATGATCAGTCAATGATATTGAATGGTACACTTTCGAAGAACTTTATTCTTGATATGCATCGATCAAATTTGCAGTGGAAACAAACCACACGTTGAAAACTCGTTCCAGATTCCAGGTCCAGTTCCAGCATTACGCCCTCGAGCCCTCGAGGATATGGAACAAACTAAGGTTATGCATGTGCATGTGTTTCCATCTTTCTACAAGTATGTTCTTTTTACTTATGACAAAAATAGAATTGAAAATACTGTACGGTAGTTGAGCAAAAAAATATTTGAAATTAATTATAGTAAGTTCGCTATCAATTAACGATCAAAGGCGTTCGATATTTTGAAGGACATCAAAATGTGATCCCAACCTACACTAGAGCGTTGAGATTTAAGATGTGGATGTTAGGTTGCGCAACAAGCAACGCAGTCCTTGTTATCAGATCACAACAGACTACAACAAAGATTATTCTTTCGCTTTCAAAAACTTCTCATCTATATCATAATGATACGAATGAGGAATGTTTTGTTGTTACTGCTAGGAGCTGCTGCTGAATTGGTACATGCATCATCATCTTCTTCTTCCTCTCTTTGGCCAATCGTCACCAAATCATCAAGAAGATTGCAGGCTCCTATTATTGCCGAATGCAATGCACAACTTATTTTAAATGCAGAGGATGGTACCACCGTTACGACAGATGTTGTTTTGAACTTTATCAATGGATTTTTTGGTGCAGAGTACGAATCATTCGATGTTTTGCATATTCGAATACAGGTATGATTCTATATTAATAAAGTGTTTGTTGGTTTGTGTCTTGCCTCATCCCATTTTGGGAATGGTGAGCTAAACGTGCATCTGTTTTGTGTCTGCGTCTATTCTGATGTAAACTTGCATTGAATAAGAGCTATTTCTTACATTTTGAGAGCAGTTAGCATTCTTTTTTCAATCTGGGATGGATAGAACAATCGAAGTGAACGAGGGTGATGAGAATGGGGTTTCACTTATTTCCATATTCTGTAATGATTTAGCAGAATTATTTATGGAAGGTGGTCTCTTAGGTTAGTGCTGATATGATGTCCTTCGTGAATGAGTTATGACTGCACAAACTGCTAATTGTTCAAATTACTGGTATATACTGATACTAATTGATAAACATGTAAATAAAGCTCCGTCGGCTTCACCCACGAAGCCTTCACTCCCTACCTCTATATCTACACCTACCAAGAATCCTACGCCTGCGCCGACAGCTTCGCCTACCAAGAATCCTACGCCTGCGCCGACAGCTTCGCCTACCAAGAATCCTACGCCTGCGCCGACAGCTTCACCTACAAAGCATCCTACGCCTGCGCCGACAGCTTCATCCACCATGATATCAACCTCCTTACCTCCAACAGATTCTTGTGCGGATGAGCCAAATTGGGTGGATTCATTTGGTGATGGATGCGACTTTTATGAAACAAATGATGCTTGCGATTTTTTAGGCGATTGTTGTGAAAATGATGGGTACACTGCAAACACAGCATGTTGTTATTGTCAAGGGTTGAGTCCATCCGTTACTCCGATAGCTTCACCTACCAAGCGACCTACACCTACCCCGATAGCTTCACCTACCAAGCAACCTACAGCTACCCCGACAGCTTCACCTACCACCACTTGTGACGAAGATGATAATTGGACAGATAGGTTTGGAGATGGATGTGATTGGTATCGCATAAACGATCCAGAGTGTCTTTTTACCGGCTGCTGCGGTAATGTAAATACGGGGTTGACACCGGGAGACGTATGTTGTCATTGTCAAGATATTGATCTAGCTCCTACACCGTTGCTCTTTAAGACCGGAATGCCCACGATCAATCCAACTCTATCTTTAACGCCTACTTATTTGCCATCAATAAAACCGTCACTTAACCCGACGACCTCGATCTATCCAACTCTAACTTTTACACCTACTTTCTTTCCATCAACGAAACAGTCGCTTGATCCTACAAATGTCATAAATAGCAACAGTAATGACAAGAACAAGAGCTCTAGTGATGATATTGAGGACATACTGGCCGACTATCATATTGGGGCCGTTGTAATCGGGGTTGGAGTAATTGTTATGGTGTATATGATCGCAATGGGAAAATTAGGTGGATTGAAGGAAGATAAGGACAATGGCGAAGGTGGTACTTCGCAATCTTTCGATAAAGTCGAGGTGGACGAAGGGTACACAATACGAGATTTAGATGAGCACACAATGAAATTCGATCCCGCACAAAATGCTAATAAGATAATGACGAGTCTATCCGCAATGACAACTGAATCAGCATTGGTTCGTGACAGCACTCCTCCTGGTCTCAGTGATAACCAGGATAATCCTAAGCTACCTTCACCACAAGCGTCAGCTACCAACTTTTCCGTAAAGTTTGACGAATTTGACGATTCCCAAACCAGCATCATTGATAATTTGGGACTCCAAACAAAAAATGACTTGGTTCGCGCGGTAGATTTGGGGCAGTGGACTGAATTATCCGCATTAGCAGACTCTTTGGGATTGGATGATACACCAGGTGGATTTAGCGAGGAGGAGGAACGTTATGAAATGAGTCAGGACGCGTTCACTCGTTATAAAAGTGCTGGCCAAATGGTCAATGAACCAGCGAGCACGAGCGAATTGGACAAAAAAGATGAGGAACAGAAACTGCAAGCAGAAGGTTTTGATAATGATGATTTGATGAATTTTAAGGCTACCAATCCAAAGCATGATTTTCAAATCTTGGAGGAGTATGAGGGTAACGAAGAAGACGATGATGATGAGATGTTAAATATGATGCCGCCTATTGTATCGGATCAGCTTACAAACCAAAAAGATGAAGAACAGTTGCACATGAAAGCTATGAGCACCCTTACAAATAGCGGTTCATTGGATGAGAATTTGTACACAACAAAAAGCACTGAAATACCATCGTATGATATCGTTTTGTCAAGTCATTCAGGAGACGGTGAATCTAACGCCGAAGAAATTCAAAATTCTTCTACTTATCAGGGTATAAAAGAGGAAGTCGAGGAGACGAAGATATCCTACGACAATGAAAAGAAAAAACCTATTTATAAGGTTGATTCGTACGACAATGAGAGTATTGATGGGATAGTTAGCGAGGTAGATGAGGAAACAATAAAGCGTCGAGCAGAACTTTATACGCTTTTGAACTCAGCACATCCGAATAATTCCCGAGAAGAGAACGAAAAGTTGATGAATAATACGATCAATCAAGGCCCTGAAGCAGAGGTAGATCTTTTGGACTCATTAACAGTCATGGTCAAGATGATGGAACGGGAATCCGGAACTGCTTCGAAGTCGCCAACGAATGAGATAAGTGGTGGGTACAGCATTCGTAGCACGCGCGAAGTGACATGACAGGATTTGAAACGTTTGATTAATTATTGAAATATCCTTCTGAAGTAAAGTAGCTAAACGATTAACAGCTTTTCCATATTCTATATATATATATATATATATATATATGACACCGAGGAGAATAGAGGTTAAGTATGAATTTGTGAATGAAAGCAGGTAGTTCTCATTTATTTCATGACTTATGAAGACCGTTTCGGGGGATGAAACGTGTGATGAACGATAAAGAAAATAAGAGAAGTTTATGACCCAAAAACGAATAAAGAATTCATGCTGAATAACTGAATATACCATCTCTCGTATCCTAATTATCCTCAGTAAAAAGTCGGTAATCGAAAAGCGTCATTCCGTCACATTGTTGCGTTTAATTGTGATTTTTCAGGTTATTTTTAATTTCAACGACTGTACGTCATCGTAGTGATGTTGCAATAGAAACAGAGAGGTGTTGATCATCATCACCTAATGACTCCGGGCAACCTAACTTGACATCAAAAATACTAAACGCCTCATATGTCTTATCATGCTACACGACTTACCTTTATGTCTGTGTGTCGTATTATAAGAGGGATATTTTTCGACTGTCTTTATAGGCTAGACTTTATGTACATGCCATGTGGAATAAATGTACATTTATATACCTTCTTAATGTGTGAAATGCTTTCAGTATTAAATAATGAAATATTGTTCTAAAACAGTCATCGATTTAACAAATTCCTCAAAGCGTTGAGGTCACAAATGGTACAAATTACATATATAAGTACGAACAAAACAGAATCAAGCAAAAAATAGTGGAGAGATCAAGCACCTTATATCATCAAAAGTGTAGTATTAATTCTGTCATTCATACAGTAATACCGATACGAATAATTTAAGTTCTTTTTGTCAGAATGCGACTGTTCGAGTTACTGATAATATCAATTTGTCAATGGATTCATGCATCGAACATTCCATTCCAATCGTCGTCACATCGATATTTGCAAGATCCCGACGTCGTTGAGTGCAATGACCAACTGGTTGCAAATGCGGAAGGAGGCTCGACCGTCACAGTAGATACTGTTTTAGACTTTATTAATGAGTTTTTGGATTCGGAATACGAGACGTTTGATTTTCTAAACATTCGAATACAGGTAGGTCCTGTAGTTTGATAATTTTATGCATATGCATATGCACAAAGTGAACTTATGATATTGCCATGCGAATAAAGTTGGTGTATTTTTATCAATCGGGTGTGGATCGGGTAATAGAAGTTGGTGAGCTGGATGAAAATGGAAATTCGCTCATATTAATCTTCTGTAATGGTTTGTTCGATCTGTTCTCGAACAGCGAAATAGGTACGTGTTATTCATAAATGGAACTACCTGAATGTTACTATTGAGTAATCGAATCGATGAAAAATCTATGAATGTAGCTCCATCAATATCTCCACAGGAGGGCAGTACAAGTACATTAGATCCGACGGCACAACCTGTACTGGAAAGTACACCTACAACGGTTCCACTCTCTATTCCGACTTCCTCTCCAAATATTTTGTCGACAAAGCCAACGACCAAGCCTATAATAGAAACTACAGACACACAAGTTCCTAGTTTATCGTTCTCCAATGTTCCAAGCGCTAGACCTACAATGTCGTTGACACTTATGCCAACTCTTTTTCATAGCGAATCTCCCACTTTAGCTCCATCCATAGCATTCAGCAATTCGCCAAGCACTACTCCCACAAATGCCCCAATTGTGCCAACCAGTAACCCAACTAACTCGCCATCTGCTACATTATGTGAGGATATACCCGGCTGGACAGATTTATATGGCGATGGATGTGATTGGTATGAAGAGAGATCGGCTTGCGGAATTGCTGGAGATTGTTGTGAATCTGATGGATATACAGCAAACACAGCATGTTGCATTTGCAAACAATCTACTATTGCACCTTCTCCAACTCCAATTTTGACTGATCCACCATTGGTAAGAATATAGAAATTATTTTTTTAAGCCGCATTATTCAAGAAACTTATGATCTCGTCGAATATTCATTACTATATTTCCTCAGACGTTTCAACCTACTACTCAAGTAACGCAATATCCGAGTGTGTGCGTTGATGACGATGAATGGATAGACATATTCGGTGACGGATGTGCTTGGTACCGTGATAATGATCCAGAGTGTAATTTCGCTAACCCATGTTGTCATTGTCTAAATGAAGGAGTTTCTATGCCAATGTTACAGAAGACGGGTATGCCCATCATTTTTATATCACGATCACCAACGACCGACGAAAGATTCAGTTCTAGGCCCACGAAGTTCCCTAAAAACGATATCCTTCCCACAGCAATCGATTTGATTGAGAGGGGTGATAATTCTGAAGACAGAAATATTGAATATTACTATATTGGTGCTGCAATTGCAGGTACATTGTTATCCGGTATATCATATGTCCTCCTAAAAAACAAGCGAAACAATCAAAAGCAAGCGATTCTGGAAAGGTCTCAGTCAAGTACGGGCAGCGATGTTTTTGAAGAAGAGGATGGCATCGAATATGGTATGGTACATGAAAAAACCATCACGAATCAACCCGATTTTTCTTATAAAGAAAATGTATCATTCGCTGAAAATCGCACTCTTCTTTCAAGTGATGATATACATACACAACCAACAGAATTACATGATAAAATACAAGAGAAAAGTGCTATTGCTCAACCCGACTTTATGAAAGAGAGTGTATCATTTGCTGAAGATCATCATTATTTTTCAAAAACTGATATACAAACCCAATCGACAAAATCATTAGCCCTACGACGGAGTGAAAATGCCCACAAGCTATATCAGACAGTTTCTTCCACTTCAATTGAGAAAAGATCTTTCGACGAACAGCGGGAAAAATCACTGAGAGAATTGATTAATTTAGTTCCTGAGGGAGATTGGAGTCGGGTAACGGCGTTGGTGGACAATTTAGGATTATCAAGTTTCAGCAATGAAGAGTACGATGATTCATCTGCATCTTTTACTGCATCTCTACATATATCGGAAAGTAACGCGGGAGTCAATGAAAACAGAGAAGATGACGAGCAACATTTAAGATACAATACAGAGGTGCTGACACATAAATCTGACAATTCAACTTTTCATCCAGCTGAAGAAGCAGGAAGCAAAGGCGAAGAGAAAGATGAATATGATGCTTTCGATGACACTGATTTTGTCGCCAATTTGACCAACATAAAGAACGAAAACAAATCAGTAGACCGGCACGATGATAATGATGACGATAACATTGATGAAGAAGATTTGATTAATTTGATGTCGCCTATTATTAAACCTCCATCTCCATCTTTGAGTATCGACAATTACGATTACAATCACAATACCATGAGCACTTTAACGAACACTTTTTCAATTGACCAGAACAATGAAGTAAATGCCGGCAGCGATATAGCTTCATTCGATGTTGATCCAATCGCAGGAAGGGAGAGATCGATTTTGTCTAATGGCGATGAATACCAAGAAAAGCAAGTCAACTTAAATGAAGTTGATTCATACGACAATGAAAGCTACGAGGACCTGGTCAGTGAAGGAGATGAAGAAACTGCATTGCGACGAGCTGAGATATATATGCTAATGTCTAGAGCTCACCCCGATAATAATCCACAAGAAAATGATAAGCTGATGAAAAATGCGATCGATCAAGGTTCAGGAGCTGAGATAGATCTATTAGAGTCACTGAAAGTGATGGTAAGGATGAAAGGACGAGACTCTGGGGGAGAAGTAAGATGATGTAAACTTCGAGTAGTGACATAGCAGTGAGAAACTTCGAAACAGATTTTAAAACGTTTGATTCAAGTAAACTCACTTGCACTTACTACAGCAACATTAATTATATGTACTTATTTTTAAACATCATAACTGTTTTGTTAAATTTAAAAATGAAACGTCTTTTAAGTGTAGAAGTAAACTTTGTCTTTACAATTAAATTTTATACGGTCAACCACCCATACTGCGAACTCTAGACTGACCAGCCATCACCTCTATCTCTTGCCTCAAAGTCTCCATTTCGATCGGAAGACGCAATATTTTCAATCTTCCAGCAACCCTGACAAGGAGGTCTTCTATTTTTTCTCATTTCCCACTGCCATCGACGTAGCCTTCCATCCAATGATACAGTTTTGATTACTTGTGTGGCAATCCAACCATCTTTTCCTCCAACTCTATTAATTTCCGTCTCTATATCCCACGACTTACCATCCATCGCAGCTCCATAAAATGATGTCGGAAACTGGTCTGCTGTTTCATGACAGGACTCGATAAACTCTAGAAGAACAAACATGTTAAGAAGGTGGCAAAGTTACCACGTACAAGGTTCTTCAAATAAAACGTATTGATGAACTTACCAGTTACATTGTTATTGAATATAAACTTAACCGTATCAGTTGCAAACTCCCACATCGACACAAGTCCGGCATCCTTATGAGGATTATCATTGTATTTCAGTGCATTCATAAGCAAAGGTACCATCTCCTCCGGACGTAAGGAAGAACGGGGTACACCAGCCCCTTCATGTTCCGGATCATAATTCTTCGTTTGTTGTTCCATTTTCATTTTCCTATTCATCAACGCTTGAAATAAACGTTCGTCACTTCCATCACTCGTGTCATCATCGGATACCAATAATGCACTCAGTCGAAACGCATAACTATTTCGAACATTACTCGGAAATGGAATTGTTTTTACAAGCCTATGAGACGGTTTCTCATGGTCCTGCAAAGAAATAATCATTCTTCTGTTCCAAATCCGAAACCGTGAAAAAGCAAAAGCATCCACATTCACATTATTATTATTATTACATGTCAGAGTACATGCAATAATAATAAAAATACAATTCATTAAAACATAATTATGATAAAGTTGTAGAGTCATCATTATTATCGTTGTCCCGCCAATTCATTTCACTTGTAATGCGTAAATTGAAACGACGTTGGATGATGTTGGATGAGATTATTTATTGGATGACATCGGACATCTACTCTTGCAACATTTATAGATTACATGTACTCCTCCACTCTCTCTTCATTTTTTTAAATCTGTATGCTTTTATTTTGTTAACTTCTACTATTATTTTGTGTAAAGACCTGACATGTTACCAGAGATTCTTGTGGATCAAGGATCGGTTCGAATTTCGTATAGTGTATTGTTCTACAGCAAAGATTATTGACATGTGAGGACTCTCTTCTTCCAAAAGCAATTACAAGGAAATTTACTTCCGGACGTTTAGAGATATCATTCTTGGATACAAACACACATTTATGATTTTGAACATTATTAAGGAGCACACCGCTTTAGTGGCGTGTTGGAGAACATAATAGTTCGAAAGTTATCTGGTGGAGCGATGATAGATCATTCACGATAAACTACAGAAAAAACAAAATAAATGGGCAGGGATAGTAAGTGGTTATAGGATGAAATAGACATAATGAAGACTTCACCGTCTTATTTTATTGGAACAATCCAGAGAATATACGAAAGTTCTACTCGTCCATCTATATAACAAGTATTCTCCAAGTCAAGGAGAGCTCTCCTCTATTGATTTCTAGCACAAGATCTAAACAATAGTAATTAATATAGTAAATAACGTTATGATTATAGCTATTTGTATTGCCAAAAATACCAGTCTATTCAAATAAGAAGGAAGGCCCCTTCACAACCTTCTCGAGGTAGATACTTGATCAATCTCTTTTGTTCTAATAAAGGTTAAAAAGTAGAGTATAGTTACAATTATGAAAATGTAAATTATGCGAAATCGCTCTGTACATTATTCACAAAGCGATGAACTCGCGCAATTTTCATCCGTGTAAAAGACATGCAATCCGCAACAACATCATATAAACACATCTGCAAATTAGAATAGGGATGCATTCACGGATGTTTAGCAAACCTGTTCTTCTTCTTCTTCTTCCTCTTCTTCGCTAATTACAGTTGCGACGCTTCTTTCACCTCCGCCAAATCAAAATGTGAATCATGAGAATGCATCGCCCAAAATGATTTTTGCTACTACGGGTATAAGACATGCTTATAATTTTGGAAGAAAATGATAATGATCGAATAATGCTAAAGCAGTAGCGGTAATTCTATGTCAGTTGTAATTTTGGAAAAGACAATGATTGATAAATTTAGTTGGAAAGAATTATGTGCAAGGCAAAAATTTAAGAATGCTATGAAGGTCTCAAAGCGAAGCAAAACTGTATATGAATCAGATTTTATATTTGACTACCACTGATATTCTGACGTAAATATCTCTCTTATTTCTGAATGGTGCTACTCTGCGTAAACGTGAACTAATGAATAAATAGCAATATCAAAAATAGTCGATCCTGTTATTTCATACGTACCAGTAAAAGTATCATTGCC
>Ga0209092_10004653_pt1 | contig 11360 bp, 18 predicted proteins | sample FraStrMetagenome_FD_187446 | JGI IMG/M metagenome (GOLD analysis project Ga0209092, IMG submission 187446) | Marine eukaryotic phytoplankton communities from Arctic Ocean - Fram Strait ARC3M Metagenome (SPAdes) (version 2) | ecosystem: Environmental > Aquatic > Marine > Oceanic | place: Fram... | reverse complement strand
CGTTCCGCTACCCCCTTGAGGAGTACCACCACCACCACCCGTATTATTTAGGTATATATTCTTTTCCATATCTTTTTATTTAAAAATTTGAGTTGTAGCGTAAACAACTGCTAATCCTACACCCATAATACCAACAAACAAAGCAGTATCTTTTTGTCTTAATGTTGCTTCTCTTTGTAGGGATTTAGAGTATTCCTCTATTGTATTTGTTAAAATCTCTATACGACCTTGCTCTTTCATAGCTTGAATATTAGCATAAGTAAGTTTTTCATTACTTGCTAACTCCATTAGCTTCATATTAAGCATTGCTCGTCTTTGCTTTTTTGCTTGGGATGCTCCAAAAATAGCACTACCTATGCTAATTAAAGAGGATACGACTAACGCAGTTGTAAATATTACACCTCGATAACCATCATCTTTAAGTACTGCATCTATATCATCAATTAATCCTTGATTACCATCAGAAATGCCTTGAACAGACTTTTGTATTAATTCGGTTAGGGTTGGTTTTGATGAAACACTAATTCCGTTTTTTTTCAATATTTCTACAACTACTTGAGGTTTAGCCCAAATAAAATTGTTCCATAATTGAAGTTGTATTGGTAATCTTTCCATATTATTTATTTATTTATACAAAATTTGGTTTTGGTAATACCCAACTTGTAGCACCCGTATCAAAATTTGCTCGTTTTATTTCGGGTGTAACACCACTAACATCCCAAGCACTCAAATCTCTGTTAAATGAAGTGCAGTTTTCAAACATACTTATCATTGATTCACAAGAACTTGTAATCCAAGAACCTATTGGCTGATTTACATTAGTATTATCTTTAAACATATTATTCATACTTAAACACGCTGAAACATTCCAACTTCCCATAGATTGATTATATATAGTGTTTTCAAACATAGAATCCATATTCAATACATTTGAAACATTCCATAACGGAATCGACCTATCAAAAGATATGGCATTAGCAAACATAAAACTTGTATCTTCACATTGTTGTAAATTCCAAGTACTTAATGCTCCATTAAAAGATGTAGCACCGCTAAACATACCCGACATATTTTCTACACCCGAAACATCCCAAGAATTTATTGATTGATTAAATGCTAAGGCTTCATTAAACATATCTGACATATTTTCTACCGAACTCACATCCCAAGCACTTATATCTTGATTAAATGTACTTGCGTTGTTAAACATTAAAGTCATATTTTCTACTGAACTCACATCCCAAGCACCTATATCTTGGTTAAATGCTTGTGCATTTTGAAACATTCCCGACATATTTTCTACACCCGAAACATCCCAAGCGGTTATATCTCCATTAAAAAAAGTTTCTCCTCTAAAAGCATTTGACATATCAGTAACTTGACTAACATCCCATTCAGATATTACACCATAAGGTTTTACATCAAAATTTCCATTAACGGGGTCTTGTGCTAAACATTGATTAACTGCACTTTGAAAAGTTGCATCTGTCAATGGTACATTAACGGGTGTAATTGGAGTAGCTGATGGTGTTAAATTATTACCATTAATACTTATATCTATTAAGTCTAATAGTTTGCTTGGCTTTTCTGAATATCCTTGAGTACTTGCGTTAATATTAAGTTCTAACCAACCATTATTCATTCGTGTTGAAAAATTTGCTAATCCACCCGTAACATTAGTTACAGTATTAAATGTCAAAGCATTAATGTCTTGAAATGTATTTGGTACAATAGTTAATTTACCCGAAGCATCTTGAATATCGGCAAAGTCAAAAAATACAAATAAGTTTGCATTGTCGAACGCTTGTGAAGTTGGCTCATCACTTGCGGGAATTTCATCAACACTAAAAAGAGTTTTCAATTCTCCACTCGCATTAATCTGTACCAACAAGTTAAAAGCAAGTCTTAAATAATTAGAAGTAGCAGAATCTACTTCATTAGCACACGCACTTTGAGTTGAATATACTGTACCCGTTATCTGAACATTTGGAATTTTATCTTTATACGTTTTAATGAGTTCGCTAAAATCAAATGTAATTAATGGTGTTTGTGTAGCATCATCAAACATTTGAGAAAATGAAGTAAAGATTTGATTTCCTAAATTAGCATCTGACCCTTGTGTTACGGGTTTACCAAGAAGTTTTAACTCTTGTGTTACTCCATAGATGTCTTTTACAGTAAAATTAGTTTTACCCGCTTCTTTGAATACTGCAAGTGAATTTCCCGATGGGGATAAAATATTATTTGGTTTTGATACTGTAACTGCCATATTAATTTATTTTTTATTTATTAGCTACCTAAAACTGTAATATTAGGAACATTTTGTATTCCCGTTGGTGTTGGATTACCCGTTAAAGGGTCTTGTGCGTATGCAGTATAATTAACCATCGCATATCCATTAACTATGGCGGTACAATTACCCGCTTCTGAACCCGTTATATTAGTAGTTATTATTAATTTAGGATTATTTGTATTTGTATCTTGAAAACCTACTACTTCTGTAAATATTCTTAACTCTGCCGAATCAAAAGCCAAATCAACGGGTTCATCAGATGATGGCAATTCATCTTGTGAGTTTTGAGTTGCCCAATTTCCACCATTATATCTTGCTAATAAGTTAAAAGCACATCTATAATAATTAGATGCCGAGTTAAACTTTGTAGGGTCATTTGGAGATGCACTTTGTGTGCAAAAAATTGTTCCCGAAGCCATTACAAAAAATGGTGCATCGAAATCAACAACAGATTCTATACCGCTATAATCAAAACTTACTACTTGCAAAGCAGTATTATCTGTAAATACTGTCGAAAAAGGAATCCATATAGAAACACCTCCGTTTGTGGATGGTACTTTAGGTATAGGTGCAGAAGTTAAAAATTCTTCTTGACCATAAATATCCTTTACGATATACTGCCCGTTTGGTTCTCGTTTATATACCGCTAACGAATTTCCATCGGGAGAGGTTATATTTTGTGATTGTGATACTGTAACTCCACTCATAATTTTATTTTTTATTTTTTATGCAAATATTTTATCCCAAAACTTTAATAGTAAAGTCCAAAGAGTACCGACTACTAAACTTGCACCTACAAATTTAGCTTTTAGGCTTTTGTCATTTTCTATATATTTTCTATGCTCATTTACTTGTTCTACCAAGCCTTTTTGACCATATTCTTTATTTCCAATGACAGTTTGTTTTAAAAGTTTTAAATCGACATCCATTTCAGTCAATTTATCCTTTATCCACGTCATATCTTTTCCGCTAACCGAAGTTGCTCTTGTCCCTCTTTTTTGTACTGCCATTTTATATTTTTAAATACCTAATCTTTCAAATTGTTTTTCTAATGTAAGCGTTTCTTTAAATTTTGTACCTTCATATACCGCTACACCTACTTTATCACTTTTCTCAAAAATGAAAAGATTTATTTTAGAATCTAATGCTTCATAGTATTTTGAATACATATCAACACTTTTTCTTAAAAATGGCGAAGCCATCATTTCAAAACCTAATAAATCTACTCTTACATCCATAATATCTTTAAAGGACACCTCGTTTATAGGTTTCCAATTATTACACATAGTGTAGCTTACTCCACCCCCTTCATCTGCTCTAACAAGTATTTGTGTATTCTCGTTAGTTGTTTCAAACTCTTTAGAATACTTCGCAATACCCGTTTTCATTATTTTTTGTGTCTTTCCGAAAATCATATTTCTTGTTTTTTGTTGTTGAATAGTAAAGATAAATTATTTTCTAAAATAAATTATATTTTTATTCCTAATTTTCCTAATAGGTCATTAATTTTGTTAATTGGCTTACTTAAACCTAAATCTTCTGCTCCATTTTGAGATACCATTATGTCTTTTGCATTAAATATAATCTCTTTTGGTATCTTAGCTATAAGTATATTCATTTTACCTTTTACAGTAATTTTTATGGGTTTGTTGGTTAAAAGTGTTGTTCCTAAATCTCCTAATATTCCTTTAGCACTATCAAAACTAATATATGCACTTGTAGGAACATCGAACCAACTATCTGCTTGAACTGTGAATCTATTGTCGTTTTTAGCCTTTGCTATTTCTACACCCGAATATAACACATCAATATCATAATCTTTTACCTCAACTGCAAATGATGATTTATTTAAAACTGAAATTATTAAGTCTATATCAGCACCTTTAGATGTAATAGAGTTTAGCTTAAAATTGGATACTTTAAAATCCCAATCCAAAGCCAACTTTAATTGCTCGGTAAAATAGTAATAAACACCATAACCGATACCCCCTAAACCTAATAAAAACAGAAGTTTTTTCATTACTATTTAACCATACTATAAATTAATAATCCTAATGCACCAAAAACAATATAAGAGTTTGGTATAGATTTTATAATTCTTTCTTTTTCATCCAACTTTACCCCTTGTTCCTTTACTTTTTCATAGCCTTCTTTTGCTTCCTCAACTACAAATCCACCCGTACTTTTAACAACATCAAAAATGTCCATTGCACCCGATTGAACTGTATCTAAAACATCTTGACCATAACCTTTTAATTGCTGACCATCCATATTAGAATGTCCTTCACAACCACAAGCGTTTAAATAATTGTTTTTCATCTTTTTATTTTTTTACATATTTATAAATTACCAATGCAGTTAGTAAAACTAAAGCACCTCCACCAAAAATTAATATTTCCTTCGGCAAACTTTTTTCTCTTTGAGCATCTTCTATATCTTCCATTGTTTTTCTTTGCTCATCAATTATCTCTTGAGCATTTTTTCTCCAATTTGGGTCTAACTGCCCAAAATAAATGCCTTCTTTATTTCCATCAACTTGATTCCAATTAGGATTACTGTTAGGGTTTGAAAACCCTATATTATCAATGCTATTTACTTGTATATTATTCATTATAGCTTTCTTAATATTATAACTGTTCCTAAAAGCAATACCGCACCGCCAACTGCAATAATTATTGTTCTTTGTTTCTCGGTATCTTTTTCAATCCTATCTTGAGTTAAATCTGCTAATCTTTTTACTTCTAAAGCATCTTTGTTTTCAATATCTGTTTGTAATATTGGGTCGCAATACCTACGATTATAAACTGTATTGTATTCATTGTATATAGTCGTATATACTTTTTTCCCACGCTCATCTACTCTATGACCATCTGAAAGCATTGAATCTTCAATTTTACCCGCTTTTAATAGTCTTAATTCTTTTACATCAGCACCCAACGAATTACATTTACTTAATTTTAATGCGGGTGGTACTTTTTTCCAAGAATCAAAATCATAAGAAATAGAAGGATAATCCCTTCTCTTTTGATTAAGAAGGTCTTTATACCTATCATTTTCTGCTCCACTCGGATTAAATACATCTTTTAACCAACCCATATCTTTATTTTACAAAAATTGCTAACCCTATTAATAATACTATTCCACCACCAATAAGCATTGTTTGTCTTTTCTTATTAGCTTCTCCAATAATTCTTTGTTCTGCCTTTTTATATTCGTCTTGTTGTATATCAAGACTTCCATAAACACTTGCATCTTCTAATTTTTGCTGACAATTCAAAGTTGCAAATTGAATTTCTTTATCTTCAAGCAAATCCTTGACAGTTCTTCTATTTCCAACCATTTCTCCACGATACACCAAGTCTTTCTCATCCCTTAATCTACTAATTTGAGCATCTAAAGTCTGACAATTACTTGTCGGTGGAAATATATATGGTTTAAAATAAGGTTTAGCCATTATTACGTTCTTAAATTGTTATACACCCAATCATCCCCATTCTCAACAAACTCTTTCCAAGTTTCACTCGCTATGCCTTGTGCTTGTTCTTTTTTCCAACCTTGTTTTGTTGCTTCTGCTAAAATGTCATCATAATTATCTTTACTTAAATAACACATTTCTACTGCTTGTAGCTTACATAGAGCGTTCCATTGATACCAAGGCAACCCTCCGTGTTCTCCTACCGCATCGTATGTTTTTTGACCATATTTACCATCAACTGTTAAAGATGCACCTAATTTGTTTAATGCTGACTGTAACAAAGACACCTTATACCCAAATGCTCCCGCTCTCATTGGAAAACTATCCCTTGATTCTTTTGGTGCATCAGAGGATTGTGTATTGTCATCTGTTGAACCCGTTGTACTACCCGTTTCCAATCTTTCTCCTCTTTCTGCTAATTCTTTATTTTTATTAGCTTTCCAAAGGCTATAACCAAAATAAGTTAGTATTAGTCCTCCAAGAGTTCCACCTACTATGTATAATGTTTTTTCTATTTTCATTGTGTATATATTACATCGGGTTTTAAACTAATTATTGAGCCTAATTGACTTAAATAACCATCGCTTAAATCTCCCATTAAATCTTGTTTTAAATCTCTGCTATATTTTGCATTGTAAAAAGAAACAAGTTGTGCAACACCCGTTTTTGATTTAAAAAATCTAAATACAGAAATAATACTATCTTCATCTGTTCCACCCCCTTGTATTGCACTTCTTAATACTTCTGATTTTTCTCTTAATACATCTTGCTTGTATTCAGCAAATGGTCTGCCACTTGATTTAACTTCTTCTAAAAATGAAGGATTCCAAACTTTTAAATCATCAAAGTTAATAGTACCACCACCGATACGTTTAAGAACTTCATCATAAAATATTCTTTTCGACCACCTATTATAAATGATATAACTAATCGTTAATAGCGATACTCCTCCGTATAAAATTATTTTATTCTTTCTTGTCATATCTTTATTTTTTTGGTACTGCTTCTGACATTCCTCTTGTTGCTATCGCACTTCCAACTTTAACTGCTTTTTCGGGGTCTTTAGCAAGGTTATATATAAATAATCCTACCCCACCAACTAAAATAACACCTAATCCAAGTCCTAAATATTTACCAACTGTAATATAATCTCCCAAAAAGTTTCCTACATCAAAGAATTTATCTTTTATTTCTCCCGTAAAACCACCACTAATTTCGAGTTTCCCCTCCTTTTTTAAATGCTCTCTTAAATCACGAGTATTAGCATCAGAGCCACTACCCCCTTGTGCATCCCAATTTGCAGTAAACAAAGAATTTGCTTTTTTTCTTCCAAATTTGTTTTTTAAAGCATCGTACCAAGTTATCCAAACAACATCACTTGAATTATTTTTCGGTATATTTATTATTCGTTCTCTTGACATAATTTACTTATTTATGTTTAATATATATGATGTGCTTGAAATTGCATAACCAACAACAGAACTCGTATTTGAATATGTTGTGCTTACAACACCACTACCATCTACATACACATCTTGATTAATTGCTAATGTTAAATTTGAATCAGTTACAACAGAACCGCTAATTTTTACATTACCTACACTATCTGTTGCAACTCCAATTAACCCCGAATAGTCTAAGTTACTTACAATATCTCCTACTGTACCATAAGTAGCAGTACCAAGAGTTCCCGAATTACCTCCCGCATTATAATTGAACACTAAATTACCAAGACTGTTCATTCCCGCACCAACAAATTGTTGTGATGCTACCCCAATAGTGCTATTTACCACATTTGCTCCAAATTTCATAACAGAAACACTTGGAACAATATAATTAATAGCACCACTTATAACAATTTTATCAGTTACTAAATCAAAAAACATATCGGTTGGAGAAATCAGATTTGTTAGTCTTGTGCTTACATTATCAAAGGACACAGTTTCAGTTACACTATCGTATGTTTGTTGGTGTATAAATCCATTGCCACCATTGTTATCTTGTTGAAACAGATAAAATCTATTATTTGAATCAAGTTTGTCTGTATCATATATGAAGCCATATTCTTGCCAAGAACTACTTGATAATGTACCTAAACTAATAGTATTTCCGCTTATAGATAATACTTGTGCTTGAACAGTATAATTTGTAGATTTGGATAATTGTATTACCTTATCGTTTGTTATTTTTAAAAACGTAGTATTTCCTTGATTTTGAGGAACAACAGTTGAAGTTTGTTTTGTTATGACAGTTCCCGAAACTGTCAATATAAATACTTCTTCATCATTAGAATAACCACCTCCCGAAGCTAAATACTTATCGCTTCCAACATTAACAAGACCCTTCCCAAAACTATTACCCCCTAAATTTGAACCTATAACTTGCGATTGACCAAAAGTAAAAACTTGTGTTGCTACATCATATTCAAATACTTGTGCAGATAAAGACGCTCCTTGCGTTAATGAAAACGTACATAGACCTTTAACAGTAGATTGCCCATAAGTGGTTTGGTCTATATCAAAGTTAATATATCTACCATCGTTTCCTTGAACGGGTGCATTTTTAATGTCAAAAACACCTAAAGAATCTACTTGTCCGCCTACAAACATCCCATCATAATCACTACCCGAAACTCTATTCGTATAAAACATAATAAAATTTTGTGTATCATCAACAAACTTTACCAAGTTATTTGCAGTATCGTTTGGACTTGTAGTAGATGAATATTCTTTTCCACTACCAATAGGAAATTGCAATGGTATGCTACCCGTACTTTCTATATTAAATAGTTCTCCATTATCATCTAATTGAACAAATGTGTTTTCAACAATAGTTTGCCCATTTTTAATTGGGAATTTGTGAATTAAACTATCTACTGTTCCCGATGATGGTGTACTACTTTCTGTCATTGTCATTCCAAAATTTGATGATGCGTATTCTAAAAAACTCTCAACTGTGAAAAAATTTCCATCACTATCTGCAACTTGACTTAGGTTTGCGGTAAATAATGTTTCGTTTATACCTACATTAGAATTATATAAAGTTATTGTTGGTACATCATTATATAAATCTAAAGAGGTAAAAGCTAAATTACTCATAGGTGCAAGTAGTAAAACTGTATCTCCACTCTTTATCTCTAACGAACCATTATTTGTAATAAATTTAATCATATTTGTTTTATTGTTTTAATACATTACAAACTTCTTATTATCAAAGTTGGTAATAAAATTATTTATTATATCGTATCTGTTTTTATTTTGCGTAGTTGGTGTCGTTTCAAACACTTGTAAAAATGCTTCATAACCATCAATACGAGGGTATCCAAGACTCAAGTATATTAATAATCCATTCAAATCTGCTTCGACTTCATCGTCAATATTTTCATTCAAATAAAAATGAGCAAATTCGTGTAATAATATTGCCATTCTCATAGGTACTGTGTAATCCTTGAATAGTTTTTTAGAAACTTGTATTCTACCCGTACTCTTACTAATTCTTGCGGGTGTAGGTAGTTCCCTTCCGTTTTGCCCAACTATTGTAGGTAAATACTCTATACGATAATCTTGTAACTCGCTTACATAATTATTAGGCTCTAAATATGAAGCGTTGAAACTAAATCTTTGTGAAAAATCTACAAATGCTCCAACAGAATAGCTATTAAAATCAACCTCATCCATACGTTTTTCTAATCCGTACTTCTCTATATTTGAAACTCTAACAACATTTGTAATATCAGAACCATCATCATCAGTAAGCTGAATATCCAAAGTCTTTGGTGTCATAGGCAATCTAACATAAAACTTGTAGCTTGAATTAACAGTCTTATATCTATTGGTAAATGAAGTCAATGGTTTTTCCGCATCAACTACTTTTAAGCGTAGTTTAACGGGTCTTGCACATTGAACACTAATACCAAGTGTCATTTGCTCATATCGGCTATTTAAAGTATAATTCATCTATTTTTTATAATAGTATTTATATGCTACTGCTCCAACAATTACTAATGCCGATAACAACAATATAGGCTTACTTAATCCAAGTACTGTCGTTTTTTTATCTTGTTTTTTAGGCTCAACACCCGCTCCACTGTAATCTTCTGCATCAAGCAATAAAGCATCTTCAATTACATCACTTATACCCGATTTAGGTATGACCTCTCCTTTTTCCTTTTCTCTATTTATCCAATCTTTAAATGGCAATACTGAACCACTTAATTTATATTGTTGATTTGCTGACAAAAAACTTTTATCTATCACTCTCATTTGTGTCTATGTTTATGATTTCTTTACTATTAATATTGTTACTCCGACTAAAACTACTGCTCCAAGCCCTATCCAAAGATAAGGAGTTTTATTTGCTTTTGGTTGTGAAGTTGGTGTATCTACAACTTGATTTTTTAATACGTTTTGTTCGTTAATAATTTCTTGCTCAAGTCTTTCTTCTTCATCTATTAACTTTTTAATCTGTAACGCTTGTTGTCGTTGCTTTTCTTTAGCTTGAGCAATAGCTTTCTCTTTAAGTTCTTCAATTTTATCCCTCATTCCACCAAAATTAGAATGTCCTCCTACTTGAAAGAAATCAGACATCATACTATCATCTCTACTTGTTGTTTGCATAACTTATTTTTTAAATATTAAAAACGCTCCTATAATAACCGCTAATCCTACTCCACCATAAATATAATATTTAGTATTATCACTTTTTGGTTGTGGAGTTGATGTTGTATTGGTGTTTCTTTTTGGACTTGTACTGCCACCGCCACTTGACTGACCTCCATTTTCGCTTGTGGTCGGGTTTCCATTTCTGTCGGTATTTACATTTGTATTAGAATTTCCTCTACCACCTCTTGCTCCACCTTGATTTTGTGAAGCATCATACTCTTTTTGGTTTTGCTCTAAAGCATAAGCAATAAACAACGAACTATTAAAAGTACTCTGAACTTCATCTCTAAATTTTTTCCAATACCTTGCAATTTGTACGCTTGTTAATCCTTTACTTTTAAGACTACTATTAGCACCCGCTCTCCTTGACCATTCAGATAAACTAAGACCACATTGTTTCCAATTTGGTAGTATTAGTGCATCACAATTTCTTGTGCTATTTGGCATACTAAAAGTACCGCCAAAGTTTACATTTTCGTTAGCTGACCATTCTCCGACTGATTTTCCTAATAATTCTGTCATTTTATTTCTTTTTAAATACTAAAAACGCTCCTACAATAACACCCAAGCCTATTAACCCATAAACTAAATAATTAGTTTTATTGTCTGATTGTTTAACTCCTCCCAATTCATTTGGTATAGGAGAATTATTTTCTTTTGGCGGAAAAAGGTTTAAATCATTTATAATTTCTTTTTCCTCTTGTGCTTTTCCTTGTTCATAAAGCCTATCTTCTTCTTCTTTTCGTGCTTTATCAATAATTCTTTTTCGGTCTGCGTAAGCTATAAATTTGTCTTTATCAAATGTACTCTGCACATCTAATTTATAATTTGCCCATAAACGAGAAATCTCATCTTTTGAAAAACCCCTATCAAGCAAAATTTTAGCAGTATCTTTTCTATCTCGAATACCTCTACTACCTCCATACATACT
>Ga0209092_10004648_pt1 | contig 11369 bp, 19 predicted proteins | sample FraStrMetagenome_FD_187446 | JGI IMG/M metagenome (GOLD analysis project Ga0209092, IMG submission 187446) | Marine eukaryotic phytoplankton communities from Arctic Ocean - Fram Strait ARC3M Metagenome (SPAdes) (version 2) | ecosystem: Environmental > Aquatic > Marine > Oceanic | place: Fram... | reverse complement strand
TTGTCAAAGAATCTTCACCACGTATGCCTGTTAAACGTTCAGATATCGTTCGTGCTGTCGTGGTTCGTACACGTAAAACAATTTCTCGTAAAAATGGGACATGTATTCGATTTGATGATAATGCCGCAGTTTTAGTTAACGCGCAAAACAATCCAAGAGGTACCCGTGTCTTTGGTCCTATTGCTCGTGAAATTCGAGATAAAAATTTTACACGAGTTGTTTCTTTAGCACCTGAAGTTTTATAGTTTTAGATATATTTAATATTTTAATATGAGATTAAAAATAGGTGATAACGTAAAAGTTATTTCAGGAAATGATAAAGGTAAATTTGGGAAAATTACGAATCTTACAACGTCTTTAGTGACTGTTGAAGGAATAAATATTAGAACAAAACATATAAAACCTGCTACTAAGGAAAAATCAGGTGAGATTGTTCAACAAGAAGCACCAATAAATATTTCAAATATTATGTTGTGTGATTCAGAAAATATTGCAAGTCGTTTTACTGTTGTAAAAACAGGAAAAGTTAAGGAACGATTTTCAAAGAAAACAGGAAAAAAAATAGATTAAGTTTATGGTTGCAAAACTTAGAAGTGAATATAAAGAAAAAATAACAAGTTCTTTATATAAGTCTTTAAATTGTACAAATATTCACCAAGTCCCAAAATTGGTAAAAATTAAAGTTAATCGTGGTTTAGGATTAGCTGCACAAAATACAGCAGTACTAAATAAAACAATTAATGAATTTCGAACTATTACTGGCCAACAACCAGTGGTAACATTAGCGCGAAATTCTGTAGCAACTTTTAAAATTCGCGAAGAAATGCCCTTAGGTGTGACGATTACATTGCGAGGCGATAAAATGTATTCATTTTTAGATCGCTTCATCAATATTGCCCTTCCACGTTCGCGTGATTTTCAGGGATTAAGTCCACAAGGTTTTGATAAATTTGGAAATTACACCGTTGGATTAACAGAACAACTTCTTTTCCCAGAAATAAGTTATGATTCTGTTGATCAAGCACGTGGGTTTAATATTACTTTTGTAACAAATGCAAAAACCCGTGAAGCTGGTGCAATGTTATTACGCGAATTTGGTTTACCAATTCGAGAAAAAATTTAAGGTAAATAAATCTGTATTTATGGTTAATGATGTTATTTCGGATATGTTAACTCGCATTCGTAATGCTAGTAAGGTTAAGCACCATTTAGTTCAGGTACCTTTTACAAAAATGACGTTAGCAATAGCATTGGTTTTAAAAGAGGAGAACTTTATTGAAGATTTTCAAGAATTTTCCCAAAGCGGAAAAGAATTCTTGTTAATTTTACTGAAATATAAAGGTAAAGGTCGTAATCAAGAACCTGCTATTACAACGTTAAAAAGGATAAGCAAACCTGGCTTACGCGTATATTCTAACGTTAAAGATTTACCTGTTGTTTTAGGAAATTTTGGTGTTGCTTTAATGTCGACTTCTAAAGGTGTAATGACAAATTTTAAAGCAGCCAAGTTAGGCGTTGGTGGAGAAGTTTTATGTTATATTTGGTAATTATATTATAAAAGTATCACGTTATGTCACGTATAGGAAAACTACCAATTGCGATACCGAAAGGGGTTACCCTTGTGGTTGATGATAATTTGGTTTCTATTAAAGGCCCGCTCGGCGAATTAAATCGTCAAATCCCACCTGAAATTCATGTTGATATTAAAGAAGATCAAGCTTTTGTTTCAATTAATGATGATTCAAAACGGACACGTGCATTACATGGTTTGACTCGAACACTATTAAATAATATGGTTTGTGGTGTCAATAAAAAATTTGATATTGACTTAGAACTAAAAGGTGTAGGGTATCGATGTCAGGCGGCAAAAGATAAAGTTACTTTAAGTCTAGGGTATAGCCACCCTATTGTTCTTCCACTTCCAAAAGATGTAGAAGTTAGCGTAGAGGCAAATACAAATATTAAAGTATCTGGAATTAATAAAGAAGAAGTTGGTTTTATTGCGGCTAAAATCCGCTCATTTAGACCACCTGAGCCATACAACGGTAAAGGTGTTTTATATAAAGGCGAACAAGTTCTTAGAAAAGCTGGTAAAACCGGTAAAAAATAATAATTATTTCATTTGTAATAGATTTTTATGGTTCAAGAAAAAAATACAAATCGTAATAATAATCGTTCTAACACAAATTGGGTACGAAAAGTTGTTAAAGTTCGTCGTATTACAAAAGTAGTAAAAGGTGGTAAAAAATTACGTTTTGGAGCCCTTGTTATTATAGGTAATGAAAAAGGTTTAGTTGGTGTAGGTGTTGGTAAAGCCGATGATGTTGTGGAAGCTGTAAAAAAAGCTGCGAACGATGGTCGTCGAAATATTATTATGGTTCCATTAACAAAAACTTTTAGTATTCCTCATGTATCAAATGGGCAATATGGTGCCTCAAATGTTCTACTTAAACCAGCAAGTGCTGGATCTGGTGTAATTGCTGGTGGTTCAGTTCGCACATTACTTGAAGCTGCGGGTGTTCAAAATATTATGGCAAAACAATTAGGATCAAATAATCTTTTAAACAATGCGCGTGCAACAATTTGTGCTTTACAAGCTTTGAAAACATTAAAATAACGTTTTTTAAAGTTGTTATCTAGTTATGTCAAAAATTCATGGGACTAAATTTTTTAGGTGATGAATCCCGTAGCCGGGAAAATTTACTAAATAGGATTTTTTTAACACTAGGGATTATTCTATTTGCTCGATTGGGTACATTCCTCCCACTGCAAGGAATTGATCAAAAATATTTATATACAGAATTGCAAAATAGCCCGATACTAAACTTTTTTAGCTCCTTTTCACAAGGTGATTTCTTTGTTTTAGGGCCATTTACATTGGGTATTTTACCGAATATTAATGCTTCAATATCAATACAATTATTAACCGCAGTTTTTCCATTTTTGCAGAAATTACAAAAGGAAGAAGGCATCGCGGGTCAGAAAAAAATAACACAATATACGCGGTATTTAACCGTTTTAATTGCTTTTGTTTATAGTTTATTAATTGCTTTTTTCTTAAAACCTTTTGTATTTGGATGGAATTTATTTCAAGCATTAAAAATTGCAAGTACTTTAACCACTGGTTCCATAATAATTTTATGGTTAAGTGAATTAATTACAGAAAAAGGAATTGGTAATGGGACTTCTTTATTCATTTTTGTAAACATTAGTTCTTCATTACCAAAAACAATCAGTAATTTTGATGTTTTTGTTCCCACATTGCTTTTAAAAGTAGTTCTTGGGGTTATTTTTGGAATTGGGCTTTTAAGTATTATTGTAGTTCAAGGGGCTCTACGTAAAATTGATTTGCTTTCGGTAAAATCTTTGTTAAGAGAATCATCAAATAGTCAAAGTAGTTATTTACCTTTTCGCTTAAATCCTAGTGGTATTATGCCATTAATTTTTTCTTCAGGTTTATTAAATGTTTTAATAGTAGGAATAAATAAAATTAGTTTTTTGCAAAGTTTAGGAAATTTTTCAAATTTAATTTATACTTGTGGATATTTTATTTTAACACTGTTTTTTAGTTATTTCTATTCAACAATTGCGATTAAACCAAGTGATTTAGCAGATAATTTAAAAAAGATGAATTTTACAATCCCTGGAACACAACCGGGATTAGCTACAATGCGGTTTTTACAAGAAACGTTAACAAGATTAGCATTATTAGGTGGTTTATTTTTAGCAATTATTGTGACAATTCCAAGTCTTCTAGCGTTTGTAAATCCAGCTATTAAGGGATTTGGAGTAACCTCTTTAATTATTTTGGTGGGTGTTGCAGTTGACTTAAGTCGCCAAATTCGATTTTACTTAATCTCAGAGGTTTATGATAATATAAATCTATAGGAGCTATCGATTATTTGGAATAATTGCCTAAAATTTTAAACAAATTGTTTATTATTTATTTAATTAAAAATTATGAAAGTTCGGCCATCAGTAAAAAAAATGTGCCCTAAATGTCGAGTAATTCGACGTTTTGGGGTAATAAGAGTTATTTGTTCAAACCCAAAACATAAACAACGTCAGGGTTAATGAATTAATTATGAATTAATGGGAGAAAAAAGTGGTTCGTATTTCTGGTATCGATTTACCTAAATCAAAAAAAATCGAATATTCACTTACAAGTGTATATGGGATTGGTTTAACTTCTTCACGTTCAATTTTAACTAAAGCGAATGTTGATCCAAATAAACGTACAAATACACTTGGGGATACCGAAGTTATGGCAATACGTGAAGTAATTGAAGAAAATTACAAAGTAGAAGAAGATTTACGACGTCAAACTAAACAAAATATCGTTCGTTTATCGCAAATTAATTGTGTTAAAGGACGACGTCATCGTCAAAATTTACCAGTTAGAGGACAAAGAACGCGTACGAATTCTCGAACGCGGCGAGGTGCCCGTCTAATGTAATTTCACAAAATTAAAAATTTCTATGAAATAATTTGTATGGCAGTCAAGGCTAAACGATCAACAAAAAAACAAAAGAAAAATATTGTATCTGGTGTTGTCCATATCAATTCAACATTTAATAATACAATTATTACGATAACTGACTTATCTGGCAATACCATTTCTTGGTCTTCTGCTGGAAGTGTCGGTTTTAAAGGAGCTCGAAAAGGTACACCATTCGCTGCTCAAACAGCAGCTGAAGCAGCTTCATCAACAGCTATGGAGCAAGGTTTACGTAAAGTCGAGGTCTTAATTCGAGGTCAAGGATCAGGACGTGAAACTTCTGTTCGAGCATTAGAAGTCTTAGGACTTGATATTGTATCGGTAAAAGATATTACTCCAGTACCGCACAATGGATGTCGACCACCAAAACGTCGACGTGTCTAAATATTTGTTATAAAAAGATGCAACAGTTTCAATTTGAGACCATTGAATCATATTCAAACGATCTTCAGGAACAAACAAGTCGTTTTAGACTTCAAGGATTAGCCCAAGGTCAAGGATTAACAATAGGTAACACCTTACGTCGTGTATTACTCGCTGAATTAGAAGGAACAGCTATTACAGCTGTACAAATAAAAGGAATTAACAATGAGTTTGCTACAATTCCAGGAGTTCGGGAAGATGTTTTAGAAATCTTATTGAATTTAAAACAAATTAAATTTAAAGGATTATTGGAAAAACCTTTTTTAACTAACCTTTCAATATTCGGCCCGCAATTAATTGCAGGTACACATATTGGTTTACCTTCAACACTTACCTTAATTAATCCAAATCATTATATTGCGACTATCGCCGAGCACATGAATCTAGAATTAGAATTAAAAATCGAATCTGGTACGGGTTACCGTACACTAGATGAAGGTTTACAAGATAATTCTAAAGATTTTTTAAATATTGATGCTTTTTTTACACCAGTAAAAAATGTTAATTATGAAATCAGAGATTCCTATAAAGTTGATGAAAAAATTACAGAAATTCTAGATCTTGAAATCGTAACAGATGGAAGCATAACACCTCTTGAAGCTTTAAATAAATCAGCAAATATTTTACAAACACTTTTTGGTGCATTAATTATTGATGAATCAAAAAATATTATCGATTCTGTTGCTGAAAATGAGACAGAATTAGATGTTTTAATTGAAGAATTACAATTGTCAGTTCGTGCTTATAATTGTTTAAAGCGAGTTAATATCCGCACAATTGCAGATTTAGTCCAATACTCTGTTAAAGAATTAAAAGAAATCAAAAATTTCGGTCAAAAATCAGCTAATGAGGTAGTCAAAAAATTATCCGACCGTTTTGATATATGTCTAAGTTAATACACCAATGTAATGAAAAATAGTTTAAATATTAATCACAAAAAATGGTATGTGATTGATGCGAAAGATAAAACACTTGGTCGACTTGCTACTATTATTGCAACTATTTTAAATGGGAAACATAAATCTGTTAATCAACCTTATTTAAATTGTGGTGATAACGTAATTGTTATCAATAGTAAAGATATTAAAGTCACAGGTAAAAAATCGCATCAAAAAGTATATCGTCGCCATTCCGGACGGCCCGGAGGCTTAAAAATTGAAACTTTTGAAAAGCTTCAAGAACGTATTCCAGAAAGAATTTTAGAAAAAGCTGTAAAAGGTATGTTGCCTAAAGGACCTTTGGGTAGAGAGTTATTTAAAAATTTAAAAGTTTATAAAGATGATTCACACCCACACACGTCCCAAAACCCAGAGCTATTAGTATACAAATAATTTTATGGAAATAGATACAACAAAAAGTAACCTTTTAGCACTAGCCATCGGGCGTAGAAAAGAAGCTACTGCGATTGTTCAAATATATCCGCTTAAATCTAATGAAAAATCAGAAATACTAATTAATAATTGTTTAGCTGAAGTTTTCTTACAATTTAATGCTGCTTATTTAAACACACTTAATAGAAGTTTAGCTTTATTAGATTTAAAAAATAATTATCGAATTATTATTAAAACTCGTGGTGGTGGTCTAACAGGTCAAACAGGTGCAATTCAATTAGGTTTAGCACGTGCTTTATGTAAAATTGATCCAAATTATCGCGCAACATTAAAATTAGCAGGATTATTAACCCGTGATTCTAGAAAAGTTGAGCGTAAAAAATATGGCTTAAAAAAAGCACGAAAAGCTTCACAATATTCAAAACGCTAATAAATATTACATTAGTCAGAAAATTAATACTATGCCAAAAAAAGATATCCACCCTGAGTGGTATGATAATGCAGAAGTGTATTGTGACGGACAATTGGTGTATACAGTTAGTTCAACAAAAGAAGTACTAAATGTCGATATTTGGTCAGGTAATCATCCTTATTATACGGGTTCAAAAAAGTTACTTGATACCGAAGGGCGTGTGGATCGTTTTATGAAAAAATATAATTTAGAAAAATAATTTCATGCCAACAATACAACAACTTATCCGTAATAAACGACAATCACTGAAAAAGAAAACAAAGTCTCCGGCTTTAAAAAATTGTCCTCAACGTCGTGGTGTTTGCACACGTGTATATACAACCACACCAAAAAAACCAAATTCAGCAACCCGTAAAGTTGCTCGTGTACGATTAACCTCAGGGTTTGAAGTTACAGCATATATTCCAGGCATTGGTCATGAATTACAAGAACATGCCTCGGTTCTTATACGAGGTGGTCGAGTTAAGGATTTACCAGGTGTACGTTATCATATTATTCGTGGTGCACTCGATAGTGGAGCAGTTAAAAATCGGACTCAAGGCCGATCGAAATATGGAGTTAAAAAACCTAACGCTTAGTTTTTCAAAACTGAGTAACTAAACAAAATAATTTTAAAATGTCACGTAGAAAGATTATTAAAAAACGGTTCCCAAAACCTGATCCGGTTTACAATAGTTATCTGGTCAGCATTTTGGTATCTCGTCTAATAAAAGATGGCAAAAAAGCATTAGCTCAAAATATTGTCTGTGATGCACTAGACATCATAGCTTATAAGACAGAATCTGATCCGATCGAAATTTTTGAAAGAGCAGTAAAGAATGTTAGTCCACTTGTTGAAGTAAAAGCTCGACGTTTTGGTGGAGCAACATATCAAGTTCCTATGGAAGTAACAAGTTTCCGCGGAACAAATTTAGCTTTACGTTGGATAGTTAAAGCTGCACGCAGTAGAACAGGAAAAACAATTGCATTAAAACTTGCAGCTGAATTAATGGATGCCTCTAAAAATTCTGGTGATGCAATGAGAAAAAAAATAGATACTCATAAAATGGCAGAAGCAAACAAAGCATTTGCCCATTTCCGTTATTAAAATCTTAAATATTAACAACATTAAAAATAGTTATGGCACGCGAAAAATTTGAACGTAGTAAACCACATATTAATATTGGAACAATTGGACACGTAGATCATGGTAAAACAACATTAACAGCTGCGATTACTATGACATTAGCATTAGGAACTGATGGTGCGGCAAAAAATTATGAAGATATCGATGCAGCTCCAGAAGAACGTGCACGTGGTATTACTATTAATACTGCACACGTAGAATATGAGACTGAAACGCGTCATTATGCACACGTAGATTGTCCAGGTCACGCAGATTATGTAAAAAACATGATTACAGGTGCAGCTCAAATGGATGGAGCAATTCTTGTTTGTTCTGCCGCTGATGGTCCAATGCCTCAAACCCGTGAACATATTTTATTATCAAAACAAGTAGGTGTACCACATATTGTTGTTTTCTTAAATAAAGAAGACCAAGTTGATGATGATGAATTACTAGAATTAGTTGAATTAGAAGTACGCGAATTATTATCAAGCTATGATTTCCCTGGTGATGATATTCCATGTGTTGCGGGTTCAGCATTAATGGCTATTGAAGCTATTAACGCAGATTCTGCTGTTAAACGTGGTGATAACAAGTGGGTTGATAAAATTTATGGCTTGATGGATGCAGTTGATGAATATATCCCAACACCAATTCGTGACACAGAAAAAACTTTCCTAATGGCAATTGAGGATGCTTTTTCAATTACAGGTCGAGGAACTGTATCTACAGGACGTATTGAACGTGGTACGGTAAAAGTTGGAGAAACCGTAGAAATCGTTGGATTAGGTGAAACACGTGAAACAACGGTAACTGGTATTGAAATGTTCCAAAAAACTCTTGATGAAGGTTTAGCGGGAGATAATGTTGGTTTATTATTACGTGGAATCCAAAAAGAGGATATTGAACGTGGTATGGTATTAGCTGCATCTGGAACTATTACACCACATACTATATTTGAAGCTGAAGTATACATTTTAACTAAAGAAGAAGGTGGACGTCATACACCATTCTTCACTGGATACCGTCCACAATTCTATGTACGAACTACAGATGTAACAGGAAACATCAAACAATTCACAGCAGATGATGGTACTGAAGTAGAAATGGTTATGCCAGGTGATCGTATCAAAATGACGGCAGAATTAATTTCAGCAATCGCAATTGAAGATGGTATGCGTTTTGCGATTCGTGAAGGTGGACGTACAATTGGAGCTGGTGTTGTGTCTAAAATTGTAACTTAAAAAATAAAATGGAATCCTTGGATAAACATATAAAAACACGAGTAAAATTAGAAGCTTTTGATACTAAGTTATTAACAATTGCTTGTAAAAATTTAATTGATGGAATTTCAAGTATAAATGGAATAAGTAAAGGTCCTATACCTTTACCAACAAAAAAACGTATCTATTGTGTATTACGTTCTCCACATGTTGACAAAAAATCCCGTGAACACTTTGAAATTAGCATTCATAAACGCTTGTTAGATATCTATACCCCTCAAAATGTTGAGAATATTGCGGATTCTTTCTTAAAAATTGCTATACCTCCGGGTGTTTCAATAAAATTATCGTAATTAGATAAATTGAGTAATAAATAAGCACTTTTTAAGAGTATAATTATATTTAACAATAATTAATTTTAAAGTTTAGAAATAAATTAGGCATTTGCAGTTAATTATTTTGTTGTAAGAAAGTCAGCAGAAAAATAAAAATAAGAGAGGTTTTTAGATGGCGTTACCTTGGTATCGAGTACATACAGTCGTTCTTAATGATCCTGGGCGTTTAATTGCAGTACATTTAATGCATACATCACTTGTAGCAGGATGGGCTGGTTCAATGGCATTATACGAATTAGCGATTTTTGATCCTTCTGATCCAGTTTTAAACCCAATGTGGAGACAAGGCATGTATGTAATGCCTTTTATGACACGTTTAGGTGTTACTGATTCATGGGGTGGTTGGAGTATCACTGGTGAAAGTATTTCTACTCCAGGTTTATGGAGTTACGAAGGTGTTGCTTTAACACATATCGTATTATCAGGTTTATGTTTCCTTGCCGCAATTTGGCATTGGGTTTATTGGGATTTAGATTTATTCCGTGATCCACGAACAGGTGAACCCGCAATTGATTTACCAAAAGTATTTGGAATTCACTTATTCTTATCAGGTCTTTTATGTTTCGGTTTTGGTGCATTCCATGTAACTGGAATTTTCGGACCTGGAATTTGGGTATCAGATGCATATGGTGTAACAGGAAAAGTCGCTGGTGTAGCACCAGCATGGGGTCCTGAAGGTTTTAATCCATTTAATCCAGGTGGTGTTGCTTCGCATCATATTGCTGCCGGTGCGTTTGGTATTTTAGCTGGAATTTTCCATTTAACAGTTCGTCCACCACAACGTTTATACCGTGCATTACGTATGGGTAATATTGAAACAGTATTATCAAGTAGTATTTCAGCAGTTTTCTTTGCTGCATTTATTACATCAGGAACGATGTGGTATGGTAGTGCAACAACACCAATTGAATTATTTGGTCCAACACGTTACCAATGGGATAGCGGCTATTTCCAACAAGAAATTGAACGCCAAGTTGAAATTTCACTAAGTGAAGGTGTTTCAGAAAGTAATGCTTGGTCACGTATTCCAGATAAATTAGCATTCTATGACTACATTGGAAATAACCCAGCGAAAGGTGGTTTATTCCGATCAGGTCCAATGAATAAAGGTGATGGTATTGCAGAAGCATGGTTAGGTCATCCAATCTTTAAAGATCGTGATGGTCGTGAATTAACAGTTCGACGTATGCCAGCTTTCTTCGAAACATTCCCGGTTATTCTAGTTGATAAAGATGGTGTTATCCGAGCAGATATTCCATTCCGACGTGCTGAATCAAAGTATAGTATTGAGCAAGTTGGTGTTTCAGTAGACTTCTACGGTGGAAAGCTAAATGGTCAATCTTTTAAAGATGCTCCAACAGTAAAGAAATTTGCTCGTAAAGCACAATTAGGAGAAGTTTTTGAATTTGATCGTACAAGTTTAGAATCAGATGGTGTATTCCGTAGTAGTCCACGTGGTTGGTACACATTTGGTCATTTAAACTTTGCTTTATTATTCTTCTTCGGTCATTTATGGCATGGAGCTCGTACGCTATTCCGTGATGTATTTACGGGTATTGGTGCAGAAATTACGGAACAAATTGAATTTGGTGCATTCCAAAAATTAGGTGATGCAACAACAGTCCGTAAGCAAGGTGCAGTTTAATATTAAACGTATATATCTTTGAATAATTAAAAAAATAAAAAAAGAATTATGGAAGCACTTGTTTATACATTTTTATTAATTGGAACTTTACTTGTAATATTCTTTGCCATTTTCTTCCGTGAAACACCAAAAATTATTAAAAAGTAAATTTAACCTCATAAATGCAGTACTTAAAAGTACTGCATTTATTAGATTTTAAATATTAATTTCTTTAATTAATCCTCATGCTCTTCAAATGGATCACGCAAATTTTTTGATGCTGAACCGAATGAAGTAT
>Ga0209092_10004646_pt1 | contig 11372 bp, 14 predicted proteins | sample FraStrMetagenome_FD_187446 | JGI IMG/M metagenome (GOLD analysis project Ga0209092, IMG submission 187446) | Marine eukaryotic phytoplankton communities from Arctic Ocean - Fram Strait ARC3M Metagenome (SPAdes) (version 2) | ecosystem: Environmental > Aquatic > Marine > Oceanic | place: Fram... | reverse complement strand
CTTAATATTCACATCACTATCTATTAGACTATCTATTAGACTATGACTATTTATTATCACTATTCAATAAGTATATTTTAGTATCTAATGGACTAGGAATAGGAATAGAAATAGAAATAGATAATACAATAGATATTGAATGATGACAGTCTAATACAAATGATTAGAACACAAAGTCAACAACAGTAGTCATAATAGTAGTAGTCATAATAATAATAGTAGAATGACAGTTTGTAAGTGATGATTAGTGAATTAGTATTGAAACTGGATATAAATGGGGAATATTAAGAGAAAGAGACAAATAAGAAATATAAGAGAATTTATATTGATGGATGTTTTGATCTGATGCATTCTGGTCACTTCAATGCTATTAGATAGGCTAAAGAGTTGACAGAACACTTAGTAGTGGGAGTAGTGAGTGATGAATAGATTCAATTGGCTAAAGGTCCACCCATCATGACATTGGATGAAAGAGTAGCATTGGCTTAGGCATGTAAGTGGACTGATGAAATAGTGGTGGGTGTAGATTATAATCCTAGTATTGAATTACTAGATCAACACAATTGTAGTCATAGTGTACATGGGGATGATATAGCCATTGGACCAGATGGTAAAGACAGTTACTATTATATTAAGAAGGCAGACAGGATGGTCTTGGTTAAGAGGACAGAAGGTATCAGTACTACTGATATAGTTGGTAGGTTACTACTCTTGACTAAAGACCATCACTTTGAAACAGAGAACCAATTGTTCAAAAGGAGGTTGAGTGATGAGTTCTGTTCTAATCAGGAGGGAGTCAGTAATAATATCATCAACAAGTAGACTAATCAACAGTCATTGCCAACTATCAAACTATTGAATACCACTAGAAGAATCAAATAGTTTTCCAATAATAGAGAACCTAATCAGAATGACAAAATAGTCTATGTTGAAGGCAGTTGGGATATTCTACATAAAGGACACATTCAGTTTCTAGAGAAGGCTAAAGAGATGGGAACATATTTGATAGCTGGGATTCATGATGATGAGACAATCAATAAAATCAAAGGATGCAATTATCCTGTATTGAATTTATAAGAGAGAACATTGATCTTACTAGCCATGAAGTATGTTGATGAAGTGATCATTGGTGCTCCATGGATGATCAGTCAGAATATGATTCAGAATATGAATATTCGTATGGTTATTGAAGTAATCAATATAAACAATCATTTAGGGTGGGAATCATAAACCAGATTTCAATAAATAAGTTCAACAGTTTGGAGATCCATACCAAATAGCCAAGTCAATCAACATTTATCATAAAATCACTGATATTGATGTCAGTCTAGACCAAGACTAGTTGGTTCAGAGAATCATCCAGAACAGACAAACATATTTGGAAGTCTAATTGAAAAAGAAAATGAAGTTGGACAAATACTATGAAAATGAAACATTCGAAATTAAAGAAACATGATCAGAATATAATATAAATCATAATCTATACAATGTAATCCATATATATTTATTATCATTCTTTATCATCTAACCATTTGATTCTTTTACCACTTTCCCATATTCCTTCTCTCATAGTATTATCTTTTAAATAGTATTTCCCACTTCCATGTTGTTTTCCTTAGAACCACTCTCCTTCATACCTCCTTCCATCAGCCCAATAGTAAATACCAAACCCTTACTTCTTATCATCAATATACTCTCCTTCATACTTCCTTCCATCTTTCCATGTATATACTCCTTTGCCATGCATATTATTATCTAACCACTCTCCTGAATAGGTCCTACCATCACTCCATTAATATAGTCCTGTCCCATTGATTTTGTTGTCTTTCCAATTACCTGCATAACTACTTTCATCACTCCATACATATGTGCCTTATCCATGTTTCTTACCTTCCTTATACTCCCCTTTGTACTTAGACCCATCTGCCCATGTTTCTACTCCTTAACCATCCTATAGATCATCTTTCCAAGTGCCTTGATACCTGGCTCCATTGACATGGATATAGACTCCTTGACCATTGGCTCTATCATCCACCCACTCTCCATCATAGACATCTCCATCTACATGATAGAACTTCCCTTTCCCATATGCTTTATTCAACTTCCATTCTCCTTCATATCTGGCTCCATCTGGCCACTTCTACACTCCATAACCATCTCTAACATGACCTATCCACTCCCCTTCATAGACTGCTCCACTCTTAAACACATATGCCTCTCTGGTTTCTCTTGGCATTCCCTTTAAGTCTGTTATTTCCTATTGATTCAGTTCACTCCTCTCTCCATCAAAGTACTTCCCTTCACTCTTATCCATATTGTCTCTTATGTCATCATCATTCAATTATATTTCATTCTTATCACTAGCCTTCTAACAAGCAGAAGAACACTGTTATCCCATCTAAATCTAATTATTATTATAATCTATTACAGTTACAGTTCATAATCATATACTACTATCATTGATTAATGTATAATATTCTGATTACATTTGGATCCATTTACTGTTTCAATAGACTGATGATCAAGTACTACTTCTAAACCAACCAAATATTCAGAATAGTAATTGATTGTATTGATGATAGAATCCAATAATCAAGAGACAGTCTATATTGAATAATAATAAGTATTAAAATAGAATGACATTATTGACTGATTGCAACTAACAACTGATCTGTCCATCATTGATGACCACTCATAACCAGATGAATCCATAATTCTATGTTGATTTGAATAAATAGATGTAAATAGATAATAATGATTCATTCTAATATTATTTAGATTGTTCAGGATTAGACTCTAATCAATCTGAATAGATTCAATCATATTTAAACCAAATGATTCCTTTCTATGAATGGTTGTGAGTAGACTCATTATGAGTTGCATTCAATTATTCAAATGATATTCTAGATATTGAGATTATGAATCATAATGAATCAATACAAACCATAACCATAGGATCAGAAGGAATCTAAATAAATGATCATAATAATCTTATTCTGACTCCAACTCAATTGATATTGACATTCTACATTGATCATAACTAGATTCATGTTAATGTGCATTGCAATGATAATGGTTTACATTAGGAATTGATATAGAAACTGAAATAAGAATAATAGATTCAAATGAGACATAATGAGTTGAATAGAAGTGATTATTTGTATTTAGTTCAGAATCAGAAAGTAATTGAATTAGTTGATGATAGATAATTGAAATGGTTTGGATTGATGGAACATGTAACAACATAAACAGACTGATAATTGGAGAACATGAATTCAAGATAATAAACAAATACAAATAAGACTTATTCTATGATATAATTAGATGATTAGATTATTCTACCATATATTGATATCAATATGGATACATGTAATGAGACAACTGAGTCAGAATGTATTCTCTATACTGATTCATAGATTCTGATAATTCCTTCTATTCCTTATTCTTATTGACATAGTTCTTGACTAGTAGTAATACATCCTGTTTCTAGAATATGAGATTACTAATTGATTTCAGAATGTTGACTTATTCATCCTTTTCATATTGGAACTTCAATTATACAACTGCAATTATAATACTGACTTTCCTTAATTATTCCACTACCATTTCACTAAGATGTTTTCTATCTTTGATATCCAGTGATGAGTAATCCTTCTATAAACTCTATTTGATATTGTTTAGGTTCTATAGAATGATACTCTTCTGATCATCTAGGTTATTAGTCAATCTGTAATAAATGGAATCTTGATCACTCTCCTGACTGTCTTCAATCCATTGTTCAGCAAATACTTCTGGTTCTATGAAATGGAATTCATCAACTTCAAATCTATATTTCATGGCAAAGTATTTGATGACTGCCACTATAATCAACATTAGGAATATTGCTAAATAGGACTCATTGATCATTTATGAATATTAATGATTTAGTAGAGTGTAGGTTGTATATACAAATAGATTAGTCATTATATAAACAATCAAATACCAATGCAAGACAAATTACTCATTTAGACTTTGACTTGGTAAAGAGAGAATTATGATCTATTTGATTATGATAGTAAGGAAATCAACAAATGGTAGACTCAAATATCAAAGGGTGGAGTCTTAAATAGAAATAGAAATACAATCTCATTTGATCCACTATTTGATAAGAAATAGAAAACAGATTGAAAACAGAATGATGGTTCAATAGTTGATTAGGAATATGATGAATTTGATCAAAACCTAAACACACAGAATCTACTCTTAATTCAGAAAGAATAGAAGAACTACTTTATTCAAACCAATCCTCAGAATAAGAATAGTGATCCATTGAGTCTATGGCTTCCTTTGAAGAATAAGACTGTTCCTAATAATATATAGAGTTATGAATTGAAAGAAGGTGATGAATTCAAATTAGGTAAGATTCATTTCATAGTGAATGTGGTATTGCATATTAATAAAAGTAGATAAACGTAAACAGTCAACAAAGTGAACATACTAGTTACAATCAGTCACAAGTGTTGAGAGACTTCTGATAATCAGTGAATCATAAGAAGAGTCTTGATTAATCATTTTGTAGTGTTCAACCTTAGACTGTTTGTAAAATATGTTTAGATTAAGAAAACTCATTAAAGAATCCATTGATATCTATTTGTAATTGCATTGGATCCATGAAATACACTCATTTGAACTGTTTATAGCAATGGATCAACACACGATATAAAGTATTATTTCAGAATGAATTCATAACCATCTATCATAAGAAAGTATTCATATGTGAAATATGTAAAACTACTTTCAGAATATTCTCAAAATATAATGGATGAATGATTGATGTGATTGGATTTGAATAATTAGGTTGTGACTTCATGTTACTTGAAACATCAGACAATCTGTTTGTGTTCATCAGATTGACTAAGAATCGGTTGATATTCGTATTTATTATGATTAAGTGTAGGGAAGAGGACATGATGGTGATGTTAAGATATCTGATATTTCAATCAGTAGGATTCATTCCATATTGGAAGTCAAATAGAACAAAATATTCATAAGTGATAGTAATAGTAAGTTTGGAACACTCATCAAACTCACCAACTATCAAATACCAATCAGTCCTAATTAAGAAATGGTTCTACAAATGGGAAGGACTCTATTCAAAATCAAAAGAGTATAGAAGTTCTTGTTCTTTCCAATCTGTTGTAACAAATGATTCATTATAACTTTATAAAGTGTATTTATAATTGATGTTTCTGATTAGAGAGAATAAACTATTCATTAAAGAAGTACAAAGAAGGAATCATTCAAATATGTTCAGATAGACTCAGTTGAATGATGATGAATACACTAGATTCAGAATCAAAAAGTAAATACTATTCCACATTCTAGAATAATTCAGATTCCATCTTAGATTCAATTAGAATAATAAAGACTAAATGATCACAAGAAGGATGAAACTGTATTGGTTAATAAGAATGAATATGGAAGAATGAGAAACCAATTATAATAGATGATTTCAGTGAAATAATAGAATGAATCTCATCTGATTAGAAACATTCAAGTTATAAAATAGACAGAAATATATTAGAAATTTGATTGGTTATTAGAATAGATTTGCATTTTCAAAGAATAAGTGAAATACTTCAGACTTAACAAGATCAACTTAGAAAAGTAGATGGATTATGAAAGTTATAAAGACATAAATGTAGAATAGCAAATAGGTCAATACATCAAAGACTTATTGAATTGTATTGAATAATATGTAAATCATCTGAATAATAGTAGTTTTGGGAATTCATGACTAAAGACCAAGATGTCTCATTAAATAGTAATCTGACTGTTCTGGATTGAGGTTTAAGACAAATGAGTTAGATAGTCAATAATCTAACAATGACTAGAAATATCTAGAATGAATAATATTTGTATTTGATTGATAATTTAATGTTCTTCTTCACATTGGTTATTGATAAAATCATTCAGAACAGTAGAAACAGTGTTGATTAAGAAAAACTGAATCAAATCATAGAAGATCAACAATCATAAATAAACTAATTATTAGAATAGAATCAGAATCTATAGAAAGAGAAATAAATGATAAAATTGTCTATGAAAGATTTGAATATACAGAGTGAAGAGTCTATTGAGAAGTTATAAGACTTTGTTATAAAGTAGAAATCAGAAATAGAAGGATATATTCAGAGAATCAGTATATTGATTTATTGATTAAAGGGGAACTTGAAATTGAGGAAGATCCAAACAACTTATACTAGAATCTGGAAATCATGTTTCATCAGTACAATAGAGTATTCTGTGATGTTGAAAAGTAAATGGTAATATTCCATCATGATTTAAGATCAACAATTATAAAGAAAATATAAGTTCTCTTAATAGTTTTGCACATTCCATTTAAGAAAATGTAATCATATTGATTGATTGATTTAGACTCACATAATGTAGAACATAATCAACAATCAGAAAAATGAACATTCAACTGAATTGGGGAAGAACTATGGATTGACTCTTCCATAGAAGTTTCAGAAGAAGTAATAACATCCATTTGAGTTCTATTTGATTTAGAAATGGAAGTCAATGAAGATTGATAATTATGAGAAATAGGAAGACTAATAGATTCTGAATTATTTAGACTCTTTCTTTATTCAGTTATGTAATCATTCTAATTAATGTTTAGTTGAAAACCATCCTACTTAGAAGAATGTGAATAGACTCTTTATAAACCATATGTTCCAAAACTAAAGTAACATTTTCAAAATATCAATCAAACTGACTGAAATATGTGATTATCTAATGATCCAAGATAAAAATAATCAATCTAAAAGAGTTTTCTATCAATAGTTATTAGGATTGAATAATAAACAGTGTTTCAATAAAATCAATCTATTTGACTTTCTGAATATCATAACTTTGTAGAAAAACAGTTTATATCATATTTAGAATTCCAACTATTTGAGTCAATAGCAAATCATATAAAATATTGTGAATAATTGTGATTTGAAGTTTTAAGATGAATTCATAGAAATCATGCAATAGAAGATGGATGAAATCAAGAATGAAGCTATTCAGTATTTTATATTGATTATCAATAGTTTCTACAATCAATAGATTAAGAAGAAGTATGTGTAATAACAATAATCATAATCAAATGCACTCTTTCTTAAATTATAAAAGATATACAACACAATCAACTTCTATGAAATTAAAAATAATTTGATTGAACTATTTGAATCGTTGGAACCTGATCAATAGAATAGAATTTCTTATAAAACTGTATAAGAGATTCTATTCAAAAGAATCAAGATATTCACTAGTGATCCAAGTTATGAAAACATATTTGCATAAAACACTGAAAACAATCAGTTCTTTAAGTAAGAATCATTCATTAAGTTAGATATATGAACTTCCTCATTCAATTCCAAAAAAGTTGTTTAAGCATAGAATATGATAATGAATATATTGAAGAATACAAATTCTATGAAATATTGATGAATAGTTTTATTGAACATGAAAAGAGAGTCTAACAAATATTAACATCATAAATCTAGAATGACATCCAAAACAATAATATATTTTCATTATCTAATCTATAGACTAAAGACAAAATATGTGAAGTTCAATATGACAGTGATGTTTACATTGAAACTTTAAATAAAAATCTAGTTTTACATTATTTAGATTTATTAAAGAAACAAAAGAATCTAGAAACTGAAGAGTAAGATGTCATTGCTTAAGTTTATAACAAGAAATAATTGAATGCTAATATTGAAGAATCCAGATTCAGAATATTCAAGAAATATATGAAAGAGAACAATGTAACAGAAAAGAAAGATTCAAATTAAACAACTAAGAAACATAGAAGTCATAAGAAATTAATTAAGAAAAAAGGTTGAAATCTATAACTAATCACTTTAGAATGATAAATATCTATTATACAATATGGGAAGAGTAATCACTTTAGAATGATAGTACATCCCATTTTCTTAAGTTATTCAACTATTTTATCTGCATCTTATTTAGTGGCTTACTTGGCCAATACATTTGGTAGTTTTTCAACTGCTTCTTTAGCTTCTTTAAGACCCAACCCACATAGACTTCTAACTTCTTTAATAATTTTGATTTTCTAAGATGCATCGATTGCTGTCAATTCTACATCGAAATTAGTTTATTCTTTGACTTCTTCTTTGACTTCTTCTTTATTTGATTCTGATGTTGTTTGAGTTTGAACTGATGAACCTCCTCCACTACCAATAGTATTGAATACTTAAGCAAATTCATCAAGACCTCCTTTGAATAATTCTTTTAAAACTGGTTGATTATTAAACCATTCATAATTTGGTTCAGGATGAGTGTCTTAACTGATTTCATTCAATTCACATTATCTTCTAATTGGAATCTATATTGATTAAGGAGCCTATTGATCTTGAATCATTAGTTTATTCAATCCTTAGAATTCAATAATATCTAATTAAGTGAATGCTTATGCCAATTATTCTATTCTTCTCTTCTGATGAATATCTAATTGACTTTCTAACTTTTCAATCTATTCCTTCTCATTCTGACTTAACAACTGATCATTCTATTTATTGAAATCTGTATAATCAACACTTGCTTAACAACAACTTCTAATAACTTTTAGATTTATTTTTTTAATGATTTGATTCATAATATTTATATATCAAACTTTGGTATAATCCATTTTGCTTTCCAACTTCTTAGCTTCTTTGATTTTCCTACCAGCTTTAAAGAAGTCTTCTTCAATAACATAATCTCTTTCAGCTCTAATAGCAAACATTCCACCTTCAGTACAAATGTTTCTAAGATCAGCTCCATTGAAATCTTCACATAATTTGGCAATTGCTTCAAAATCTATTTCTCCCTTAATAGTGATATCTCTAGCATGAATCTTGATGATTTCTAGTCTACTGGCTTCATTAGGAAGTGGGATTTCTACTTTCCTATCTAACCTTCCTGGTCTCAATAAAGCAGGATCCAGAACATCAGGTCTATTAGTAGCCATGACACACTTGACTAATCCAATATCATCAAATCCATCCAATTGATTCAATAACTCCATCAATGTTCTCTATATTTCTCTATCAGCAGATGTTCCTTCACTGAACCTTCTTCCTCCAATTGCATCTATTTCATCCATGAATATGATGCAAGGTTGATTCTCTTTAGCAAATGTGAACATTTCTCTAATGACTCTAGCACTCTCTCCAATATATTTATCAACAATTCCACTAGCCACTACTTTTAGAAACTTAGCATTAACATTACTAGCCAATGCTCTAGCTAATAAAGTCTTTCCAGTTCCAGGAGGTCCATAAAGTAAACATCCTTTTGGTGGTTTGACTCCTACTCTTTTGAATAGTTCTGGATTTGTGATTGGTAATTCAATAGTTTCTCTTAACATTCTGATCTGATCACCTAAACCTCCAATTTCACTGAAATCTACTTTACCAGGATCTTCATTCAACATATTATAAACCATTGGATCAACTTCTCTTGGTAAGATTCTCATTATTGTCAATGTAGTCATGTCCAAAGTGACTCTAGTTCCAGTTTATAATCTACATTTATCTAATTTACTTTTGACTCCTACAACATATCTAGGTCCACTAGAAGCTTTCACAATGTATTTCTCATCATCAACTTTCTTTAAAACTTCAGCCACTATCTATCCAATTGATTAAAGTGCTTTCAAATGATCTTCAGTCTTATCATAATCTTTATCTAAGTTTCTAAGACTTACTCTCTACTTTCTTATCTTATTCTCCACTTCATCATGTTATTTCGATTTGGCTAAATACTTTTCTATCAACTTCTCACGATTCTAGTTCATTTCTTATCAGATATAAACTTATTATCATTTCATATCACTATTCGATTTACTATTGACTTATTATATAAAACACTTATCATTATATAAAACACTAATCATCATAACTTATCATTATATAAAACACTAATCATCATAACTTATCATCATTTTTAGATTTAATCCTAATCTCCATCGATTATATTTAATTCATCAATTACACTTAATTCCAATTCCATTTATAAACTGTTCATGTATTTCTTCAAATTGATGATCCAAATAATCAATAATGTATTCATCATTGTGAAATCAATAGATAGAAAGTTATATGCAAATAGCCAATATTGGTTAGCCTACTTCATATTAGGAATATCACTATAAATAGTTTTTTATAAATCTCTAACTATTTCTTATTTATACTGACTACTTGAATAACCAATGTAACATCCTATGTTTCTTATTAAAATTACTATAAAAGTGGATAGAACAAGTAAACGATCATATTTTCTAGTCTAATTCAATACCAAAATGACTGAAAGTGGAATCGAAATAAGAAGAATCAAAAGATCAGAAATGAAAGATAGTTTATAGCCTATAACATGATTATTATCATTAGTTCTAGTATTTGGATTTATGAATTCCTAAACAGGATGATATGTACTGTAATATCTAAAATATCAATTCTATTCTATAGTTCCATTTTCAGAATTATAATCTACTTTCTCATAATACAAATGCTATTATTCATATTCTGTTTCACTGTAAGTCCATATTAAGTTTCCTTTAATTACTAAAGAAAATGTTAGGATTATTATGCAAACCATTGTAGATATAATATACCATAATTTTCCACTTTTCATTATGAATATTATAGATTATAAACATTACACTACATTACTCTATACTACCCAATAATCTATACTATCAATACTCAATACTATCCTAAACTGTAATCCAAAATATAACACTCTAACCCAATCCTTTATAATCTATCCTATTCTATTAGATCCCATTCCATTTCAATCCATTCATTCATTATAATAAATACTTTTAATAAATATTTCTACTATTACTGTTACTACTACTAATCATCCATCTACTACTACTCTTATTATGATGTTTGATTCCTTTATCTCTGTATATTCCTCCATAATAGTTTTTCTACTTATCTCTTCTTCTATCTACTCTTAGAATCCATCCATCCATCCATCATATTAGAATCATTAGATTGGATTATGGATTATACAAACTACACTACACTACCCAATACTACCTAACTAATAAATTACCCAATACTCTAGACTACTTAATACTCTAAACTACTCAATACTCCTTAAGATACTCTAAACAACACAACACTCCATATAGATTAGAACAAATAATACTTTTCAACTCCACTCTAGTCAAAACTATGCTAAACTGTACTCCACACTACAACACTCTAATCAGATTCATTCAAATCTATCCCATTGTATTATAATCTATTGTATTACATCTCAATCTATTCAATTTCAATCCATTCATTCCAATACATACTTTTCAATACTTGGAGTTTTATAAT
>Ga0209092_10004645_pt1 | contig 11374 bp, 18 predicted proteins | sample FraStrMetagenome_FD_187446 | JGI IMG/M metagenome (GOLD analysis project Ga0209092, IMG submission 187446) | Marine eukaryotic phytoplankton communities from Arctic Ocean - Fram Strait ARC3M Metagenome (SPAdes) (version 2) | ecosystem: Environmental > Aquatic > Marine > Oceanic | place: Fram... | reverse complement strand
ATAACAACTGCTACTACTCCTCTTCCGAACCTGTAACTGATGAAGAGGATGAGTTGTAACTACAAAGTAATTTATACCTGGTACAAGAGTAGAAGTTAATAAAATAAAAGCATACAGTTTAAAAAAATGAGCCCCTAACCATGGAGTAATCTATAATTGGTACAAGAGTGGTTGTTCACAAAATGTGTGCCAGTATACAGTTGAAAAAAATGAGCCTCGATCAAAGTAAAAAGCGCTAGATAAGCATCTACGCCAAGATTGAGGTTGTTGAGTTCCTTCGGACATGTCATTTTATTGTAAGTAAAATACACTCCATCCTCGCGTTTAAGAAAGCACAAGGTTTCGCTTGAGCTCTGAGTCATTTCTAAGATATCCTGGAAGTCTTACCTTGTGATCTGTTATCTTACATGTATTCTTCTCTCCCGATCCTTAATTTTCTTCTTATCTGCAGTGACATTCTCATTTAAGAATGTTGCTTCGGACGCTGGTAATTCAATTTACTTCTTGAGCAGAGCTGGGATCGTTCCCTTTGCCGTAGCAAATGCCCTAATTTTGGTTCAACATAGTTGGAACTCGTCTTTTCCACTGAAGGTGGGGATTACAATGCTCTTTGTGTTATCTATCATGGTTTTTTGACTTGGTTTTAGAACTTTCTACTTAATTGATCGTTTTCTCACTACTGCATGACAACTTTTAACTAAACTAGGGTACAACAGTTAATGGCAATACAAGCCCGAGATGCACCCAATCACTGAATAGAAAAGTGAGCACAAACTCAACGATCCTAAAGTGCATCTCGTATTATTTATTATATATTTTAGTAAGAAGTAACATAATGAATCTTACATCATACACGAACTTTGAATCATCTTAAACCAAGAATTACGAAATGTTATAACTCCCTTGATTCATTGATCGTGTTAATTTTCCGTATAAACTCCAAAAAGTTTTCCCAGTGACCCCTTTAGTCAATATATAAGCAAAATTATCTGAAGAATTAATCTTTACTGGATGGACAATTCCAGCTACCGCCGTCTCTCTTGTTTATGGTAGGCAATTGCAACATGCTTCTTTTTCAAATGACTATCCGGCATGGTACAATTCTGAATGACTGTCGCCACAGACCAATGATGCATGGTCTATCTTCACTCCCAGGTAGCGAAGCATATATCTCACTGATTGAATCTCCTCGACAGTAGTTTTCATTACACAAAACTCGGTACCATATGTGCTAGTCGCAATGGCCCCTTGGCGCTTGCTTAGAAAATACACTGGTGTACTTTCGACTAAAATTAACAAACCAGTGATGGATCTACGAGTCACTTTATCATGAGCATGATCTGAGTCGACGAGTGCTATAATCTCCATCTCATTGACCAAAGGTTTAGGAACCTTGCAGTCAATCTCTTCGACCGCATCCGGCTACTGGCTCTTCAACAAATCTTGCAAATTTAATTTCAACGCATCCTTTCCACCAATAACAATAGGATCATTTGAGTCGACGATAATTCTTCTATTCTTACATTTTTTCAAATAACCAAATATTCTCATTAGTCTTGATAAATGCCCTTTTCGAGGACATGCACTGAATCTTGGTAATGATGTGACTGCAAATGCAACATCCATTCTTTCCAAACATATGATCCAGTTCAACATGCCAATTAGCATCATATATTTCTGGTGATCTCCGTCTGCGAGAATTTCACTTGTATCTTCTTCAAGATGATCACTATCCATCATTGGCGTGTCTTTTTTCATAAAAGATTTTCCGAACATTTCTTCTATGCGACGAATAGCTTCTGTCAGATACGTTTTGAGCCCAATCCACCACCTATTTTTGTTATTCTTTTTATAAGCATTCCCAAGATAACAACTTGGCGCCCCTTTTAATGATTCTTTAACTAAATAAACTGAGCAGATTTCTTTCATAACACGCTCCGGATTCTTCGAGCAAATCATAAAGTCATCCACATGTGTGCAGACGTATTCGTAATGTTGTTTCGACATGCCTAATCTGATCCATACATCATTATTGTACCTAGTCTGCATCAAACCAAATGAACGTAAGGTATCGGCTAGATGAGCATGAAACCTTTCTGCGCTTGAACATAACCCATATAAAGCCTTCTTGATAATTATACACTTCCCTTTGTTCTCTTCAAATTACAATCCTGCATGAGAGATAAAAAATTTTTCGTTTGTATAGGCATTTGGGAAAGCATTACCAATATCACCGCACAATTGTCTCAAGTTATCTTTATGCGATATAACATGGAGTAGTTGTATACTAATTGATTTTACTGTCGATGAAAATACTTGAATGTTCATTGTGTCGACTAGATGGCCACCTACCACAAGTCTAGCCTTCCTTGTTAGGTCTTGTTTAACATCAAAAATCATATGTAAATTCGTTCTTTGCCAGGAACTATCCAGTTTCTCATGATGTCAACTCTCATGGAACTCAAAACAATCTAAATCCATAAGGGCTTTCACTTCCCGTTTTGCAGCATCTTGCCAATGGGTATTATTGTTGCTAGTATCAATCCTCTTCGCATGTGCTATGTTCCTCGGTACCTCAACACCATATTTATAATTACGTTCCCTAGAAATGTGTGTTTTCTTCTTAGACTTTTTACACGGCGGGTCATCCGAACTTCGTCATGATCATCGAAATGGATGTCATATAGGCGGACAATCCTCCGAACCGTACGATCCAAGTCCCTAACAACTTTCTTCTTCCATTGAAGTACACGGTCTACTTCACGCTTAGAACTACTGACGTTATTTCCGACAATATATTGTGCGGACCTTCTCGAATAATCCTCACGCATATCTTTCAATGATTCAATGGTAGTTGTTCCATCCGACCACTGTACTTTAAAGTGCAAGTGACCAATCTTCCATTCGTCTCCAATAATTTCCTTAAAAAGAGATCCGCCGATGCTTACAGATTCATCTGGTCGAGATAGATGATCATTAATCTCCTTGGCGCACTCAATCGTTGCACCTCCATACTCCAAATCCGTCTCTTGCACGTCTTGTTCAGGAATTTGTTCAGACTCCAAATCCGTCTCTTTCAAGTCTTGTTCAGGAAGTCGTTCATAAATTCGTTGTTGTTGATAAATTTGTTGTTGCGGTATTTCCTCCCCAGAAGACATAGAAAACAACATTAGTAAAACAAGCTACTGGTTTCGTTTCCAAATTTCCATCCGGAACATCTCTCAATTCATAAACAAATTCCGTTCCTCGCTTACGTTTTTGAGTTCTATATTTACGTTTGAACCGAAATTGACGTAATTTTGGATCTTGTTATGGTGGTAAGGTCTCATCCTCTTCTCGCGTACGTACCACGTTCCGAGTTTACTCCTGGCCATCCTGCCATTTACCATCGGGCTCAGACAAAACATGAAATGTGAAGATATCACCAGTCTCCCATGCAATGCCCAAAAATCTCCCCTTAATCCATCGAAACTTAGGAAATGGCTGTTTAGCTGCGTAGAATTTAATTGGCTCCTAAAACTTGAATCTAAATGGTGAAATGTCACCTGTATCCCCATTTAGTACCTCACTCGAAGCTTTCCAACCGAGAGGCTTCTTTGCGTTATGGTTCAAGCAGTCCAATACGAAAATCAATGCATAACACCAAAACACCAATGGAGCATATGAACGTTCTAAAACCAATATCGTTTTATGTTTTACATTCTGAATACGTCGTTCAACTTTGCTCTCATTTTGATTATATGCAGTGAATTTTCTCTGTTTAGTCATTACTGCTCTACTTGTTTTCTTTCATTTTTGACCAGTTTGTGCCTTCGAATTGTCAGTAACTAATACTTCAGAGGCCCCCACTTCGCGAATATAATCTTGATAAGCCCCATGTGATTGGGACTCTCTTTGCATACATCGTACAATAAATAGTCAGACAATACGTGGCAGAAAATCTGCACACACAGTATCCACGGATTGATTTGACTGTAGAAAAAATGTATCCGTATCAGTTCTTCCCTTTAATCGTCTCAGGTACAGCTGCAGCATTGGCTTCTTTCTATGCTGCCTTGGAATGTCCCGACGTTCTGATTCAACGGGTTCAACTTGCAATTCGGTTGTCATATCAAGGTTCTTTCCACCACCTCATCTGATGGAAAAGCCATGAGTTGCTTCCACTCTCTATCTGTACGTTCACTCTTTCCAGTTTTAGGGTCAGTATTATCATGAACAGCATACTCCTCTTCTGGTACCTCTTCTTCATCATCAGGTACCTTAAGTTGATATTCTTCGATCGCCCTCTTTGCACGTCGTATCGACTGAGGTGTACTTCCTCCATGGATGGCGTAATCCAATTGATTTTCAACGCCAATAGTTCTTCGTCGATAGGCATACGACAAGCAACTGTCATTATATCACCATTAAATTTTAAAGGGATAAGACTCCTCTTACCAAAGTTATCGGTAACAGTAAAGCTCTGTTTCCCGCCTACGTCTTTAGCAATATCATCCACAATCACGCCATTATTCATCATATGGTAAATATTCCAGAGTGACTCGAATTGTGTCGTGCGCCGATCATAACCTGCCTCCCCAACGCCGATCAATACTACCCTTCCATCTGTATCCTCAACTACTGTGACGGCATTAACAAATGGTAAGTTCACACTCCCCATTCCGTTCAATCTTCCATGCAGCGGTTCTGATTTGTCAGAAAAGTTCAGTATTTTCCATCCGACTCCGCCAACAACTTCCCTCTCAGCACCTGTATCCATCACAGCATATGGCGCGTGTCTCGTACTACCTTTGAATATACCAATTGACATGGCACGCTTCAACGCTCGTACCTCTTGAAGTACCCTTTGCGTTGCCAATTTGACTAGGATTGGACTGAGATTGGACGTTGCTATCATACCGAAAGGACTCGATATGTTTCACAGATTTCAAACTACTAGTAGGACGTGAGTACTCAGGAACGTCACCTGCTAGTTTAATCCTAACCGTATCGTCCAGGTAGCCAACGTTGCAGGTCTGGTTACCCGCCGAGTCTTGGCACCTTTCCTTTTACCTGGTTTGCTGGGCGGCTTGTCAGATTCATTTCTCTCACTCGCACCAGAAACAATGTCTCCTTTTTCCATGGTCTCACCGTTATTAGTCATTCTCCTCCATTTACTTAAATTGGTCCTCAAATCCTGATCCTTTATCGTATTGAAGAAAATTTGGGAATAAAAGGACTGTATGGAGGTTTCTTATTTCTATCAATGGTTTCTTGTTCTTCATCAGCTCGTTTCATCCTACGGGTTCGCTTATTACTAAATGTTGCTTCATCAGCACGTTTCTGCAGGAACTCCTCTCGAATTCGCACCTTCGATCTCAATTCCGCAAAATCTCCAGAATGAACGCGAATTTCAGTATCATAATCCTCATCGATTACGTCCAACCCAAATTTTTTGACCTTCTCCTCGCATTAGACCAATATTCCCCTAGTTCCGTTAATGCTCGTACATACATCTCAAAGCTGTGAATGTACTCTGTTGCAGAGGTATCTTGATCCAATTGAAGGTTGCGAAGTTTCTTCTCCCAATGAGCAATCATGGAATCTTGCTGCTCCCGGCTTAGATACCAGCCATGCAGGACCTTCCAAGCAGTTTAACCACACTCGACTTTGCCATTGTCGTCCCGGGCCTTCACTACAAAGTTCAAAGCGTGCCCATCGGCGACACTTTTTTACAACATATTGTAGAGATCCTACGACCTGGTCTCCTCGACAACATTCCCAGCCTCAGCCGCTCTCTCAATCAATTTCTTGTATTGTGACTGTTTGATTGTGGCTCCTGCTCTCCGGCTCCACTCTTCGAGTTCACGACATCTCCTGAGAAATTTGCAATAAAATTCGTGTGCACCTTTGGAGCTCCCCGAATCAAATCCGGCTCACTCAGTGACACTGAAGTTCCTGCTGTCAATACAGGTACATTAACAATTCTACTTACCTCAGTCATCTCAATCGTTGCAGTCAACGAATTACCCTTAGAGAGGTACTGACGAATAATATCTAACAACCTCCTTTTAATTAACAATATATCCGTTGGTAAATCGTCTCGCTACATTTGTGCAATTCTTTATGTAACCGAGGTTTGGTACTTGTGTTAGTCATTCGGCTAATTCAGTTGTATTGGAAACTCTACTCGAATCTTCAAATATTGCTTGACATATAAAGTCTCGAACTAATTATCACTTTTCAGAAGTCCAAGTCCTGCACCTCCTCCCCAACGAAAGCGATTCGACATATTGCTCGCAGGGATCCTGAGACCTCTAACGCATCGATTCGTTGCTCAAACTAGAGCGATACTCATTCGAGCATCAATGAAGCCCTTTACTGTTGGATAGGGCTTCTCCCATTCTTCTGCAAGCAACTTTGCAAGCCTCTTGAGCTCTGGCTTCAAAGCCGAACATTCCGTCCGTCGATACCTTATTGGTTGGCAAATTCTTATTAGATTTGCTGTCAAGATTCGTCGCGCGAACGTCAATAATGGTATCAGTCGATCCCTCCCAAAAGCCGCGAATCAATAGATCACCGCGATCGGCATTCAGAAAGCGCTACATTCGTATGATTCTTTATGTCACCGAGGTTCGGTACTTGTGTTAGTCGGGTTAGTAGTTATATGCATCACGCTAATTTTCATGTCACTACATGTCAACTGGGTGTAAATTGCTCCTATTTAGTACCGGCCTGAGCAGGGGTACAGTTGAAAAAAGATTCTTCGGAATACATGTACAGAGATAACAAGGCGCAAAGAGGGGGATTCATTGAACAGCCCCTGGAACCTGGAACCAAAACACGCACGAGGCACGCATACACGAAAGAAAACTACACCTGAAGTAAGCTCTAACATTTTCTCTATTAAACATACATTGCACAATCACTCTGGTTACGTGTAACATCGAAAGGAACCAATAGCAATGCAAAGTATTTTACGTAACAAAAAGTTACAATGCTGTTTTCTATGGTCAATTATCTCTCTACTATTATGCGTTTCGGATGCATGGACGGCTGCTGGTGCCGTTAGTGGCCTCCTACAAACTCGTAAGAATGATGATGCTTCACAGACGAAGAAGGATACGCCTTGGAAATACAGAAGCTTTAATGTTTATACGGAAGTAAACAAAGCAACCAAGATTAATGATGAGAATGGGTTTTCTATTGGTAACTTTTTTCAGAAAAAGGAAGAAGGTAAAAATCCTGCCATCGTGTTAGTGCATGGATTTGGATGTAGTACGACGTATTGGCGTGAAACATCTTCACGTCTCGTAAACGCTGGATACGACGTACATGCACTGGATTTGCTTGGACAGGGAAAGTCTGCTAAACCAGGAATAGATGATGGGGTAAAGTACTCAATTAATTTGTGGGCCGATGTTGTGGATAGTTACATAAATGAAAATGTACCGCGTGATCAAGATGTGGTGTTGGTTGGCAATAGCCTCGGTTCTCTGGTGTGCCTTGCAGCAGCAACTGGTGACTTTGTAGATGAACGATTAGGTGATGAAAAATTTGTGGACGGTTTGCGTGTGAAGGGTTTGTGCTTCTTTAATTGTGGCGTTGGTCTCAATAGTCGTGGTATTGCAAATGAACCTCGGTGGAATCCTATCCAAAGATTTGCAATCAACTTACTTTATGACGTCTTAGTAACTCTCATATTTGGAAACCGTTTCTTGCTGCAATATGCCCTTGAAAATGTTGTAACAAAGGACTTACTAAAGGAAACTCTCCAGTCCCTCTATAAAGTTAACCCGCAAAGAGTCGATGATGTCCTTGTAGATTCATTTTTTAATCCTGCTCAAGATGATGGAAGTGTAGAAGCTCTAAGCCAGATTTACTGCAACGATCCTGGTAAAACGCCTTTTGATCTACACGAAGAATACGGTTCAACAGTTTTAAATGATCTACCTATTCATTTAGTTTGGGGTGACGATGACGCTGTAACTCCGATTGAAGGTGGTGTTGGACAATTTTACATAAACATGGCGAAGGAAACAAACAACAATGTATCTTTCAAAGAAGTAAAAAGCGGTCATGTGCCCTTCGACGATAATCCTAGTACGAATGATTCTTTTATTCAATGGCTCGACGGTATATCAATGAACGTGTAAATAAGATGAAAATAAACTAATTAATAACATTCAAAATAGACTGCTGAGGAAAATCCTTGTAAAATTCATAAGATATCTATACCATAGAGCAGGAAACACTGCCTAAATAATCAACAATATCATTACATGCATTGAGAATTTAGACCATGTCAGGATTGATGAGCAAAAGAATGTGGCAGTGGCAAAAAAAGAAAGAGTGCATATACTAGATGTACAAAAAACATAACAGAGACTTGACCGTCAGATATCGCGTACTAAGCTTAGGGTTCTCCTAATATTTTCTCAGCGAACGTTGATCCCGTTAATCGCAAGGATCAATGTTTGCATCATTCATCAATAAAAGAAACCAGAGAAATCTTATATATTTCTTCTCAACTCTGACAATTGTGCAAAATCAGCCTTCCGCAAATTACTTTTCACAATAATGCTTCAGCAAACTTTTTTTTCTCGTGTTCATCACAAGTTTGCGTCATTCAGCAAGTCTGTTTCAGCCTGACAACAACTATTTACACCTCATTTAATAGTTATAGTTCAGAAGCATCCACCTCCAGTCCCGACAACGGAGCCTTCTTAATAGTCCGCTTGAATCCTTTCGCATTCATCATTTCGTGCATTTCTTCCAAAGTTTTCAACTCCTTTAACGATACTGTCTCAATCAAACCACCCTCGTCGTCAAAAATCGAAAGTTTAGCTTCTCTTCCACGAACAAAGTTAATTTCGATTCCCTCATAGCTATCCGCTTCACCTTCATTTTTAACGAAGGCCTTCAGCTCTGGAAGCCTGTTCAAGGCTCATCCAGAACACGATTCTATTTTACCTGTGACGGCTGCAACCAATACGGATGGCGCAAATGCATATGTGTAAATGAATATGGATCGAAATAGCCTCATTTTTATATTTGGAAGGTGTTTTGAAAAGTATTAAATGTAAGTTACTGGATCTTTCCAATTACCAATTACCAATGTACAATCTACACCGAGCACGAAGCGAGAAGCGAAGGCCTGGGTCCCATAAGCTACCTACTACCTATCTTCCAGGACCAGGGCTCGTGGGCTCAGGGCTTGTGATTGTATGTCCGTAAAAGCTATCATAAATTTTCATTTTGCGTTAAGTAAACTCGAACTCTGATATAAAATAGCTTCTCTGGAGAACATACTAAAATTCGTTAGTTATATTTGTGATTTATGCCGACTTTTAGTTTCGGGATGCACTTCAAATTTTTGTCAGCCTAAATTATATTTTATGTTTTATGCATGTGTATGTTTCGGGATCGCTCAATTGTTTGACCGAACACTATACACCTTTACATTTGAGAAAATTCAACGCAACATTCGATAACAAAGATGCGATCATTCCTGGTATTTTGATAACCAGGTTTTCCATTTCGAGCCCAAAATGAACCGTATAGTTTCAACAAACACATAGTTTTATAGATTCCATCCGTGTTTGATATATCCCTTGGCCATTTTAGGCCAATCGGAATGTGGTGAAACATATGAGGCAAATATAAATTCCGTATGAAGATCTCTACAAATCAACATGTCACAAAGAAAAGAATGAAATATCTTCGAGAAGGCAGAATCTAAAATTAGCAACATGACTAAATCATGCATATCATTTTTTTTGAAAAGAAGTGTTACAAAATTCACTCAAAATCCTTCCAAAGAAAGATACGCTATAGTTCTCCAATCTTCTGTCGGATCACCTGCGCCACTACTCGTAACAATTGCCGGTGCATTCATAGGTTCCCGGGATAGCCGTTTCATACTAAAGTCACGTTGCTGAATAATCAAAAACCCACCCACACGTTGATCTTCTACAAGAACCTTTCCATCTCTGCAAAAAAGTTTGTAAATCAAAATGAAAAACACCATACCACACCACGCCAAATATCAATGCTCACCTCAAAGTCTCCAGCAAATTACAATCAAAAATGGCACCTTCTAACGAAAAGCAATGCCCAGGATGAGGCCAACGACTCTCTCGCACCACTACTTCATCTTCCCTACGCACACAACCACCTATAGCAACTGTAGCCGACACCTGCTCTTCCTCTCGTACTGCCCTTTGTTTCGAACGCCACTGCTGCTGCTTCTGTTCGCGTGACCAGGATTCAACCGCTTCGGCATCATTTAGCTCTCCATCGTATCCATCAATAATCTTGACTAGATTACAATCCACCACATGCCCGATCGAATCCGTACACACTTCATAAGGCCCATCTCCTTCAATAGAATGATCCTGCTGAACTTCTAACAAGGACGATGCCAATAGCATATTATTATGAGAATCTCTTCGAACGTACGAGTAATGGGCACGAGCATTTTTGCCAGGAGCAATGATGACATTATCATCGCAGGATTTCGTGTAGCAAAAGCCACGATTGCAATACCGGATTTGAAAGGCGGTCGTGGTGCCGGTGGTAGCTACGAGAAAGTGGAGGGGTATCGTGATAAGTTTGCGGGCTGTCATGGTTTTGAAATGTGAGTGAAGTTGGATATTTGTGTTGTGTATTGGAATCGGATTTGGAATATGGAATATTTGGATTGGCGGTCTTGCTTCTTTGTATGTGATGTGATGTGATGTGTGTGTGTGTGTGTGTGTGTGTGTATGTGTGTGTTCGGGTGTATTCCTATTTTACGTTTACAATGTACCGGTATTAATATATATATATGTAAAATGTAGAAATGCAGCGAGTGGGATTGAACTGAAATGTTGATTGGTTCGCTTTACGAATCGCTTTGTGTGTCAGGGGCATAAATAAAACCAAAATATTTCTTGATTGGCATTATCTTACGTAGCCATCGGAGTTCGCATGTCAACATCAACATGCGTACGAAAGTACGTGTAGAGAAAGTAAAAAGAGATGATGTTTGCGCGTGTCTTGCCCGATGTGTGTCAAGAGGGAGAGTGATCAGGAAATTCCGAGTGTAAATATTACATAGGACTTCCAGTATCACGCATAGGGTGACGGGCAGATGTGGCAGATGTCTGCCACAGTGGCACTGCCACCGCCATCTGCCATTGGCGCGCCACCCTGCCACTTGAGGGTCGGTTCTGCCATGGTGGCAGATCTATAACTCAGCATATTTCACTCAATAATAGTGTCAATGATACATATGATTGTTATAACAACTATGTAATGCCCAACGCATACATCAATATTTATTTATAGAGTAATTCATGGGTTGAAAGTTGAAATGGCACCACATATTATGTTCAGGCTCCGTGAATGAAAT
>Ga0209092_10004644_pt1 | contig 11376 bp, 3 predicted proteins | sample FraStrMetagenome_FD_187446 | JGI IMG/M metagenome (GOLD analysis project Ga0209092, IMG submission 187446) | Marine eukaryotic phytoplankton communities from Arctic Ocean - Fram Strait ARC3M Metagenome (SPAdes) (version 2) | ecosystem: Environmental > Aquatic > Marine > Oceanic | place: Fram... | reverse complement strand
ACGAAATAGAAGTGTATAATATGTGTAGTTTGATTGTAGGTTGCAAAAAGAAAAGAGGATAAGTAGTAGGAGGTGAATAAGTAGGGTATGAGGTATGTAGGTGTTGGGGTTGGGCATAATATATTGTGATACACTAAAAATAGATAAACTTGAAAAAAATATTTTCTATGAACACGATTTTAACAGAATAGGCTTCGTGAAATAAATCTATTTCTGGATTAGTTGGGAACAAAATTGAAAATTTAGTAGAGAAAAAAGAATTAGGTGCAAGGGCAAAAATGTAGAGTGCAAATGCAATAAAAAATAACAATAGCAAATTTAATAGTTCGTATCAAAAGAAATTGGAATAAGATATTTTTCTTGTACTAGCTTACATCTGTAAATATTTACAATAGTGCATCAGGGCACTATGAATTATACCAAATGCCATATTAATTTGTCCATATACATTAATAGAAAATTCGCGCATTCTTGCGCACTGTTACGAGGTATGCATAAACATAAGCATAAACATTAGCATTAGTATTAGCATTAGCATTAGCATAAGCAACATTGGAGATATCTTTGATTTGAATAGACCATCTGATGAGATTTTTATTCCTCTAGATAGGTTGGAAGTGAGAATAGTATGATTTGGGATGTTGGACTACAGATTTTGGTTTTGAAAAAATGAACTGTGAAGAATCTTATAGTGGAGTTAGTAAATGGAGTAAGAAAACTTTTTGTCCTTGCGGTCATAATCATAGAAAATGGTTTCAAATCAAAATATTGCTGGAGAGGAGTTTTCTGAGGGGATATGCAAAGGGCAGTTTTTTACGTCTATCATGCAATTAAAACAGCATCTTTATTCAAAATCACAGAAATGTTTGATTCATTTGGCAGTATTTCATTATACGTGTTTGATGTATCTGGAGTTTTTTTTTCATTTTGAGGTCAAATTGAAAAGAAAACATCCATTGTTGTTTGTGCATTAAGTTACTCTAAGACCACAGTATACCGTGGTCTAGTAATAAAATATATAAAAATCATTTCCTGCATATTCTCATAGTATATTTCAAGCATATTTTTCCAATTCAAATTCGGAACATACTGTTGGTTTTTTCCTACCATCAGTTTTATATAATTGGGATTTTGATACCTTATATGCACTATCGGAATGCTGAACGGTATACCGGTCAGCATTTATAGCAGTAACCTTTCCTAGTGGGTAATTATGAAATCCAGCTTCAAAGAACATAATCCCCAACGTTGATGTTGGTTCGTGATACCTTTAGGACCTCATCTACGTTCATCATCACATATTTCAAGAACGTTGACATTTTTTTGGTGAGTATCTAATTTTTTCAAATCTTCGGAGGTTTCATGAAGTTTTAAAGCTTGAACAGTTGATTTCATAGGAACATTGTCCGGGTCATTTAGTTGTGACTCCAACGTCATCGCTCGATCGTCTGCAATTCCTAGCGTCCTCTCAGTTCCTTCAACTCTGCATCTATCCTCATGTGAACTTGAATAAGTCCCATTTCCATTTCATTGATTTTAGATTTGAGTTTCGAATTCTTTCGCTTCAATTGCATGTTCAATTTTGCATCATCGTTTTTCAAATTATGTTCTTGATCAGAAGGTACCTTTCATTGTCTGGCAAATTAATATTGTCAACTGTTGAAGTAGAGGATGAAGATGACATTTTTTTGATGATGTTTTACGGTTTTTTTAATTAAATGCCAGAAAACTTTTCAACCTACGTACGAAGTTGAAAGGCGTTTTACTAAGAAACCCGCCGATCGACCTTGACCGAGCTCAACTCACCGCTACACCAAGTATTCTCCTACCCCGTCGTCTCATCATGAGCGGGAAGGATAGTACTCAAGCAAAATCCACTTTTCGAAAAGTACAAAAAGCTACCTCCATATTCACGACCGTTCGGACGCAAAATCCGTCATTGCCGAATATTCAAAATGGAGCATACGCAAACCTCTACACGTCTCCAGTACCAGCTCTACGAGAAGTTGTGAAACACACCTTTACAAGCTTCTGTGAGTTCCATCGGGGTCGCAGAGCAAAAGATTCTAGAGTGACTACAACTGTGTTTCTTAAAAATGTGTTGGCCATTATGCAAAAAGAAGATAAGTCAGTCGCTATTTTAAGTTATGATGAAAATGATCCAGTCAACTCTATATGCCATCCAAGTCAGGTTCCAGACGATATGGACGAATTTCGGAAGTATTTCCCTCGAGCCTATTCCTCCAAAGGCACACTGACCGTCAAGTGTCGACTCACATCATCTATAGATCTGCCAGGTATAAAAAGAGGAATTATGCATAGCTTAGAGCGTTTTGACTACTTTATCTGGCCTTCCCAACTGAAAGCGGTTCGTACAGGAAAAATTGGCTGGTTGTATCTAGCTCATCCAGATTTGACTCATCGCGGCGAGCTCACTAAGACTTTACAACCGCTGGCACTGGAGTATTTTTCTAAACATATTGAATTTCAAGCAGTTCCTGAACTTGAAATTATCAAAGCGAACAATAGGACGGTGAAACAACGTGTACTGACCATACGATGTCCCCATGATTCCCTTGAAGAGATGCGAAAGTTTTTCACTGATGCTTTTTCGCCAGATAGCAAGATGGATATAGCTTACTTAGCTCGATATACGTTCATCTCTAACCATCCGTTAGGAAATGTGACCTGGAGCCACTTACAAGCAGTACTTGAACTCCAACGAGCTTTTCATTCAAATGTTCACTGGTATAATCTTTTTGGAGTTCACAATGTTGACACACAATTTCGTCTCTTATCTAAACACGTTCAAAACGCACAATGTCCAGTCACTCAAGATAATCTTTCTCAGAACGAAGCTCCTCAATCTGACGATGTCGAAATGGAACATCTTGACCAAGAACCTAATCAAGAGAAAATTAGTCTCAAATACTATATGTATAACTTATTGAATTATAACAATCAAAATCTGATTCACGCAGTGTATCGGTCTGCGGATGATAGAAAACTTTTCATACTATGTAGCCAGAACGACAAGGATGCCACGCTCCATCTGCTTCACAATATCGAAGATACCATCCAGAGGGTTTTCGAACCTGAGGCACTAGCCACTTATGTACCAAAAGATCCTAATGGGAAGAGCCCTTATGTAAAAGACCACCCAAAATTAACGTCGACGTACAAAACGTATATAGACAATCTGATAGATTTGACGCATTCCGTCAATCCTCAGGAAGATACTCCCAGCCCAGCACCAACCTATGCTTCAACAGTCACACCTAATAAACGCCATCATTCTGGCCAGCCTAAAAATACTGTTCATGTGTCGAACCTACCTACTGGATTTGCAGAGAGTACACAAAAGAATGTTGAACTTACGTCTACCATGAATGAAACCATGTCTCGCCTTCGTACAGTAGAAAATAATGCAGTTGAAAATACGGAAACATTAGGCAGTCTATCTAAACGTATGGATCAGGCGACGCAAGATATATCACTAATGGGCCAAGCCCTGAAAACACAAAGTGAATCTTTGGCAGAGGTCCAAAAAGCTCAAATAGTAGTGCAGCGTGAACAAACCCTGCAGGGAGCTACTATGACTGAGATGAAAACAGAACAATCCCAAATTTTTTCAATGCTCCAGCAACTAGTAAATAAACAAGTTTCGGCCTCACCCCCATCCGGCCGTGAAGGGGGTTCCCAATCATGATGCCAAGAGATAGGGCGGCACAGTGCAAGCCCTGTAAAAAACAGGCACCGGCATCTTCAGAAGATGCTTCTAGTACTGATAATTTCTCTAATACAGATTTTGATCATTATTCTAGTTTAAATGAATTAGTTCATTCTTCATTGTCAAATTTTTCGTTCCCAAAATCACCCTCTTTGTCATCACAACTCTCTAAGTTGTCATCTTCGTCATCTAGCATTCCGTCCCACACATCTGGTCTAAGGAACAAACCTCATAATCCATATCAAAAGAACAAAGCAAAGAAACCAGCATATTATGCTATGCGCTCCATATTGAATCAAGATGATGCTCATAACAACAAACCCATATTGAAAGATTCGATATCTAGCTTGGAGCTTTCTTCCCAAGATTCCAAGGACTCATCCTTCTCTGCATCTGATCTTTCTTCCGTTCCACAACCATATATCCCATCATGCCAAGAAAATAACTCATGTTCTCGTGACTCTAGCTTATTGTCACAATCATCCTCAAAAAATGTATCTAATTCGTCATCATCTATATCTCCAAATTTCAGCACATCCAATGAACCAAAAGCTCCTTCGTCTTGTCTAGACGATATCCGAAATAAGGTTCAGATCCATGACCTTGATACGGGAAAAAACTCATGTTCAAGTGACTCTAGCCCATTGTCAAGATCAACAAATGTATCTAATTCTTCATCATTCGTATCTCCTAGGTCAAACTTTGCATCCAATGATCCAAAAGCTCTTTCGTCACGCTTAGATGATACTCAAAATCAGACCTTTCAGATCCAAGACGTAGCTACTCTTTTGAAATCCTTATCATCACAAACTGAGTTCCAGAATGAGCAATCTCAAACACTCCTTCATAGACTACAGGCCAAATGTAATTCGTATGCTAAGAAGCAAGTTGAATTTGATGCGCGGACTCAGGATATTAACAACCAGCTTGACATTATCTCTCATCATCAAAGCATTTTACGAAACACGGAAAAAACGATTTCCATTACTCTTGGTCAAACATCTTTCTCGTCGTCGAGTGTATCAGATCAAAGTGTCTCGTCACAATCATCTCTTTCTTTTAAAAAGCAATCAAAATATAATCGTCTGAATTGGGCTGGGGAGCCTGATGAAGCCGATTTCCTCTCTCAAGATCCATCTGCTGGCTCTTATGCTTCCTCCCCTCTGTATTGTCCAGTTGAAGAAATAAGTGCTATTGAGAAAAACTTTTCGAAACCAATAGAAAAGCCAGTACCATCCTCTATCTTTCTTAGACTTGGAAGTCAACTTTCTGACATAGATTGTGAAGTTTGCAATTCTAAAAGTTCCAGTTCTGATGCATCATCTCATTCGAGTCGCGACTCTCTCGAATTAAAGGGTTCAGGTCTGTATTCGCAGGAAATTAAACCAGAAAAATCATTTGCCTCAATAAATGATACAATGCATACCAGTTTATCTCCAACACAAGCTGTGGATGCTAACATAAATGTTCCAAATGATTGCAATGCGTTATCTGATGAAGACTTGGGCTCTTCTCCGGAGCAAAATGAAGTTTTTGATGACATCCATAATGAAAATTTTTCTCCTACGGTAGCCTTAACGCCACTGCCCACGATTATAACTTCTCATACGATTATGGATAAAACTGATACAAAATATGAAGGAGATATTCGTATCATTTCGCAAAATTGCCGAGGAGCCTTACAGAATGAGAAATCTAAAGATGAGCACTATATTCCTAGCATGGAATCCTTTCATGGTCTTCTGGCAGATGTAGTCCTTCTAAATGAAACAAATGTAGATTGGAGGATACGTGATAATCATTACGACACTCATTTGGCCAACCGAGTAATATGGAGTCCATCACCAATAAAAACCACTACAGCTTCGTGCAAATGGGAGAACAGAGAGCGCTCTAATTATCAGCCGGGTGGGGTCTTATCTATGTTTGCGAATCATGTTACTCCAAGAATTATAGCGTCTGTATCAGATAGGTACGGTAGATGGACCAAAACAACCATTCAGGTCAAACGGAGGAATATTGTGATTTTCAACACATATAGAACTCATATGAAAACTCTGGAGATGGCAGGGCGTGACACACCGTGGATGCAGCAATGGACAGCCCACAGGGAAAGCACTGGGGAGGATAGTGATCCTAGATACCTCCATATCGATGATCTTATTGCTGACATTCAATGCGCTCAAGATAATGAAGATTATGTCCTCGTAATAGGAGATTTCAATGAGGATTTAAGTGACTCAGATCACAACGGTATCAAAAAATTGCAGGATCAATGTCGTCTGGTTCAGGCTTATGAATACATAGTGGGTATCACTCCTTCGTCTCGTCAGAACAATCGTAAAATCTTTCACACCTTCATGTCTCCGGAACTCATTCAATACGTTCGCAAAATAGGTGTATGCACGGAAAACGATGGTTTCGTTCTATCTGACCACATTCCATTTTTTCTGGATCTCAAAAGTGAATTATTTGATACGAAAATTCAGCCAGTTCTTCCCCTATCATCACGAATTTTACGTATGTATGATGTTATAAAAGTGTCTGAATACGTCAAATTAGTTCTTGAACAGTTCAGGCATCATAATATATGTAAAAGACTTGACAAGCTTAAAGAGTTTATCAAATCTCATGGCTTTAATCAGGAAGCTATGTGTTCGTTGGAGAAACTTGATTCACATGTAACCCAAATACGCATCCACTGCGAAAAAGGCCTTATTAAGAAACCTACTCAATATAAGTATACGGATATAGCCAAAAACCAAGTTACGAAAATAAGACTTCTTCAACGCCTAAAGAAAAAATGGAAAAACGGAAAGCAGACTGACGACATCCTAAGTAAACTCCAAAGTTTTGAATTTTGTTTCGAGATCACTCAGGAAAATATTTCTTCCACGCTCACTCAAGAGAGGCAGCTTTTAAAACAAATACAGGCTGATATAGAACTTCATCGAGAAGAATACTTGGAAAAGCTATGTGAACGTGCTGCCGCAGAGAAGGATAAAGAGACTGCTATAATTATGAAGGAAATAAAAAACAGAGAAAAACAAAAACGATCATGGCAGAAAATCAGTTATGTGACCAAATCAAAATCGAATGGAGTAAGCAGATTAGGTATTCCTCGTGGATTTGAAAATAAATCAACAAAAGAAATATGGGATTTCCTACAAACTCCATATGTGGATCCAGATTTCATCTATATTACGGATCCAAAAGAAATAGAGAGTAGACTTATTGAGTGGCAATATCTACATTATATGCAGGCATCTGAAACTCCTCTAGCCGACAAATACTGGTATGACAAACTCAACCCAAATAACATTACAGATATTGACATACGGGACATTCTCGAGGGTAAAATTCTTGATGATCCAGCGATGCATTCTAGCTCCAAATGTTTCTTTCAAGAAATTACATCGAACATAATTCCAAGCATGCCCGATTCAATAGCTAAAGTGAGTGTTGATAAGTTTAAAAAATTCTATACAAAGACTAAGGAAAGCACAGCATCCTCGCCTTCCGGCTTGCACCTAGGTCATTGGAAAGCTGCAGCGACAAATGATACCATAAGCAAGGTTCTGTCTACAATTATTGAGATAGCGACTGAAAATTCGTACACGTTGAAGAGGTGGAAAAGAGTTGTTGGAGTTTTAATGGAGAAAACAAGAGGCAAACCAACCATTCACAAGTTTCGGACCATTCATATCATAGAAAGCGATTTAAATTTCGTTATGCGTCTTCTTTGGGGAAAATCAATGATGAATTGGAGTGAACAAAACAATGCACTACATGAAAATCAATATGGGGGTCGAAAGGGGATACAAGCCCAATCTGCTGCCCTAAATAAAACTTTAACATTAGATGTAGTCAGATACTACGGGGAGGACGCAACCATAGTGGACAACGATGCCCAGGCTTGCTATGACAGGATTATACCTGTTGTTCTAGCTTATGCGCTTCTACGTTTGGGTTTGCCAGTCCATTTAGTACGCTTCCAATGTAAATGGTTGGAACAAGCTTCATATGAATTGAAATTGAACAATTCTTCTCTATCTAGACCATACAGTTCCAATGTTGATAAGTATTTGTTTGGGACAGGTCAGGGTACTGGATGGTCCCCACCTAGCTGGACCTCTCTCAGTGACTTAGTTAGTAGAATAATGGAACGTCATACTCCGGGTATAAAACTGGTCCAACCAAATGGCGAAGCAGTAGCTAGAGTTCTCGATGCTTTTGTTGATGATACGAATGGGGGTTTGACGGAAGATGGATTTAAAGACTTCATTCCACCACCTCCCACTGCTCCGGTTTGTAAATGTGATACCATTTTTCATCAAACAGAAACTAATGTTCAATTTTACAGTCGTTTGTTATTTACGACAGGTGGTAGACTTGCATTACATAAATGTGCAATAATCCTACTGAGGACTATTTGGAAACAAGGGAAACGGACATACGAAAACACTCACCTCCATCATCGACCTTTAAATATCCAACAAGGCATCAATCAAGATGTACAACAGATCAAATTAGCTTCTCCACACGATGCTCGCAGAATGCTTGGTGTATATGTAGCACCTGACGGTAATTGCAATCTACAGGAAAAATTACTACGCTCAAAATCAGAGAAATGGAGCTCCAACATAAAACACAATCATATGAGGAGTTTTGAAGTGTTAATGAGTTACCATCAAGGAGTGATGAAAAGCCTCGAATTTCCTGTGGGGGCATGTCTTCTATCAGAATCCCAATGTAATAGGATCCAATCTCCAGCGCTCACAACATGTTTGCAGAAAAATGGAGTCCTCTCGACACTCTCAAGGGCAATAGTGTATGGTCCGTCAAAGATGTGTGGATTAAATTTCAAAAATCTTTACACAGAATCAGGTATACAAAAAATTGAGCTCCTCATAGGACATACTAGGAAAATGGACAAGACAGGGCAAATACTCCAAGTGGCTCTAGGTTGTCTACAACAAGAAATAGGGGTAACTGATCCGGTGCTATCTCTGCCATTCAATGAATATAAATCCATTGCGACTAAATCATGGATGGTTTCCTTGTGGTCCTTTCTACATGATATCTCTGGAAGCATCAAGCATACCGATGTGTGGGTCCCCGTTCCAAAATTCTGTTATGATGTTAACATCATGGAACAGGTTCTTCATCGAAATTACACAGAAGCACAAAGGTATAAAATCAACATGTGCCGGCTTTTTAAAAAAGTATACTTTGTTGGAGAACTGTTAGATATTACTGGTACTAAATTAAAACCAGATATTCTCGATTTAACAAAACCAGGATTTCATAACGACAAATTTCCTAGAATACAACTACCAATATCTTTTCATGAATTATGGAGATCAGTAGTTCGGGATCTTATTGCGACAACGAAGACTGGAAAAAATCTTGGAGAAGTTGCTCATGTAGCTTCATTTCAATATTGTCTAGATGAATCTCGCAAAGTTCTATTGCAGTATGAGAAGCATGTTGTGAAACATTGCTATCTACAGATATATGATAATAAGTACCAGAAATGTCCATCAACTCTCTTCTTCAATTTGGAGCCGGCATACGTAGCAGAAGTATCGAAGGCAAATGCAAATATAATAGTAAGAAAATCTAGACCCATTGCAAAAAAGTCAAATCGTGATTCTTCAATTTTCCCAAATTTGATCTCTCCAAGTGACAGCTTTACGTCTTTCCGTCAATATCTGCGAATGCTGCCTCAAGTTCATCAAAGAAACATTGGCGAAATAACTCAAGTAAAATGGTTTGAATTTCTTCATGATTTTCGTAGAGGGAATATTATTGGAGTTGCTGATGCATCGGTGAATTTTAAACAGGGTTGCCAAGCTTATATCTTGGAAAATAAAAGTGAACAATCACACATCCAGGGAAAAGCTCCAGTCGATGCGGACGTGGACGATATTACAAGTAATAGAGCGGAAACATGCGGAGTTCTTGCGATAATAACACTAACCACAGCTCTTGCAAAATTTCTTCATGTCTCCTCCAATATAGATATCAATGTCTACTGCGATAATACCGAAGCTCTTAGAAGGCCAAATGTCAAACATAAAACATATACAAGAATGGTATCGGCGGATATGGATGTTAAACTTGAAATTTTAGATGTTATGGCAATATCACCAATTTCATACAAATTTCTTCATGTCAAAGGACATGCAGATGATGATCCAGATTTTGACTATGATAGTGCCAACCAACAAACTAAACGGAATATCGACATGGATATCGTAGCGAAGAATTTCCTTCAATCTCCACCTCCTACTTTCGGTCCAACTTCGAATCCACTTTATTTTCCTGCCCAAAAAGCCTGTCTTCAAATCCTTGGAATCAATATGATAGGGGATATACGGAAGCAAATATACCTCTATAGGCATGGCTCATCGTTAGAGGACCACATTCAAAGCAGCCTATCTATTTCATCGAAAACAATGGAAAAAATAGAATGGGATGGCCTGCAACGAGCTTTCTCAAAACTGTCGGCACAAGACCAAATATCAAGAATGAAAATTTTCCATCAAAAATGGCCCACAAGAGTTTTACTCAAAACTAGAAAAGAAATCAAGGAAGCTCAATGCCTACGCTGTCGGAAATGTCCAGAAGACTTTCTGCACATTTTTCAATGTACCAATGTCGAAGCTAAACAGGCTCACCAAAAGCAACTTCATCTTCTTCGAGAAAAATTGAAAAAATACCAGACTCACCATTTAATTATCCATAGTTTCTGTCAAATTTTGAGCAAATCCCAAAAAGGCTTGAGACTTTCGTTCACTGCACCACTGTTGGGAAACAAGGATAAGATTGAGTTAACGCGACAAGTTTTTCGACAACAAGTGTCCTTAGGAGCATTTTCACTTCATCGAGGTATCCTTACCAGAAATTGGATGGTGCTACAAAATGAGCTAAAAAGCCGGGAGAACATCATGCATAAGGATCAGACTTGGCTTCGAAATGTGATCCGAGCATTGTGGGACTTTTCCCATAACGTATGGGTGGCGAGATGCAAACATGTGCACATCAAGAATGAGGGAGATATCTGTTCCATGACTCATGAGGAACTTGTTCAAATAGTACGCGATTTTCTCTCTTTGTCAAGAAAAACTCTGTCTTCAGTGGAGCGGAAATTGCATCTAAATATCACGAAAAAATTGAGATATGCGCATTCCAGTACTTTAGTGCGATGGATCCACCTATTAAAAAATGAGAGAGCACGTACCGAAAAAGACGAAGGCAGCTTACGTGTCACAAAAAGAATCCAGACAATTACCAGGTTTTTCAAACCTAGAAATATACGTAGGTTACACTAGCGGGTGTATCCTAGGCGAATGAAAAAATGTTTTTTATTTTGGTGCAAATCATGATCCTTTTTAATTTTTTCTAGTAATATAGTTAATGTTCGTCCACATTGTGGGCGTGCAGACGTAGCGTAATGTTTCTAGAAATAGAACGTTAGCAGCGCGTCGTAAAATAATATATGCAAATTTGCCAAAATTAAATGCCAGAAAGATGATATATTTCTTTTTTTTTACTTAGATGTAAGAAATTTCTTCAGTTAACTGAAGAGAATAAAATAGATGAATTTATGATGCGCTTTGATTTTTTAATTATCGATGATG
>Ga0209092_10004642_pt1 | contig 11379 bp, 4 predicted proteins | sample FraStrMetagenome_FD_187446 | JGI IMG/M metagenome (GOLD analysis project Ga0209092, IMG submission 187446) | Marine eukaryotic phytoplankton communities from Arctic Ocean - Fram Strait ARC3M Metagenome (SPAdes) (version 2) | ecosystem: Environmental > Aquatic > Marine > Oceanic | place: Fram... | reverse complement strand
GATAATCCTTACGTAGCATTTGAACAAGATGGTGCAGGGGTAACAGCTCAGATAGGGTTCTCAGGTGGTAATGACGAATACCCTGATGCTTCTACTTGTACAGGAGCTATAACTAATGCCCTTATTGTAGGGGCGACAGGAACAGGTGCTGCTCGTAAAGTACAAATAGCAACACAAAATACAGCTAGAGTCACAGTGTTAGATACTGGGTTAGTTGGTATAGGAACAAACGCCCCTGCTTATGAGCTAGATGTTGCTGGTGACTTATCAGTTTCTGGGAATGTACTACCTGGTATAACAACTATAAAAATACTACCAAGTGATTTTATACCTGATGATGTTGGTAGACCTGCAATGATTGATGATACTACTAGCGACAGATGGTTAGAATCACATAGTACTGCAAAGTTATATGCATCTGTAGAAATACCATTAGGATTTAAGGCAACTCACGTTGACGTATATGGTAATGGTACTTCAGCAGTTACAGTATATGAAGCTAATATAAATGCTAGAGCTGTAACAAGTAAAGGTACTGGAAACATAGGAACTCAAATAAATATTACAGACGTTACTGCTGATGCTACAAACTATTTACTAATAGAGTTAGCGCAAACAAGTAGTGAACAAGTAAACGGAGGTAAAGTAACAATAGCAAAAGCATAGTATATATGGCACTACAACCTAAAAAAGGTGGTACAATCCACAGCAAAACAGGAGATGCAAAAAATGCATTAAAAGATAGGTATGATGCTGGAGATCACACTGTCTTAGAAAATTATCCTGCTGAGGCTGCTGTACTATATCAGATGCAACAAATGTCTGAGGATATAGACGAACTACGTAGATACTTGACTGCAGAGGTTGGTGATGGTGCTCAAGGGCCTCAAGGACCTGCTGGAGCAAAAGGAGATACTGGTGATGCAGGAGCAGATGGTTCTAACGGTAGTAATGGTAGTACAGGTGCTAGGGGACCAGCAGGTAGCGCAGGAGCAAGAGGTGCTGCTGGATCTGCAGGTGGTGTGTACGGAAACCTAATCAAGATACTTCCTACACAGTTTATGGGTAATGATGATGTTAGTTATGAACGTACTGTTATTGAAGATGATGTTAGAGGTAAGTTAGGAGTTAGAGTAGCACACTCTTCTCAAGAAATATATGCAGCAGTAACTATACCAGAAGGTAAAAAAGTAACAGGGTATGCTGTGTATGCTAGTAGTAAAGTAACAACGTATTTGAATGGTGTAGTTAACACTACAGGAGTATCATCTGAAATAGGTACTGGGTTTTCAGGGGCTGTTATAAATTTAAAGACAGCATACAACTCTGCAGAAACTAATTACGTAGCTATAAAAGTTATGACTACATCAACAGGGCAAGTAATATACGGAGGAGTAATTGTCATAGCAGACAGATAATAATATAATAGTAAAAATAATAGTATGGCACTAAACGGAAAATATATATCACTAAAATCAATAATGGAGCAAGTGTATGCTGATAATGGGTATCAGTTTGAACTTCCTTGGACTGATTGTATGCAATGGACAGAAGAAGCTCTTAATTTAATAGGACATCCAAGACAATACATACGAAAAGTAACAGGCCATAAAGATAATCCAGACTTAGATATAAAAAATTACAGAGCTCACTTGCCTTGTGATTTTTATCAGTTAGAGCAAGTTGCTGTTAACGGTATGGCTGCTGAGTACTCTGGTAATACATTTCACCATTTACTAGGTGGAGATTGCTGTGGAGTTGGTGAAGACTCTTCATCTTCTTTATACTACAGTAACGATCAAACTATAACTCGTAACTGGGGTACAGATGTTCTTACGTATAACGAAGAAACTCAATCGTATTCTTACGAAGCTAGAGATCTAACTGATATGGAAAACTTAAATTTACAATCAGATAGCACTCAAAACTTTACATTAGCAAATGGATCAGAATATAATCAAAGTAATAATATTACGTTTGATTTGAATAACGATCATATAACTCTGTCTGCTAAAGAAGGTAAAGTATGTATGGCGTATTTAGCTATACCTACAGACGAAGAAGGATTACCTTTAATACCAGACAATACAAGTTATCAATTAGCTGTAAAGAAATATCTTACAATGAAGATAGATTACATAGCTTGGAGAAAAGGTGAGCTACGAGCTGATATATTCCAACACTCAGAACAAGAGTGGGCTTGGTATGTAGGACAAGCAGGTAATAAAGCTAAAATGCCTAACCTAGATCAAATGGAAAGCATTAAAAATCAAGTGATGCGATTACTTCCTAACGTAAACCACCACGAAACATTTTTTAGAACATTAGGTTCTCCTGAAATTAGAAAAAACTTTAATAGATAATGAAGGATATACAGATAAATACTTTTCAGAACGGTATGCAAAAAGACTTGGGGCCTACAATGCCTCAAGACGGTGCGTACACACACGCAGAAAATATTAGAATTATATCTGACGGTAGTGTAGGAGAAAATGCAATAGTAGTAAGCGTAGATGGTAATAGTTTAAAATTAACATTAAGATATTATTTTGCAAGTGGAAATTATGAAGTAGTTGGTAATGGATATTTGCAATCTACAGGCGCTCTTGGAGATGTACGTATAATAGGTAACACCGTTATAAGAAATACCTTAGTAGTTTTTGGGGTAGCAAAAGCTAGAGTTACTGGAGGTATAGCTGAATTTGTTGAAACTAGTGTTATTTATAAAATAGATTTAAATACTTACGCGGAAACTTTAGTTTACGAAGAAGAAAATTTAAATTTTAATAAAGATTATCCTATACAAGCTGTAGGTAGATATGAAAATGCTGATATACAAAGAGTCTATTGGACAGATAATTTAAATGCTGCAAAAACTATAAACATTGCTGCAGAAAACTTTGATCTTACTGCACAAGATTTAGAGTTATCTACTTATGTTGATTTTTTATCACCTAAAGTTGTTAGTATAAACTCTTCTGGAGAACTTCCTGCAGGAGCATATCAATACGCATACAGACTTTCTTCTAATGAAGGAGCTATAACTAGATTCTCACCTTTAAGTGGTTTAATTAATGTATTAAATGGTAGTGAATACTGGCAATACAATGAAGACCCTGAGTCTCAGTCAGAGTACAGTAACACTACGCCTGGAGAAACTACAGACAAAGCTGTAACTATTGAAATAGAAAATATAGATTTAGATTACGACTTTATAGAACTTGCTGCTGTGTATAAACAAAGTAGTGAAGGTGTTACTGCTGCATATATAGTTAAAAAAGTAAAACTTACTTCAGGTAAAACTTCTATTAAACATGTAAATGCTATAGGAGAAACTATATTAATAGAAGAGGTTACAGAAATAACTGACGAGCCTTCTACAGCAAAGACAATAGAAACAAAAGACAATAGATTATTTCTAGGTAACCTTACTTACAGTTCGTTTAACTTAGAGTTTAACGCAAGAGCTTATAGCTACAGAAGAACAGATAATGTTCGTTATCCTATATACCCAGTAAACACTTCTTATGTAGATACAGAAACTTATACAACAGGAGATGCATCTGATCAAGAAATACTTGAAGAAGATTTAGATGCTTTAAACCCTTATAATTTACATGGAGAAGAACAAGAAGAAACACAAGATAGATATAAGTATTGGCCTAATGGAATTACTTTAGGTGGCGTAGGACCTAATGTTTCTTATAAGTTTATAAAAAAGAAATTACAAGGTAATGATTCTTACGATATTCCTACATCCCCTCCTTTTGTAAAATCTTCTTTTAGAGGAGCAGGATGTGATTTAGAAGATACAGAAAAAGGTGATTACAAATCTCCTTTAAATGCTTCTGAGTTTGTGGGTTATCAAAGAGATGAGATATATAGATTTGGAATTGTATTGTATGATTTAAAAGGTAACCCAGGGTTTGTAAATTGGGTTGCAGATATAAGATTTCCAGATTACCAAGATTACGATCATGAAGGAAGTTATAATGGAGGTTTGTATAATTTTACTTTATCTCAAGCTTCAAACACTGGTAGTGGGACTAACTATAATTTTAGTGATTCTCCTGGTGGAATATCCGATACTGTTGAAGCTTACACATATAGTTCTCCTGGAGGATATAATCCAAATAATGAAGGTCTAAGTAGTTATGATTTTGAAACCGAAGATTTTAATGAAGCAGCAAATAATAAATTATATGCTTTAGGAATTAAATTTCTGGTAAACATACCTGAAGAAATACAAGATAAAATAAGTGGGTATAGAATTGTACGAGTAGAAAGAACGGAATCAGATAAAACTGTGTTAGGTTCTGGAATAATAAATTTTTTACATAGACAATTTGCAACTTCAGGAGAAAACAATGTAACTGATTATTTTACTAAAAGTCTTTTTGACGATAATGATAATGCAGTTGATTTAGGATATAGAGGAGCTCCCGATTTGTTTACTATAGATTCTCCTGATTTTCCGTTTTTACAAAATTACCCAGAAAGTTCTGGAGGATGTACTTATTTAAAAATAGCTGGAGGATTAACAGGTAGAAGAAAATCTGATTTTACTACAGATATTGGAGGAGCAGACGTTGGAAATGCAACAATATTTACTTCTCACACATTAGCGCGTACAACAAGTTCTCTATTTACCACATTTCCTATAGACTATTCTACAAAATTAGGAAGAGGAGAAGAAGGAATAATAGTTCCTGGAGAATCAGTTAATGCCTCACAAGTTTATAGAGGTGTTAGTAATATTTCTGTAGGGAAAATGAATGCTGGTGGAGGTCTTCAAGCAGGAAATAATATTGGTGAGTTTGGTAATATTAATAGTATTGGAGAAGAAACTTTATTAGTAAAGGGATCAGGAATTACTATAGCAAATTATTATGAACAAGGAGGAATAAATGAGATAACCCAAAGTATTCAAGTTTACAATTCCGATGTAGCTAGAGCTGGTAAATTTAAATTATTAGCATTAATTAAACAAGAACTTAATGGAACACAATATGGAGGTAATACTTATGAAGATAGAAAAAATAATACTTACATTCCTGCAGCTGAAATTGTAAATATAAATTCAGATAGTAATTTAGATAGTAATGGCGCATTAGATGTTTGGGGTGGAGATACATACGTTGTTATGTATGATATTGAAAAACTTAGGAGACATGATGCAGACCTAGATTCAGGCACAGGTAGTGGAAGTGATAGAAAATCTGTTAATTTTGCATTTCCTGTAGAAACAACTGTCAACACTACACTAAGAGGTGGATGGCATTTTGCTAACAAAAAAGATTGGGAAACAGAATCTGAAACTTTGTTAAACACTTTTGATTTAGCTACTTGTTATTACGGACAAAATACAACAGAGATATTTATACCTAAACCTTTACAGTTTAATGAGGTTTCAAAATATGATTCTAGAATTATATACTCTAATGCAAAAATAAACAATAGTATTATAGATGGTTGGAGAAAATTTAAATTAGAAAACTACAAAGATTTAGATGGAGGTTCAGGAGATTTAAATAAACTAATTGTAAATAATGACATAATGTATTTTTTACAAGATAGAGGTTTTGGTAAACTATCTATAAATCCTGTATCAACAGTTTTAGATCAAGCAGGAACTTCTATAGTCTTAGGTACTGGTTCTGTTATACAAGATTTTGTTTACATATCAGATAGCTTAGGATGCCAAAATGTTTTATCTGCAGTAGCAACTCCTAAAGGAATTTATTGGTATGATAACAATAATAAAAAAGCCTATGGGTTTAGAGCTAATGGTCTTGAAAGCATATCAGATACTCACGGAGTAAAGTCTTGGTTTAATGTTTTAAATAAAGATGTTACAGCAGTATTAGGTTATGATTACTACAACAGTGAAGTTTTGTTTTCTATGTTAGACGGCACTACTATAGTGTTTAGCGATCAAATAAATAAATTTACTTCTGTATACTCTTACGCTACAAGTATGTACGTAAGTCATCCAACTACGTTATTATCTTTAGGTAATATAACTAATCAAATATACGAACACAACTCAGGAAGTATAGCTACTTGGTATAATTCTACTAAAGACACAAAGATTGAATTTATTGTAAACAAAAATCCTTTATACCCAAAAGCATTTGATCACTTAGAATGGTATGTAACTAATAATGACGGGTTCCTTTTAGGGTTAGAAAGTAATTTTGATACAGCCACCTTTAGAGTATCTTCTCCTGCAGAAATAATAGCACAAGAATTAACTGCAGTTAATACTGACGGTGTTATAGAAACAGTGGATGATTTTGATGTACGAGAAAATATAAGTAGAGTGCCTGTGCCTCGTAATAGTTTTGGAGAAAGAGTTAGAGATACTTTTATGAAAGTAGTATTAAAAGTTACAAATAGAACAGATAAGATTTCATTACATTATGTAAAAACCTTATTTAGAATTTCTAAAAGATAATAAAAAATAGTATATTGCGCGATTATGGCTAAGAAAAATAAAAAGAAATACTCTCACGGAGGCCCTCACGATTCTAATCTAGCTAAAGTTAAGAAAGGACTTAGATATGTAGAAAGCTCTGATGGGGCACAAATGATAAATCCAAAAAGTAGTGCTACAGGTTTATATGGCCAATTATACGGTGCAGAAGAATTACAGTACATGCCTTATTTGCAAGGTATAGATAGACAATCTTTTGCTTCTGATACTACATTACAAAATAAATTATTTGAAGATAGGTACTATGGTAACATACCAAAAGTACCAGGATTAAAAGGTAACGCTGAAGACTTAAGAATAGAATATAAACCACAACTTGCAAAAAAAGGAATTCCGTTTAATTATACAGATGATGAGATTTCTGCGTTATCTAACTTATTAGGTAGACAAGGTACAAGAGAGTACCTTGGATACGTATTAAGAGATGGTAGATCTTTAGCAGATGTGTTTCCAAAAATATATGGACCAGATGCAGAAGCGCCAAATAAAACACCTGAAAAATATTTAGAATCTTATAGAATAGGTAGAGATTTAAAATACGGGGGGCAAGTTCGTAGCTATGCAGATGGAGGCCTTTATAATTTTTCTACAGTAGAGCCTACTACCAACATCGGTAATTGGGCTGGAGATGATGGAGCTAACTTTGCACCTCAATCCCCTGCAAATGTCCCTGCAGGAGAAGTTCCCCACGAAATAGAGTCAGGAGATTACCAGGGAGAGCTAGGTAATTTTAAAGGTTGGTACGGAAATTACATGCTTAGTGATAAATATAAACAAAGATTGACATCTAGTGGTGACTATGGTAGCGAAGAAGAAATAGACGCTCTTATAAAACAAAGATATGGCGCGATGCAAGATGTAACTATGAACGTTACAGACAAGACTGATCCCCATATGGGGGATTCTTCTTTTATGAAGACAAGCGATAACAAAATGACTCTTAATACTACTAGAAAAGACCCTGACAATAAAGCAGCTACTATCGCTCACGAAGTAGGACACGCTATAGGAGGAGATTATGATCAGTATTCATTTCAGGGAGATAGAAAAGGTAGAGGGTATAGAGATCAGAAAGCTATAAGCCCTAACGATATTAGAGATTTAGAAAATAGAAATACAATATATAGAAACTCTCCTAACAGATCTATTAACAATGGTGATGTTTTTGAAAATGATGAATTTGTTAAAGACTTTAATTTAAATCCTAATTATCCTACTGTAACTACAGTCAGACAAGGTTCTCCTAGCATTAAACCTACTAAAAATGACCCGTACTCTAAAGGGTATAATAGTTATAACGGCTCTCCAGAAGATTATATTAGAGACAGTTACACTTTTCCTGAAGGATACCCAGAAGAAGCTAAAGAAAGAGAAATTAGCAGAATGGTAGGTGAATATGAAGTTGACGCTGAAAGAGCAAGGAATTTTAAGTCTGCTAAAGATAGTAACTTTTTAGCCAAAGAAAACATTTCAAAATCTTTAAGCGGTGATTATTCGGATCTGAGTATGAAAGACAGAATTCAGCTTCAAAAAGAGTCTTATGAAGAAAATGCAAACTTTATAGTTGGAAGTAAAGAGTTAAAGAAAAAATATAGAGGGATGTCTTTAGAAGAAATCCCAGACGGAGTTAGCCCTGAAATAGATTCGTATAGAGATTTTTTAAAGTTAGAAAATAAATATAACACATCTTCTAAAAATCTTAAGACAATAAGTAAATCTCCTTATGGAGATACAGACCCTAGAGAGTTTACTCCTCAAGGAGGTAATCAACAAGTCTATAAAGAAAACACACAGCATGAAATAGGCGGGGCTGAAAGTTATTCTGATGTAGTAGGTATGAGAAGTTATTTATACAATAACTACGGAGTAAGTCCTGAAAACGACATAACCCCTGAACAGTATCAGGAAATTATGAACGATAAAAACGCACCTAAACATTTAATACCTAACAGATTTAAAAAGAAATACGCTACCCCAGAAGACGCAACATATATATTGAATAACATAGCAATGGAATCACCAGAAACAGGAGAGGCTGTTAATGCAAAATACGGAGGAAATATGAAAAAATATAAAAATGGTGGTGATCCACCTAAGAAAAAACCAGCTCAACTGCAGTTTGATCCTACAAGTATGTTTAACCCTTATGGAGATCCTACGTATTCTTTAGAAGAATACAATACGGCTATTACTAGAGATAGTACAAACTTAGAAGAAGCGTTATCTCCTGGGCTAATAGCTCAAATGTTTGGAATGGATGAAGCTATACTTCCTTCAGATTATGCGGATAAATTAGGTAGAAAACTATTAACAAATAGAGTTAATAGAAATATACTTAAACCTTATAGTGAAAAAGAACTTCAAGATATAAACTACAGAAAATACGGTGGTAAATCTATGGACGTAGATTACGAGGCTGAAGGTGGCGAAGTTGTTATAGGTAATATAGCAGTTAACAAAGCTTACAACGGTGGTATAGCTAGACAGTACAAAGGCTCTAACATGTTTAAGTTAGAAGGACCTTCTCATGCTAATGGAGGTATTGGTATTACAATGCAAACAGGCGGTAAAGCAGGTATGAATTACATGCGAATGGGAGGAAACAATGAAACTTCTTATGTGTTTAGTGATGCAATAGGAAAAAAAGGTAATACATTTGCGGATAGAGCTTCTAAATTTGGAAACAAATTAGATAACATTAATACTATGGCTATGGGCGGTGAAATATCTGATAGAAATACTGCAGAACGAATGGGCCCTAGACTTATGTCAAAAGTTAAAGACTTATTTAACGAGCAAGAAGACTTTAAAGTAAAAAATAATATAGACCAAGATCCTAACAAAATGATTGTAGGAGGCTTAGCTGCAAAGTTTGGTGCAACAGCATTAGGTAAACTAGGAGCTAGCGCAGGATTAACTCCTGGACTTACAGCAGCACAATTTCTACCTGGAGCTATAAATGTAGCTAAAGGATTATTTGGTAAAGCTCCTGAAATGAATCTAGAAAGAGTTGTTCCTGAAATGCAAGAGTATGAAGATTTTACTGGGCTACAAGATACTTATATGAACCAACAAGACAGAAGTTTATATGGTTTAAGAAAAGGTTTAGAAGGATCAGGAGCTACAGGTTCTCAAATTAGAGGTAACTTGCAAGCGGGTCTAAGTAGTTCTCAAAATAATGCAGGGCAATTCTTTTCTCAAGTAGGACAGATGCAAAGTCAAAGTAATAGACAAACTGATAACCTTAATTACCAAAGAGGAATTCAAGCAGACCAAATGAATAGCCAAATGGATGCAATGGAAGATCAATTTGCTGCACAGAATGATCCTACACAAGCATTTAGCCAAGGTTTATCTCAATTAATAGGTACAGGAACAGGAATGGCTAAAGAAGGATTTAACCGAAAAATGATGGAGCAAATGTTTGGAGCTATGGGCGGAGGCAATAGTCCTACAAGCAATAGTCCTACATTTACACCTAACTCAGGGTATATGGGAGAATCACCAGGACTTGGGCTTGACTCAAGCTTGCTTGGTAACACAAGCTTGTTTGGTAGATTTGGAGGAAGAATGAGTAGATCTAAAAGATTAAAATAAAAGTATAGTTATGGCAGTAGAATTTGGAAAAGGAATAAGAGGATTTTTAGGTAGAATACCAACAGTAGACTATCAATATACTCCTACACCGTTTAGAGAAATGCTAGCTATGGGGCAGTTAGCTGGGCAAAAAGAAGCTACTAATATGAAATTAATGGGAGAAGTTAATAAGCTGTACAATCAGCCTATGCTTCCTAAAGATCAAGCTGTATTCGACGCTAAAGCTGATAATTATAATCGACAAATAGGAGAGCTAATTAATCAAAGTGGAGGTAGTCTTAGTAATAGAAACATTAGTAATACTTTAACTCAAAGCTATTACGATATAGTAAATGACAGAGATTATGCAAATGCAATAAATTCTTATAAAGAGCATGAAAAGTTACAACTTAAAATACAAAACAACGTAAATGATCCTGACCTTAGAACTTCTTATATAAATCAATCGTATGCTAATTACGAAAACTCTCCTGTAGGAGCTCCGTACAATACTCTTATGGAATTCTCTACTATGAGTGAGTTAGACTTTGACAAAACTCTTGACGGCATAGCTACAGATTTAAAAGCCACTAAAATACAAAAGCTTCAACAAGAAAATGGTATGCAAGCTACTGTAAAAACTGTAGAGCTAGATCCTCAAGATATATATGATACTTTAGTAGCTAACTTTGAAGCAAACAATAATTTAATAAGATATGCTGCAGATAAAACAACTGCTCTAGGTGTAGACCCTCAAGAATGGTTAAAAACTAAATTTGAAAACACTGCTAACAAGTTTAGACAAAATGATTTAGCAATAAGTAAAACAACAGAAATAGCAGGATTTGAAAATTCAATACCTAAAATGGATTTAGAAGGAGCAATAGTTCCATCTAGAATAGAGGATGCTTTAGGTAATTACGAAGACGCAGGTAATACTTTATTAACCTTACCTCTAAGTAAAGGTTATAAAGACGCTGCATCTATTAGAAGTATTTATAATATAGTAGCTGAACAGGCAGGTATTTCAGAAGAAGAATTAAATAGCCTACAAGAAGGAGAAACTACTACAATTAGAGATGAAATGGTTAGGGTGCAAAATTTAATACAAGAAACTGAAGATGGTTTTGTGTTAAATGCAGAAATAGATCCTAGATTTTTAAATCCATCTTCAGGCAGACAAAATTTTAGTATAAATATAGAAGCAGAGACACTTGAAGAAGCTCAAAAAAGTGTTCAAAATGCAATGCTAAATCAAGAAAAATTACAAAGGTCTAAAGATGCAGGCGTATCAAATCCTTTTGCTA
>Ga0209092_10004641_pt1 | contig 11380 bp, 9 predicted proteins | sample FraStrMetagenome_FD_187446 | JGI IMG/M metagenome (GOLD analysis project Ga0209092, IMG submission 187446) | Marine eukaryotic phytoplankton communities from Arctic Ocean - Fram Strait ARC3M Metagenome (SPAdes) (version 2) | ecosystem: Environmental > Aquatic > Marine > Oceanic | place: Fram... | reverse complement strand
TTTTTGACGACATTGCAACGCCACTGCCATGACGTAGGTTTCCCATCTCGGGTACCTCCTGGCGCAGCGATAACCAGGTCGGAGGGCCCAAGCTTACGCATTATCCCTTGTAAGCTTGCGGGGACTAGATTAGTTTCACCGTGGTGGGCTATTATAGCCCTTTCGGCGAGTGGCGTCGGACTGTGATCTTGCCCGGATCCTTCCGAGTAATGTAATGTTCTTTATTCTTGTATGTATAGATATTTAACCTAACTACCATGATGATGGCTCTGCATGAGCATCCTATACTACTTTCAACTACTAGTGTTGTATTATTACAATCTGTATGTACTGTTGCTTTCTACATGGTGTACTGGTTAGACAGCAGTTTCATATGAACAAAGGGTACACATCATTCACTGCTCTACGACCGGCTGAGATACGCGCGGTGCACGTAAGTACAGCGAAGTTTGTCCAATTTAGATTAGTTTCACTGTGGTGGGCTATTCTAGCCCCTTCGGCTAGTGGCGTCGGACTGCGATCTTGCCCGGATCCTTCCGAGTGGTATAATTTCTCTTACTACTATCTGTAACCTGATATACTCTTTTGTTGGCTCTGCATGAGCATCCTATACTACTTCAACTACTAATGTTGTATTATTAGCCTACATCTACTACTATTAGGCCTACCTTGCTTAGACTAGTATGGTTAAGCATCCTATTACCCTATACCATTGCAATCTGTATGTACAGTTGCTTTCTACATGGTATACTGGTTAGATAGCAGTTTCATCTGAACAAAGGGTACACATCACCCACTGCTCTACGACCGGCGGAGTACGCGCGGTGCACGTAAGTACAGCGAAGTTTGTCTAGTTTATCAGACCCACGTAGTGGGATATGATGAATGACGCTTTGTTTAGACAAGATTTATTGTATGTGTGTTTAAGCAACCGAATGGTGGTCATATGACCCCAACCCCAACGCCGAGTGAAGCACCTAACACGGGGGAGCAAGTCCTGTAAGTTACACGGAATGTGTCGTACAGGCCGACAGCTTGGCGGGATTGATCACCCCGCCCAAGGGTAATAGCAGGTACGTTGTTAGGCCTAGCGATATGTCGAGTACATAGTGACCCGGGTATATAGATATAAGGTTAGATGTTGGAAAAGGTTTTTTGCGGGAAAATAATAAAGGCCTTGATGACGGTCCGTCCGTCGTTACATCCAAAAAAAGCCTATCTTGGGCGGATGTAGTAAAAAGTAAATAGAATGATGATCATTCAATGATCTCATTCTATTGAAATAATCCTAATTGTAATTTTGTATCAACTACATCCTACAAGTTCAAACCAATAGAACATCAATACTCACAAGTTATCAAGTTAGTGGATTAAATATCTCGACTGTGAATTGAGTGTTTTTGGTTTCTAACATTATTTCAATAGAAATATTTTTTAAAGACCAATTTCAGTTAATAGCTACGTTGCATGTCAGACAATAAGGCTCTAATCAAGAAAATTGAAGACTTAGAGAAACAACTGAGCGAACTAAAGATCGAATTAAAATATCCAACACGCAACGTCAAGAAGTCTGAAAAACTCAAAGTCGGAACTGAAGTGGATATTCTCAATCCTAAGATAAATCAGGGATCGAGCGGAATCGTCACGAAAGTTAACTACGGAACCGGGCGCGCTACTGTTGATACCAAGACTGGAAAGGTCTCGCGTATATTCAGAAACCTCAGAAAGAAGCGTTAAGTGAACATGAGCTCGGGAAGTGCTGCGGCGAACGTCTCTGGACAGAGAGTTGCTGCTGTCAGGAATTTGGAAGTGCTTAAGTGCCCAGAGGAAGGTGGTACGAAGAAAGAGTACGAGGAATTTTTGGATAAGATCCAGAATCACGTCACTATTGCATGGGAATTCGGTAAGGACACTGGACATGTGGTAAAGACCGGAGAACTACCTGACATCAAAAAGCCTGAAGACATTTCCGATGAAGATGAGAAGTCCAAATGGAAGATGAGACTATGGGAGAACGCGGTAGATAGATTCGGTAGTAGAACTAACGCGCTCTCAGACAACCTTTCTGCGTTATACGCACTCATCATGGACTGGGTCTCGAAAATGATCAGGGCAAAGGTAAAGAGCAAGAAGGGGTATATCGCAGCAGCAGAAAGCAACGACGCGGTATGGCTTCTTGGAATTCTCGAAGACATCATGATTAAATTCGAGGAAGATAAGCCCAAGACTTTAGCCATCGATGACCAGATGGAAAGGATCATGCGCTTAAAGCAAGGAGACATGAGCAATGAAGACTTTTTGAAGCTATGCCAGAAGGAGCTAAAAATCTACGAGAAGCATGGAGGAGATTTCTTGTGGGGGATAGCTCAAAAGGAAGCTCTCGAGGAAGAAATCACGAAACAGAAGGAGGATTTCAAAAAGGAGAACTCACGTGACATGGATGCGGATGAAGAAGCGGAAGCTAAGAAACTCGCGAGAGGAGTTCTCAAGGATGAAATCATAGCTATGGCCATTTTGAAAAGAGCAGATAAGAAGAGATATGGGAATCTACAGATAGGTTTACGTAATTCCTACCTCTTAGGCAAGAATGACTATCCTACCACTCCCTCGAATGTTTTGAATCTCCTGAACAACTACGTGCCCGAGTGGACCGGACAGCCTACGAATAGTGGGAACGCAGGTGGGAATGGTGGAAATGGGACGAATACGCGAGGAACAGCTGTATCGTTTTTGCAGTCATCTGGGATTTGCTTTCTCAGGGGAACTAACAATTCGTTTTTTCCCGAGATCACTTGCAATCTTTGTGGCATCAAGGGTCATTACCAACAACAATGTCCTGTAGCGACAGACTCCAAAGGAACTGCGATCCCACGTAAGAAGAAGACACGCAAGGGTAAAGGTTCTGGCAACGAATCAGGCAACGGATCAGGCAACGGATCAGGCAATGGCCCCGGCCCGTGGATCATCAGGGACCTAGGTGGTGGACCTACGGATGGTGCTGGTACTGGTGCTGGTACTCCCGATGCTGCTGAAGAGGAGGTGAGTGTTCGCAATGCAGGTATTCTTTTGAATCAACATAGTGACGCTCACATTAACCCCAATTGGGTTCTCCTCGACAGTGAGTCCACGGATCATATTTTTTGCAACGACAAGTTCTTGACAGATATTAAATCCACAACGGATGGTGAGTCATTGAGGATGCACACTTCGGGTGGCACTCTCGATACTCATCAGAAGGGGCACTTTGGGGGATTCACCGTATGGTATAACCCAAAATGTCTGGCCAATATTCTGTCTCTAGCTCTAGTTAGTGATCAATACCGTGTGACTCTGGACACAGTTATAGAGAACGCATTCACAGTACACATCTCGGCAGAGCACGTAATGAAATTCACTCGTGTTCTACCGGGATTGTATCTGTTCGATGCTAGTAACGTAGACTTATCTAAGCTAAGAAATGCCTTCTCCTTTTTAAACACCGTATCTACGAATAAAAATCTGTACAAGAAGCGTGATGTGAGAAAAGCTAGCGCAGCAATCGTATTGAATCGTAGAATCAATCATGTCGCAAAAGATAAGTTTATTCGTATCGTACGTGATAACTGGGTTCGTAACAATCCCATTACGGTTGGAGATATAAATAGATCCCATCAAATTTATGGACCACCACTTCCTGCAATTAAAGGAAGAACAAGGTATCAAGAATCCAAAAGAGTTAACGATACGGAATTGATACAACTTCCTAGATCCGTTCATGAAGACCTGAAATACGTGACATTATGTGTCGATTTTCACTACGTTAATGGCGTAACGGTTTTTCACACAATATCAAGACGAGTTGACTACAGGACGGTCACATTTCCTTTAAGTCGATCAAAACCATCGATTATATCAGAAATAAAAGAAGTCTACAAGATCTACAACTCAAGGGGCTTCAAGATCGTCGAAATACATGCAGATAATGAATTTGAAAAAGTTGGAAATGATCTACTTCCAGTGCGAATGCGACTTTGTGGTGTTGACGATCATGTCCCTGAAATTGAGCGGTCGGTTCAAACTCAGAAGAACGAGAATAGGGCCGTATGTCACGCAATGCCTTACAAGTGCATGCCTAGAATAATGGTTAGAGAGCTAATCAAGCAAGGAAATGAATTTTTAAATGCATTTGGATCGAAGGATACCATAGCCGACGGTCTATCTCCAAGGAATATCATTGATAATCTTCCACATGTTGATTATAATGATTTAAAGTACGAATTTGGACAATATGTACAACTGCATGTCACAGAAAAGGTAACAAATACTATGAAGAGCCGTACCATTGGCGCTATCGTCATGGGACCGCGGAAAATACAAGGCAGATACAATTTCATGTCCTTAGAAACCGGAGCTGCTATCGATGGTAGAGTCGTGGCGGAACTTCCATTGACCACTGAAGTCATTGAAAGGGTTGAAAGTTTAGGTCAAGATCAACAACAGCCGTTCAGAGTTTCAAAAATGCTGAAGTACGAGTGGAGGCCCGGCAACACCGTCGCTGACGATGATGCCTACTTAAATATTGAAGATGCACGTCGCCACGATGTAATCGATCCTGAACCAATCTGGCAAGAACGACAAGCCATAGGTCCAGATCCTTTTCAAGTTCTTGATGAAGACGATGCTCCTCAAGGAGCGAATGAGAACGATGATGACCACCAGTCAATTAATCAAGATGAAAATCAAGGAGCGCCTACGGAAAATCAAGGAGCGCCAGCAACGGAAAATCAAGGAGCGCGAGAAACGCCCCAAGGCACTAATAACATCATCGTCGAGGATGTCGATGAAGATGAAGATTCTGACGATGAAGAAGAACCAGTTAGTCGCAGAGAAGAACGTGAACGCCGAGCCACCCACTTTGAGACTCCTGATGGAGATGAATATGGGAGAGGCAAAAGAGAGAAAAAGACCACATCTTATTCTTTTCTACAATCTAGGTTTGAAGACCTAGAAGATACCGATAGAAGTGATTTTTTCCACCATGCATGGAAGGATTATTTGACAACAGGCCGAACCAATATGCTTGAACGGTTCACCACTGGCTTCATGTTTGCACAGATGTCAGCCCGTCAAGGAATCAAAAAATACGGTAGAGAAGCTGAACTTAAGCTCATAGCTGAATTCAGGCAACTCATGGATTATAAAACTTTTCATGGGAGGAAGGCCAGCGAATTAACTCCGGAACAGAAGAAAAAAGCTGCCAATATGATCAATCTGATCGAAGAAAAAATAAATCGGGGTCACACAGCCGCCAATCCCGTCATTAGAGCGAGAAGTTGCTATAATGGAAAAGTGCAGAGGGGATTGTACACCAAGGAAGAAACTGCTTCGCCCACTGTGTCCACGGATGGATTTTTTATTACGAGCATTATCGATGCAATTGAAGAAAGAGACGTAGCCATAACTGACGTTAAAGGTGCGTACCTCAATGCCAACATGAAAGGAGAGGTACTAATGAAGATAACTGGAAAGGAGATCGACCTGTTCCTCGAAATTGATCCGTCGTTAGCAGAATTTGTCGTAATCGAAAACGGGCAAAGGGTCCTCTATGTACAACTGGACAAAGCATTATATGGATGTGTGCAGTCTGCCCTTCTATGGTATGAGTTATATTCGACTACTTTGAAGGATATGGGTTTCGTTCTAAATCCATATGATTTGTGCGTCGCAAATTCAACAATCAATGGAAAACAATGTACCATAGTTTGGTACGTTGACGATAACAAGATCAGCCACGCTGATCCCAAGGTAGTGGATGATATCATATCGAAGCTCGAAAGTAAGTTTGGAAAAATGTCTCAGACCCGAGGGTCCCAACATGATTTTCTTGGAATGACCATGAACTACAAGGATAAGAAGGTGAAAATCGGCATGAAGAAGCATATTCTCAAGGCCATTAATTCGTTTGAGGACGATATCACTAGAGATGCATCTACTCCGGCCACTAGTTATTTATTCAAGACTAGAGATTCGCCAAAGCTAAATGAAAGCAGAGCTGACAATTTTCATAGCGTCACAGCCGCTCTTCTATTCGTATCAAGAAGGAGTAGACTAGATATTCAGACCGCCGTGGCATTTTTGTGCACTAGAGTCGCGAGTCCTGATGAAGATGATTGGATAAAATTGAAGAGAGTGCTTCAATATTTGAGGGGTACCATAGACCTAGTCCTTACTCTTGGCGCCGATGACTTATTGAACATGAAGTCATGGGTCGATGTTTCATATGGAGTACATGACGATTGTAAAAGTCACACCGGTGGAGCAGTGTCTTGGGGATGGGGAGTACTACTCACCAAGTGCCAAAAGCAAAAACTAAATACAAAGAGTTCTACTGAAGGAGAAATCGTTGGAGTGAGCGATTTCATGCCCAATATGATTTGGGGGAGAATGTTTTTGGAAGAACAAGGTTTCGTTTTGATCAAAAATACTTTGTATCAAGATAATCAAAGCGCTATGAAGATTATTGCTAATGGTAAGAGATCAAGCGGACAAAAGACGAAACACATGGACAATAGATATTTTTGGATCAAAGATAGATTAGAAAGTGAGAATATCGAAGTCGTATATTGCCCAACTGAAAAGATGATTGCGGATTTTTTTACAAAGCCATTGCAAGGTAATCTTTTCAGGAAATTTAGAGATGTCGTTTTAGGATATAAACACATCAGTTCGTTGGACGTTGAAGATAACTCGGAGGAGTCGTCAAGTCAGGAGCGTGTTGGAAAAGGTTTTTTGCGGGAAAATAATAAAGGCCTTGATGACGGTCCGTCCGTCGTTACATCCAAAAAAAGCCTATCTTGGGCGGATGTAGTAAAAAGTAAATAGAATGATGATCATTCAATGATCTCATTCTATTGAAATAATCCTAATTGTAATTTTGTATCAACTACATCCTACAAGTTCAAACCAATAGAACATCAATACTCACAAGTTATCAAGTTAGTGGATTAAATATCTCGACTGTGAATTGAGTGTTTTTGGTTTCTAACACCTAGTCTTCCGCCCAGTCAGAATCAATATCCAACCATAGTCCATTTCTCATCATCTTAACTCGTGGGTTCAATTCTTAATCCGTAGTTTGCAGTATCTAATACGAATTTCAGAAGACGCTGTTGTGAAAACCCGAACACGATGGCCGATAAGCGTAGGGAGTGCATGGGCGATGAACAGCCCTCTGGACGCGGTTGAAGAGTCTGCACCTTCAACTTGGATCGACCCAAGTTGAAGGAGCAGATTCTCCAAACGCATTCAGAGAGCTGCATCGAGTCAATTGAGGTCATAATTAATATTTTATGTTAGATTTAATTCCTCCCCCACCGAAGTGCGTTCCCCCGGACTATGCGATTCGGGGCTCGTTCTACTATGATATATTGCCGAAGGCGGTATGGGACGGCGCAATATTTAAACTATATCCTGCGGAAATCATTAATTGATTACACTTGTATTAAAATATTAATTATGACCTCAATTGACTCGATGCAGCTCTCTGAACGCGTTTGGAGAATCTGCACCTTCAACTTGGGTCGGGTATCTTGCCCAATCCAAGTTGAAGGTGCAGAGCTGCATCGAGTCAATTGAGGTCATAATTAATATTTGAGAAAATACCTTAGGACTAGGTTTTTTACCCCCTTATTTCCTAACGACTAGGTTTTTTGGCTACTTATAGTGAATCACATGTCTACTTATAGCGTGCGAAAGATCGCATTAAATTCCCACCAAACAAAGGATTACATATCTTTTGTGTGCTACTCTGTTCGAAATATGTCCAAGCAAGAAAAGGCATTGTCTTCCTCATGCAAGTATGTGTAGCGATAAAATTAAAGTGAATGATACGAGTTGTTTAATAGTTTCACACGATACACAAAACGAAGAGGCAGTACCGACGGATGATTTGGTTTATTAATATTTAGATTATAACGATTAGACTTCGTTTATTATTTAGTTTCAATAACATTTATAATTACTATGCTTTACATGATATTGCAATTTTTGGCGATAAAAATTTCCCGTACTGTTGATAAATGGTACAAATCTTAAGCCTTTCAATCAGCATTCTCAACTCCATTGCCTTCCAACGTTCCATCATTAATTCCATCTTTATCCCCAACAACAATTCCTTCACAGATTCCCAGTGCCAGCCCGAGCTACCATCCATCAAATAATCCGAGCACTATACCATCAAATAAACCATCAGCATTCCCATCTCCATTGCCTTCGAACCAATATCCATCGAATGATCCGAGTATACTTCCATCATCAATTCCAACGATTCTTCCATCTGTAACTCTGACGACTACTTCTTCAGAAATAAACTGACCCAATATCCATCAAATATTCCGAGTAATTTTCCATCATATATTCCGCCAAATAAAATATCTGCACTCCTAGCCACGCTTTCATCTTAACCTTGCTAAAAACCACTTCGCAGCTAAGGTAATCACTGGTACCTGTTGTGATCGTAATGTTGAACGGTTTCACATTCTTCGTCTGTGTCTGCATCAATTTTTCAGAGTTATCTAGGGCCCTTCTTGTTCCAACAAGTAGCAATCATCTACATTGATTGCAACAAACACAACCCCGAGGTCTGATTTCCAAATCGTCAAGAATGGATCGGCATCACTCTGGTGAAAACCGATATCCTTTAGCTTTCTGATGAGCTTCTTAAAGAGCATTCTTCCGAGAGACCGTAAATTTCTCTGATCAATTTTAAACATTTTAGTTTATCTCCTCCTTCCAAACCTTCTGGGCAGGCCATATAGATCTCTTCTTCTAGGTCTCTATGCAGAAAAGCAGTTTCAACATCGACGATTCTTGATTTAAGTTTGAAAATAATCCGTAAAACAATCATGATTTGGTAAGTCACATCATGGATAACTGGAGAGTAGTTCTCTTGATAATCTACTCCAGCTATTTGACTATACCCGCAAGCCACAAGACGAGCACGATAGCGACCGTCTCGTTTGACTTTGAAAATCCACTTGTGCTTAACGCAGCGTCTTCCTGGCGCCATGGAGTTTCTATCTATTACCCTCCATATACCTCGCCGATTCATGTCTGCAAACTCCTTACGTATAGCGTCACGCCATTTTTCTCTTACTTCTGGTATTAGATGATGTCATGCTTCTTTAAATTTTTTGGGTTCAACTTCATCTATCTCCTTTTCTTTGGAAAACAACTGACATTCATTAAAGAGATGATCTTCCCTTCCTACTTGATCGTCTTCAGGGGACTCATTATACTCAGCGAGCTGAGTGACAGTTCGAATTGCGCGTGGCGCCGTAGGTATCGGAGGCGCAGAGTATCCTTGACTACGAGTTTTGCCTTCTTTCGATAGCAGTCTCTTCCGAATCGTCATTCGTCAAATTAGTACTTGGCACAATTTCTTCTTCGTCTTCGTGATCATCTCATCTTCTGGAGCTGGCGTCGTAGATGGGGAATTTTTCGATGGCTCGTGAAACTTATACCCTAGCCGCATTACGTCATGGGAATGAACAATTTTCATCGTTTCCGTATCTAGAAAACGGTACACATTGGGGGCAGAATTTACTGCATAGCCCAACATCATGCATAGTTTTCCCCTGTCCGATAATTTTCTTCGTATCTTGTTATTATCATGTCTTGAAACAATTGCCATTTCAACAAAAGGCTTGAGGTGGCGGACGTTTATCGGTTCTTTCGTGTAAAATTGTTCGTGAGCTGGTACTCGTTACAAGGGTTTACAAATAATATTCTCAAGAAATGTTGCCGTTGAAGCACCTTCACTCCATATCCCATTTTAATTTCTTCAGTAAGTCCAGCTTCCTTAAACGTAGCTCTAACTCGCCCATATAAGTTACTAAATTTTCTCTCGACCCCTCCAGTTTGCTGTGGGGTGCCTGGTGTAGTCCATTCGAATTGGATACCCAGACCGTCACGTTTAGAGTCCTTTTCGAGAGATTTATTTTCTCCGGTATTCTCACAACGAATGTACTTCACATGTTTTGCATCTTAGCCTTTAGGTCTTTTATTAGCTCTCTTACGGTTGTACTTAAATCTCCCTTTTTCTTTAAAAAGAAACTCCAACAAAAATCAGCTGCATCGTCTATGATGAGAACCCAAAATTTAGAACCTCCAAGGCTCTTAGATTTAATAGAGCTAATGTCAATGTATAAGCTTTCTCCAGGAAAATTTCTGAGAGCAATGACCTTACTGGAAATCGAGCTCTGTCTCGCTTTAGATAATCCACAGCTCTGACAACGAGATATTTTCGTGTAGTTTTCTAACTATAATAATTTGCCGTTAGCCGTGACGCATACTCACCTGCATGTCCCAACATGTCATACAGAGTTGTCAATTTGACAGTCCTGCCCTTATCCAAACTGATGTTGGCCTGGTCTTTTACAGTTAATGGAGCAATCTCTACAGCTCCCACGAAAACAGTCTTTGTCTTTAAAAATTTGTCAAATTTAATTGTTGTATTGCCTTTTGAAATAGTGATATAAATTCTGTCATTTCCAAGCTTGCTTCCATTTCCCAGGAGGTTAGTTAGGCTGAAGAAATTTATCCAAAGGTGTAGAACATACTTTACCTCTAGTCTTACTTTGTTTGAGGTTCCATCTTGTTGCTTTACCATTCTTGTGACATATCCGATTTTTATTGCTCTCATTACTTTTCCACTACCGATTTTCAGAAATTCATCAAACGTTTTTGAGTTGGTCATATCCTGTAGGATGTAGGAATATAACCTATTCCAAATATTGTCACGATTGTCACGATTAATACTAATCGTGGATCACAGATAGAATTATATATTCGATAACTTACTTTAGAACTATAATTTATTAGAACAATACAATATCTTATCACATTCAATAAAGTACAGGTCACGAGCCCAATATACCTGTACGCGAGAAACGTAACTGTTTCTTCGCGCCTCTAAAAATGGCTGACGAGACAAAACTATACGACAACGAAAACTCATCTGATGACGAGATTACCTTTAAATTTGACGACAATAAATACAAGTCCAAGCCAATCGACCTATTATCTGCCGATGCGAGCACAACTCCGATGGACAATGCCAACGCGAGTATCGCCGAGAGCATCAAATCATTACTCCAAGAATTCCAAAACAACAATTCAAATGCAACTCTCTTGCGAATAAATTAATGCATACCAAGCTGCCATACCATTCTTAGCGTTAGCGTAAGGCTTAATCGTAGCTGCGTAGATAGTCCCTCGTGTGGATTGCTCCAACTTAGAGTAAACTGATGCATTATCCGTCTTAAACAGCGGATGAACATGTGACAATCTGCTAATTAGCTCATCAGTAACACTACCAGAAGTGCCATAGGCGCAACCAGGT
>Ga0209092_10004640_pt1 | contig 11381 bp, 7 predicted proteins | sample FraStrMetagenome_FD_187446 | JGI IMG/M metagenome (GOLD analysis project Ga0209092, IMG submission 187446) | Marine eukaryotic phytoplankton communities from Arctic Ocean - Fram Strait ARC3M Metagenome (SPAdes) (version 2) | ecosystem: Environmental > Aquatic > Marine > Oceanic | place: Fram... | reverse complement strand
TCATCATTATCATCGCTAAAATCATCCAAGTAATCATCATTATCATCGCTAAAATCATCCAAGTAATCATCATTCTCTTCAGCGACTGTACCATCATCGTTATCATTACTGTCATCATCATTATCGTTATCATTTCTGTCATCATCATTGTTGATGAGATCATCACAATCTCGAGCCAACACTGAATTAATTATTGGACATAAGGGTCCTGGAATCTCATATCCAAAAAACTTGCATGGTCGATCTTTCGAGTTCTGAAAAATTGGGTTTTGAATTATTTGCAATACTCTAGAACTAGAATTTGTTTGGAGGGAATCGTATAGTGGAAGGCTTGAAACAGAGGATATGCAAATTAGTTCCAGCAGTATGAAGGCACAAATTATCTGCTTTGAACTAAAGCCTCTCAAAATTTTCGTCATATTTGATGGATGGGTGGTGTATTATTTATTCGAATCATTTGTAGTGTTTGCTATTCTTTATCATCGGAGAATATCTATCTATGTATTGAAAATTGTTTGGACTTGAAGTGAAACTGTCTTGGTTAAGTTTCTTACGTGGTGCTTATGAATCTTCTTAAATGAGCAATAGAGCATAACACATTTTTGAAAAGAAATTTCCTACTTATGAAAAAAGTGAACTATTTCAAACCAATTCATATTTACTTAGGGCCATTTTTAATCATTTTTAATGTCTGATCTGTACCTATTTTAATTTTACATAGGAAAATACATGTGCTCTTTCTATTTTTAGATACATAGGAACATAGTATCAATCGTGCGATTTCAATTCTTAGATCAAAACATACATTATCAGCTGGAGTTTCATAAAGAGGTATAAAGTCAAAAGCTTTTCACCCATCATATCTATGAAACAAGGATAAAGTGTTCCAACTCCCTTTTGATACAACAGATCATTTTATTTAAGAAAATTTAAGGCCATGATGTTCCTTGTTTACTTCGAGACAGAGATGATCTTCACAAAACAATTTTTGTATTCGTACATTTAAGAGATATTTCTTCTCATGTGACTTAAGAAATCACATGATATCTAACGGATTAATTGAAGTTTTTATTTAAGTATGAAGTTTCTGATTTTTATTTAATCACATCTTCATAGTCGTTGAGAAGAAACATGCCCTCTCATGTTTCATATATTCGATAGCTACCACTGAATCAAAGAAAATTGAAAAAAGTGTGTTCCTCATCGTAAGCACAACATCTAGAAATATAGACAGATCTCAGATGATCAAAACTTGAAGAGCTATATCTTACTTTACTATATTGACTTTCCTTTTCAAAATTTCAAAAATACAACCTATGTTAGGCTTTCGTGCCTTGACTTCTTTTTATGTAGGTTTTGTTTAAGGGCTTGGAAAAATTATTTTCAAAATACTCTTGAATTGAGTACCGATATCTTTCTGATTGTTCATAGGGGTATCAAAATGAAATGCTCACAATAGCTTTGGACTATTGCTCGGTTATAGAAAGTCATTCTGATATGCAACAAGAATAGGATGAAGACGAATACAACTCAAAAGAATCCTATTAAGACCAACATTATTGATATGTGGGATATGATCAAATGTAACATTACTGATAAATCATATGCAGAAAAAATTGAGCTTGAAATTGGATGGAAATTAATCGATAAGTCGAAGCAACTACACGATGAGTTTATGACTTTCAAGGAAATCTTGCAGGACGTTGAAGAGAGGACTAATGCAAGTGAACACAAATCAAAAGATTCGAACATCAAATGGTGCGAGCGTGACTTTCTTTTGAGGAAGATTGATGATTTATTGCAATCTCTGGGAACATTTGGATATGACATTCTTCATCAATATAATTTCATTGTATATGAAATTTTCAGGTCCAACAAAAAGAAATCAACTGAATATAGTAAAGACAAGAACAAATCGATACGTAAAGTAGATTTTATTGCTCAAAAGATTCAGATGAATCAAACATGTTATATGAAAAGGATCAGGAATCATTTGGGCTCGTATCAAATAGAAGGCATTGTTCCTCAGATTCGACAGGAAATTGAAAAAGAGCATACGACTTTGGAACGATGCATACAGGAGTTAAGAAATGAAATAGAAAAGAAAACTAAAATATTGATGGAAACTGAATGTATAAACAATGTACCAAGTGACACTCTAAAATTTGCTGTAGATCAGTTGGAAGAAGGGATAAGGCAAAAGGTGTGTCGTCTCGTCTATACTAGTTGCTAACAATAGGTCAAAGAAAGGCTTCCTTATATATATTATGTCCTTTTCCTTTAGAAAATGTGTCACAAAGTTGAAGGTAGGAAAATCAAACAAAATGAAGAAAATCAGATTTCGAAGGATTCATGTTTCAAAAACAAGAAAAATGGGAGTGGAAAGCTTTGCAAAGTTGACGAGAAAGAAAATATCAACCATTCATCCTCTAACGTTAAACGAGATTTTGGTAATGTTCCAGATGATATATCAAATAACGAATTAAAGAAGTATCAAAATAATGATAAGTCGATAGAAAATCAGTCTCTACGAATACCTTTATCAAGTGATGACCAAATGAAGACAAATAGAAGACCAGCACGATTTGAAGAAATTATGCAAATTGCAAAGCTCAATGAAGACATATCTACGGATGATCTCAAGTATTTCATATAGACCAGTCATCTCCATTGTGGTTTGACGTATTCAATGATAATTATAATATTAGAAAAAGTTGCGAATGCTAATTCAAACAAATACTTCAATCTAAAAGGAAACAACAATTTTGCAAGAAAACGTGCGAGACATCACCAGTTTCAGTTGTAAACTGCTGTGAATGAAAAATCTAACGGATTGTATTGAAATGATTTCGTCACAAAGTGTGTTATAACGGAACTCTTTACTTAGTTAAGTGCCACGTTAACCTTTATTTAATTAGATAGAAAAAAAAGAAACATATACGTTCATGAATTTGAACTTAACGGTTTGATTTGCTTTTTGTTTCATATTTTGATGTTTAGAGGCACATCGTTTAAACAAGCATATTTTAGGAGTCCAAACAAAGAAAGCCACCATCATTCTACATTAACTTATTCCTTTTCCATTCATCATCGCACTGATTACGGATGATGTCAGATTCTGAATCCGAAGACGAGTTTCCGTTATTTCGAAACCATAAAATAGATAAAACAAAAATTGGTGATGCTAGGCGTAGATTTATATTCGATGATGACGACAGTAGTTGTGAGAGTGTACCCAATAGGAACAGTGACTTAAACTCAGTCGACGTTTCTACTCCAAAGACATATTCTCCTAAAAATTTCAACATCCCAAATAATGTTTCAGCTATCGACGAAAACACAAATTCTCCAACCTCTACTCCCCATTCAGCGAAACAGACTAAATTAACAAGTTCATTTGATTCTTCGCCATCCACCGACAATATGATATCATCCTTTGGAGTTTTCAAACTTTCACCCATGACAAGTAGTAGCGAAGAAGAAAGTGACGAAGATGATGAATTAGAAAGGAAAAGTGATGATGCTGATCATGAGTTGGAAAGTCAGTCAGTTCATAGTGTAATTGACGAAGATGAAAGTGGTCAGGATGATAGTTCTGTTATATCAATTCACAGCACAACTTCCTTTAATTCTTATGGTCAAACAAAAAGTGATAATGACGGAAAATCAACCCAAGCCTTTTGCGATATTTCTAAACCTACGACATCTCCATCATCGTATGCAATGACGACAGACTGTTCATCTACATCCAGTAGTGGGAAAAATATCATCAATAGTGCTTGGGAATACGACTCAAAATCAAAAGAATATTACTTTACTGACAATAGTAATGATTCTGCTTGCTCGAGTTATGGCTCAAGTACCGATAGGCAATCCAATTATAATTGGCCCAATTTTCGTCTACCTAAAAAATTATATGAAGATTTATTTGATCATCAGAAAGAAGGAGTTCAATGGATGGCCAGTTTGCATTCCTCAGGTATCGGAGGTGAGATATACAATGAGGGAAAATATGAATACTTTTTATTGATTGTGAACGAATCACATGCTTACATTGAGTTGTTTCCAAAATTAATATATTTTTAAAAGGGGTTCTTGGAGATGATATGGGAATGGGTAAAACTTTTCAAACACTCACATATTTGGGAGGCCTTATGCGCCAGAAAACTATCAGAAATGCTTTGATTGTAGCTCCCGTAAGCTTGCTTAGAACTTGGCAAAAAGAGGCACAAGTTGTTATGAAAAAATCTGGATGTGTACCCTCTGTAACTGTTTCTGTCTTGGGAAGCGATGTTAGTAAATCTAGAAGAATGCATCAAATTAGAATGGCTTTGGGATGGTGAGCATATTGCTCCTTTTCTTTTCATCTTTATTTACCCTATTTTATCAATCACATATGGAATATTCACAAATTTATCATTAGCAAAGCTAGAGACCCTCATTTAGTAATCACTACTTACGGGTTAGTTGCATCATCTCCCATGGATTTCTTACCTAATGATTACAAAGGTCGCTCAACTAAGTGGGATTATGTCATATTAGATGAAGGACATAAGATAAAAAACCCATCAACAAAAGTGAGCAAAGGTTGCAGGATCATTTGTGAAGGCGAAAGGCAAAAACGTGGAAATAAGAGTAGAAGCATTTTACCGACTGGAAGATTACTTTTAACAGGGACACCCATCCAAAATAATCTTAAAGTGAGTATGGATCTCAACAAGAAATATAACGTTTTTTTTTCATTTAAACACTAATATACCTTGTGGCCGTAGGAGTTGTGGGCTTTATTCGATTGGGCAACAAGTGGTAAATTACTTGGAAAGCTACAAACGTGAGTATTGTAATTTTCTTTCTCTTGATTGCCTAATGGATATAGGGGCATAACGAATGTTTCCTTTTCTTATAATATAGCTTTCGTAACAGATTTGCGGACCCCATAGAGGATGGTAGACATAAAGATGCATTACCTTCGACAATTAGAATCGCAAGTAAAGCGAATAAAGAACTCCAGGAACTAGTGAGTAAACTTTCGTGACCAAAAATTCTACTTTTTATCTCAGATTTTTATTAGAATGATTACAATTCTAACCTGTTGTCTATTCATATCTCAGATTCAACCCCATTTCCTTCAACGTCTAAAGAAAACTACGTTTAAGAACAAACTGCCAACTAAAAAAGAACTTGTTGTTTGGACACATTTGTCCTCCAAACAGCGTTCTATGTATGAAGATTATTTGGAATACGGTGAAACTGTTCAGATGGTTTTGTCGGGAGAAACAAAATCACCTTTGCAGGCAATAGCATATCTGAAGAAAGTTTGCGGGCACCCTGCACTTATAAGAAGTCAAACGGATATTATAAATAATGTGTTTCACCATACCGATAGAAGTGCTGAAGAACTTATTGAAGACAGTGCCAAGCTACAAGCTCTTGTTGCATTAGTAAATCATCTTATTGAATTTGAACACAGAATTTTGATTTTTTCACAAAGCACAAAAATGCTGGACATCATTGAGAAGGTATTCCAACAAATTAAAATGGGAAGAATAGATGGAACAACAAAAGAAAGAGATCGTCAGTACATAGTTGACAAATTCAACCAGGATGAATCAAAGATTACCATCATGCTCCTTTCAACTAAAGCTGCTGGACTGGGTCTTACATTAACAGGTGCCGACAGGGCAATTATCTTTGATCCAAGTTGGAATCCGGCTGATGATTCTCAAGCCGTTGACCGTTGCTATCGCATTGGACAAACAAAGAAGGTAACTGTATATCGTCTTATTTCAGCTGGTACTGTAGAAGAACGAATGTATGAAAAACAAGTGTTCAAAGACGGAATTCGCCGCACGATATTGACCAATGGGGGAGATGCGACGGAAAGACATTTTGATAAAGCGGAACTCCGAAGGATATTCAAATTAGATCCCATTGGGCACTGTGATATGATAGGTAAACTTGGTAGACATAGCGGTCCTGAAACATCATCTATTCTAGAATCAATTAAATGTGTACTTGGTGTAACTTCGCATGATCTTGTGTATACAAGAGAAGAAGTAGCGGTTGGAATGAACGAAAGTATCCTTCCATTTTCTACGACCCCGCTTCGCAGCACTGGAAGATTGAAAAACATTTTATGCATAGATTGCTCTGACGATGAAACAGAATCATTCAATAAAGAAAATATATTCTCCAATAAAATTTATGAAGAAAACGATGATGATGGTTTTATTCCACTAGGTAGGGATCGGTGGAACAAAAACACGAATGTCAACTCCAAATCTTTAACGTCACAACATCATGATGACAGCAGTAACAATTACAAGACACAAACACTTTTTCAACATGAAAATAGTAAACAGAATATAACTTTAGCTACAATAGAGAAATGCTTGGCAAAAGTTGACGAGCTTCTTAAAAGAGATGATCATATTGAAAAATGTATGGAAGTTCTTCTGGACATACTTGAGAGTGAAAATCTTGATAAAAAAATCAAACTGAAAGTGCACAAAAACATCGCAAATGCTGCAAATCGACTTGAATGGCTATAATTTCAAAGTTAATTAATTTATACTCCTAATGTTGATTGAATATTTATATTTTTATGGTTTCTATTCTCTGGCAAGTACAATACTTCTTTATAAATTAGTTGACGAATACACACAGATCTTTTTGATATTCCGTGGAATGTAGCAAGCAATTACTTTTTTCACGAAAAAATTACTTTTCATAGTGTTTAGTTGTTCAAACTTCTTGTGTCAGTATTTCTGGTAGTGAGAATTCCACTTTTAGCTAACCTCTGATCTTCCCTGCGACGATTGAAGTTCTGTCCATATTTAAACCACAAGTTGATGATTTGCTGAACTGGAAGAGACCCAATACCGAGAATGATACTTATGAGCCAGTATTTCCAATTCAAGCCACCTTCTGCAACATGAATCGCAAAGGATCCAATTTGTACCATAATAACTTGAAGGATAGATGTAATCAGTAGGATAGAACAGAAAAGTGGATTATTCAAAATACCTTTGAAAACATTTACTGGTAAAACATCAAAGAAAGAAATCGTGAGATATATCTATATGATAGATAAGAATAAGGAGAAAATAAGTACTTCTCTCACCTTCGCCTTTCAAGTTGCGGCAATTCACTTCATTGAATAATTGCATCCACACAAATGTATTGAAAATCAAAGTGTAATGCACAGAATTTACACCTTTAGATCCTTCAAATAATCCGTCGTCTTTCTCAACCAAATGTCCAGGCTCAATATCGTCAAAAATGTCAGGCCCAGAAAAAAGTAAAGTCATGACAACAATTATTTGATAAGTAGACTGCCCAATCATATTTGCAAGCATACGCTTTGTAATCATATGTTGCGATCTGTTGACAGGTTGTCTCTTTAGCAATGCGTCTACAGGAGGTTCACTGGCCAGAGCAAGACTTGCTAATGCATCCATAATAAGATTTACCCAAAGAAGCTGAATAGCTGCAAGTGGACTTTGCTCATAAGTAAAGGCTCCTACAAGTGCTGTTACAACTGCACTTATATTAACAGTAAGCTGAAATTGAAGAAACTTCTGAATTGATGTGTACACATTTCGACCCCATTTAGCTGCAGTAACAATCGATGCGAAGTTATCATCTAAGAGGATTATATCTGCGGCATCCTTTGCGATTTGAGTACCAGCTATTCCCATTGCAAAACCAATATCAGCACGTTTGAGTGCTGGGGCATCATTAGTTCCATCACCCGTCATCGCAATGACTTGTCTATCTGGGAAAATTGTGATGTTGTCGTTTTCTTCCAAAGCTTTAGTCTCATCTTTGTTCATGAATAGCGTGGATTTGTTCAAACCATGTGCAAGAGTAAGTTTATCGTCAGGTGAACTTCTAGCGAGTACACGTAAGTGTGGCCAAATTTTGTCAAATGCAGCTTGGTCAAATTCTTTTTCACCGTTTGCCCCATTTCTGTAAACTTTTTCACGGAAAACTTTTCCTTCCATCAAAACGTTATTTTTTAGATTTGCAGCTACCATATCATCACCAGCCATAAAATGGAAATCTCTCAAAATACCTGCTTGATGAGCTATGCTCACAGCTGTGTTTGGACTATCACCTGTTACCATTCTCACATCTATACCGGCATCATAGCATTTGTCAATTGCTTCTGGTACTTCAGCACGAAGGGGATCCTCAATTCCAGTTATAGCATAATAAGTAAGATCAGTTTCCGCTGTAAATGCATCGGAGCCGTCCGAATTCTTAATCGATGGATGATGTTCTTTGAAATCAGTATTCAATGGTAAATCACGATACGCGAGGGCAAGGCAACGCATACCTCTGCGGGAATAACCCTCTGAAATACTTGATATTTCTTTCCTAATTTCTTCACTTAATTCGACTGCATCAGCATTGTCTAAGTAGTAGGAGGTAGATCGAGATAAAATGACTTCTGCTGCACCTTTTACATAAATACGATATCCTTCAATTTTGTTTGATGATCCAACAGTTGGGACTGCCCAGCTCATTGTTTTTGTGGCGGAAGAAAACTCGAATTGGTGCCCTTCCGCAAAATGTTCCCCAACAGATCCTTTATCACTTCGGCCTCGTGTAGAATCTCTTATTTCATTATAATCATACCCTAAATCATGAACGAAGGCAAGAAGAGCACATTCTGTAGGATTACCAGATGATCCTGTAACAAGGTTGGTTTTTTCGTCTACGTAAATGGTTGTTTCGTTCATTGTGTCCACTGAAATCAAAGTTGATAATGTTTTAAGCGTTAAATTGGAAGGTACATTATCGCTTTTTCGTACAAAATCACCTAAAGTCTGGCCTGCTACTTTGCATACATAATTCTTTTTTGACAAATAAATAGCACGAGCAGTCATTCTGTTGGCAGTCAGTGTCCCTGCAAAAGCGACGAAAATTCAGGTTTCAACAACGATTTGTTCATTTTTTAGTTTCCAAACACATTTTTAATCCACTTACCTGTTTTATCTGTACAAATAGTTGTCGCACAGCCCATAGTTTCGCACGCGTCAAGGTGTTTCACCAAATTCTGTTCTTTCATCATTTTATTTGAACTGAACGCCAGTGACAATGTGACCGCAAGTGGAAGACCCTCTGGTACAGCTACTGCTAGAACTGTAATGGCAGTAATAAAATATTCAATAACATGATCTGCACTTTGACGTTTGACCCCTAAGCCTTTAATGCACATGACCACAAATGCAAGAATTGCTGCTCCAGTACCAAACCAAGCAACTTGCTTTGCAATTAAAGTTAATTTCACAAAAAGAGGGCTTTCTTCATCTCCTTCAAGCTCGCCTTCAGTATCGCCTGAGTCATAGACTCGAGCTTTGATTTTTCCCGCTACACTATTGATACCAACAGCAATTACAACCATCTTTCCTGATCCTTCAACTGCGGTTGTACCGCTGAGAATTATATCACCGGGAAGCTTTTTTATCAGTTTACTCTCCCCAGTCAACGTACTTTCATCCATGTTGAGAGGCGAGCCTGATGATGGTCCAAGAAGGACACAATCTGCAGGAATACTAGCCATATTGTGAGAATTAACAGATAATATATCCCCAACTACCAAATCAGCATCAACGACATTCATTTGTTTACCGCCACGAATAATGGACTTGGTGTTTGTTTCATTTAAGCTATGAGTCAAGCGGATAAAAGCGAATTGCTTTGCGTAATCAATACCCGCTGTCACCAATACAACAATACACACAGAAGTTAAAATAGCCACTCCTTCAACGTAACATTCAGGTCCGCACGTTTCCCCCTCATTTAGTCCAATGGTAGTTTCAATCACAATACTTAATACTCCAAGAACAATGAGCATAATAAGCACGAAATCTTGCACAGCTTCAAAACAAAGTTTCAGAAATGAATCCAATTTTTTATCTTCAATGGCATTAGAGCCAAACACTTCACGCCTATGATCGATGCCCAACTCATTTGGGGAGATTCCGTGATCTGGAGATGCACGTAAAATATAGGAGGAAAGCGCTGAAGCTGCATATTCCGCATTCGCTTTTGTGTTTCCTTCATTGGATTTCATCTGGGTTACTAACTCCTCGATGGCACTGAGCGTCTTTTCGTTTTCAGATGGATTTTCAGGATCCTTCCGCTCTTTACTCATAAGTTTTTCCTTTCCTAAGCTACTTTCTAGCAATTCAATTAGAGCTTCGAAAGTGCGTTCATTGGAAAAATTCGAAAGTTCCTCTTTGGTAACAGGGAAAGGTTTTTTGAGATCCTCAATGTTTTCGGAATGGATGCTAGGATGTTGAAAGCTCATGTACAAAACCTCAGAGACGGCAGATTGAATGGAACGTAAAGATGTTTGCACGACGCTGGCAAGTCCACGGGGGGTAACAGAGAGTTGCACTTCTACATCACTTTCTTCGGTCGACATTGTTAAGCAGTTGTTTCAGAAAGTTTCTTGAGAAGTATTTTAATCACGAATTATTCCCACAAAAATGAATTATGATGGATTCGCTCTAAATTCACAATTGACCTTTACTCTGCAATACGGGAATGATCTAGATAAAATATTTTAAATCCGATCAATAGCGAAGTCTTTGAGGAATGAAAAGTAATCGTTGCTTCAGTAGATGATTTGGAATTTTTGTTTGAAAAGTGTAATATGGAGGCAGAAACTTTTTCAAAAATTACACGGTTTCTGTTAAACGTTTGCTAAATGTTTGTTATATTTGGGAGTCTTAGCACGTTTTAGATAGATGTGAAAGGGTTTGAATTATCGTAAAAACGTAAGATCAGAATGAGACACATTTAAGTATTTATTATAATTAGAAAGATCGTAAACATTGCAGAGTGATTTTTGCCAATATGACTTCAGACATTCATATATGCTTTGGATTCTTACAAATCATACAAGCACATGTAGACATCGAAGGCCTAATTTGGCTACATATATATATAATTAGAGAACTTCATATGTGGTAAAGGATCAGGACACGTCAGCTTTAGAATATAGGTTTCTTCGTGGGAATATTTTTTAATTTTCTATGAAGTAGGTATCAGTTCTTTCCTATAATTACTACGTGTCTTGTTTCACGAAATAATACTTAGGCGACTTTGCTCTACTATTATGAGTTTAGCTAATACGGTTTTGAATAGATCTGCGTAATGTCCATGTACTTTTCATCGTTGATCGATCTTTTCAGGAGTGAAAAAATATTTCTTATGAACTTCACACATCAACAACTGTTATTCCAATATTTTAGCCTTGCGCGAACTTTCTATAACTGAAGCAATCATGATTAATTACAGCACCCCATGGATCAAAACCACTGCTTATTACATTCTACATACGAGAGATTGATTCATATTGTGCA
>Ga0209092_10004637_pt1 | contig 11388 bp, 11 predicted proteins | sample FraStrMetagenome_FD_187446 | JGI IMG/M metagenome (GOLD analysis project Ga0209092, IMG submission 187446) | Marine eukaryotic phytoplankton communities from Arctic Ocean - Fram Strait ARC3M Metagenome (SPAdes) (version 2) | ecosystem: Environmental > Aquatic > Marine > Oceanic | place: Fram... | reverse complement strand
ACAGTGGGCGCAGTACGAGGTCCGCCCTGATAGAGTAGATGCCTTGCAGTCGAATGTTGCGGACTTGGTCCTGCGGATGGACGCGAAAGATTACATCGAGCTGCCTGATCGTGTGGACTCTAACGTGGTTGTTACGTTGCCCCCCAAGGCCTTGGCAGCTTACCAGCAAATGGAAAAAGAATTTATTGTACAGTTCCAAGGCGGTGAGGTGATTGCCGCAAATGCGGCGGTCAAAATAAACAAGCTCCTGCAAATATCTTCAGGGTCAATTTATACGGAGGATGGGTACGAGGTTCTGCACAACGCAAAGCTCGATGCACTGCAAGAAATAGTGGACACGGCATCCGAACCGATCTTGGTTGCCTACAATTTTAAGTCCGATGCCGAGCGCATTTTGAAGCGAATAAAGGGCGCGGTCCTTATGGACAAAGACAACGCCACCATTGATAAGTGGAACAAGAAAAAAATACCCGTTCTGCTCTGCCACCCAGCCAGCAGCGGTCACGGTCTGAACCTGCAAGCTGGTGGATCGGTGATCGTCTGGTTCGGTCTAAGCTGGTCGCTTGAGCTGTATCAACAGCTAAACGCGAGGCTGCACCGGCAGGGGCAGACCAAGCCGGTCAGGGTCATAAAGATCCTAGCCGACACAAAATGTGATCGACTGGTCGCCGACTCGCTGTCACAGAAAAACAAAACACAATCCAGCCTGCTCGAATTCGTTGAGCGGCTGCAAGGGGACAAAAAATGAAGGTAAATATCAGCGACGAAATGGTTCACAGCCCCCCGCATTACACCAACGGGGGCATTGAGTGCATTGATTATCTCGAAGACAACCTCGGGGCCGAGGGATTTAGTTATTTCTGTGAGGGAAATGTGAAAAAGTACATGCACAGATGGCGGCAGAAGGGTCAGTCGCAGGACTTAGAGAAGGCGCAGTGGTACTTGAACCGCCTGATTTCATGTATAGACAAGTTTTAGTTGACGGGTTATGATTTGCGGTTCATTAATTACAACTAGGAGTTGTTATGCCGAATTTTCATAGTCGTTTGAACGAGTCCTGTGCAGTTAGCACGAAAGTCCCACCGCACGGCAAAGGGCAGCAGACGTACATAGCCAGAGAGCTTGGCTGCTCTCAAGAGGCGGTGCGGAAGTGGTTTGCCAACGAATCTGTGCCTAGGGCAAAGATCGGAGCTAAGTTGGCAAAGCTACTTGATGTCTCGTACACATGGCTGATGCTCGGTGCCGCGCTTGGTGAGGTCGAAGAAGAAATAAAAAAGGCAAAAAACCATGACGCTGCCGTCTACGCTACATTGGCCTTCGCCATCGTAAGAAATGTCGGTGCATCTCTATGCGGCGATGATCACCCCGCTGACATGTTCATAATCGACAACGGGGTGTCGAGGCATGTCTGCGCAAAAGCTGCGGCTGAGACAAAAGACAAAGGTGTTTTTGTCGTCACGTTTAGAAAGATTCAGGTTAGAGAGAGCACCACTGTCGTAGTTTTCAACGAGATCAACAAGGACTCTGTCGTCAAGTCAACTTATCTGGAGATCCCAGAAGAGGCGTGGCAGGGTAAGAATGTGAAAACAAACGGAAACGAGATCACGTTGACCTTTACTCGCAAAGGAAATTTTTACGAAGCCGGTGGCATCAAACTTAAAAGCTTTTTGGGGTAGAAATGGAAAGGCCGTACTTTAATTTAGCGGAGCTGGCTGAACTCTTCATGATGAAAGAGTCCAGCCTCCTGAACGCAATTTCAAACGAGAGTTTTGTTTGCCCAACATATAAGCTAGGCCGTCGGCGTGTTGCTGACCGCCAAGTTGTCGAGGCATATTTTGAGGCCAAGCGAGCTGAAGGTTTGGGTAGAATTACAACCTAAAGTGGCTCTCACCACTTACAGGCCTCTATCTTTCAGGTTCCCCACAATCGTCTCTGCTCGCAAGTGTGTGTATGACTGAAGCATTTGGATGTCCCTGTGACCGCTAAACATTGCGATTTCTGAAGGCAAGAAGATACCCATCTCGGTTAGTCTGCTGACACCCTCATGGCGCAGGTCGTGCCACACCAAATCCTTGATGCCAGCCTTGTCACGATAAATGTTGAAAACCTTAGCCGCGTGATCCGAGCTGATGTTGAAAATAAAGTCTCCTTCCGGCTCTCGGCTGTCGATGATTTTCATCGCCTCTGCCAGCAGCGGCACGCGGCTGTAAACCTTTCCCTCCTGCGGATGCTTTCGCCACACGCCAATTGTTCTATCTTCTCGATTTAGTTCATCCCGACGTAGAGTGAACTGCTCACCGCGCCGCATAGCGGTCACGACTGCAAATCTCATCATATCTGGGAGCGACCAAGATCGTGACTGACTCCCTTGGTAATCGTCCAGCAGCCACTCTTCGGTAATGGCATTCATTTCTTCGTCAGTCACGCGACGAGTTCGACGTTCAGACTTCTTTAGAAACTTTTGAGAGGTAAGATATTGCCGGGCGAGATTGAACTCCTCGATATCGGGCTTGAGGCGCATGTATGTTTCTGCAAATTTCAACATAGTGCGAAGGTAGGCAAACATGTTGTTGATCGAGCTTGCCTTGACCTCGTGTTTTCGTTCTTCAACGTACTCAAAAAGCACCTCTCTGGTTATCTCTTTGAGTTGTAGGTGACCGAATCGCTTGTCAATTTGCCGGTACACTTTCGCCTTGTCTTCTGAAAGTTCCAGAGTCGCAAAGCTTTTTGCGATCACATCAGAAACCAGAACCTTCTCATTTTTGTAAACCCCTTTTTCTAAGGCGACCTCGGTTGTGTTAGCGAAATCGTTCGCAAGCTTCCACTTGCTAAAAGTTTTGCTTATCGCAGGCTGTCCGGCCTTGCGAATCAGAACCCGATACCGTGTGTTGCCCATTGCGTCTTTGCGTTTTTGAATGACAGCCATCTCGATCCCCTTGGTACAGTTCGTGGTACAGTGACAAGAGTAGCTTAACTTAGTTTGCGTGAGTTTGCATGAGTTTAAGTGATTGTTTGTATTAACTTAAATGAGGCTAAGTGATTGAAAATGAACGAAAATGAAAAAGCCGCGATTATGTGGGACAACCGACTACCCCTTGTCGCGTAAGGCTTTGCGGGGACTTGGTACACTGACGGTACAGTCGTTACGAGTACGCCTCGATGACGGCCCAAACCAAACCAACGGCTAATATGGCCCCCAAGATTGTGATGGTGGTGATGACCGTGATTTGTTGGTTTAACTTTTCGCGTTCTTTTCTTTTTTTGGCAAGCATAGCCATGTGCTGCCTTCGCGCTTGGTCTTGTTCCTCTTTTGCTCTCTTGAAATCTTGCAAAAGCTCTGGATCGATCATCGCAAGCAGGTCGTGGACATCCTTCCAATATCGCTCTTGCTGCTTCCGCAACTGGGTCAGCTTGAGTAAATCGTTTTGGGAAAGAGGTTTAAAGGTTCCGCCTTTGCGCTCGATCTCGAAGCTAGTAAGCGCCTCACCGAAATCTGAGATAGTTCCCATGACCTGCTGGATACCAGAGCCTGTTTCGTTTGCCTGCTTAATCAGCCCGTTTATGGAGGTCAATATTGCTGACGCGGCTGCTACCGATTCGATGATCAAGGTGATAAAATTTCAGTTATGGTAAAAGAAAAATTGTCAGACAACGCGCAGGAATGGCTGCAAGTAATACAAGACGGGCCACTCGATTGGGACAAAGGCACCCTTGCCCACGCACTTGAGGTTGATGGTGTGGAGGATTTGGAGCAAGAATATTTGATCAAGGCTTTACAATCCCTCTTGTGATTAAGTCGTTGATAACGTCTTCGTCAAGCACACCAATAAGACCTCCCTGCATGGCTTTACCTACCTGAGATGGCAGTTTATCTGCGCTCAAATCGTGCCCTCTTGTTTGCATCTCTTCGGTGAATACCTGCCCAGATCGGTTGTATGGCTTTGCCTCTAGCACGTTGAAACCTGAACCAAACTGCCCGAGTGGAGTTCCGGGTACGGATGTGTTGTATGTTGGGTGCAGCGACGAGAAAGGAGTGCGATTCAAGTCTATCTCACCCACGTTCATTAACGCGCCAACCTGCGGGTTTAGCTGTCTTGGATCGGTGACAATTGTTCTAACCTGAGAACTGTTCAATGCACCTTCACCTCTGAACTCGTCGAGAGCGTCGAGAACTTTTTTCCTCTTGCCACCAGCGCCCAACATGAATTCATATGCATTCGGGCTGTCGATGCCGGGCCAGTCTTTTACTCCGGTGACTTTGCCTGACCCCTCGCGGATACGTTTGTCTAAGGCTTTTTTGGCAGCAGGTGACATTCTTGCTTGAGCCACCGGCAGCGCCACGTCTCCGGTGAAAGTGGCGAACATAGGAGATGTGCCAGCCATACCGTAACCCATAAACAACGGCTTACCTTCTGCTCCGGGAAGATCAGAGGCTTGTCTGGCTGCGTTCATTATGCCGCTTACAGCACCGTCAGCGGAGGCCCACAACGACCCTTCCTGCATGTTGCCCGGTCTTACCATGTGGTCTTGACCACCGTGCATGGTTGCGTCTACTTCAACATCATCTACCTTGGTAACTGTTTCGCCTTGCCCACGGGTAGTGTCCGCCATAGTAGAAACGTATGGCCTGTTCAGTAGCTGCTCCGCTCTTAGCATAGGCAGGTTTAACGTCTGCGGCCCAGCCTCGTACTCCACGTTCATGTTGTTAACAGAATCAACATCACCAACACGTTGCAGTAGCGGTGTGTCTCTGTCTACTTCGGGTAGTTTAAAGTAGTTAAGTAACTCACGGCCTTTCTTTGAAGCCATTCCGCCAACAAATGGCAGCAGGGCCAAAGAGTTTACTCCCGCCTCTAAATAGTCACCACGGTTTGCCGCATCGACTGCATCCACACCCGCTTGCGCGTCACCAATCCCGGGCAAAAAGTCACCGGCGGACATTAGTTTTTTAGCGCGAGTGTAATCTTCTCGTTCGCCCCCTAACGCTTCCGCTAGGTTTCTAGTTGCAGCACCTCTGTAGCTTTCCTCTATTGGCGCTATTGTCTGTATCTGTCCGTCAACTTTCTGAGTTAGTCGATCTGCCAACGGTATGTTTGCTGGGTTGTTTGCTTCTTTTACACTTGCCTGAGCCTCTGACGGTGATAGGCCCATGCCGATAAGCGCAGCAGTGCCGCCGTAGATTGCAGTGTTTGATAAAACGTCTGCGCTAATTCCATACTTACGAGCTATGTCAATTAAAGAGTCATCGAAAATAACGTAGTTTTTTGTTTTTTGACCGGGAGAGAATCTTGTTTGAGCATCGGTATACTGGATTCCTTTGATGCCTATATCTTTAAATATTTGCGGGGTGTCTTTTTGATTGCCCCGTCTCATTCCTAAAGCATCTATAAGATTAACACCACTTGGGTTATCCCTGAGATCAACACCAAGTTGCTGAAGAACTATTTCATGGTCGCCGTACTTTTCATCTAGCTTGTTAAGTAATGTTTTTTGTTCACTTAACGGCGCGTCAAAATCAATAAGCTCATCAGGCGAGGCATCAATATTAACCTCGTACATATTGCCTTTAGGAGATGCGCCAGCTTCCCGAAACCTGTTTAAAATGCCCAGCGTTTCTGCGCCGTAAAGATCACCAAGCCCCGCTTCATTTTTTTGTCTTAGATTCTCAACAGCAGCATCGTAATCTCCACCTGATTTTATGAGAACATCTTCTGCCATCAATTCGTTGGAGTTGCGGCGATCTATTTTGAACTCAGATCCGTCATTTTTTACTAGCCCTTTGCTTAACGCATTTCTGTAGCTTTGCGCCGTACCTTCGCGCTCCGCAAAATACAACCCTTGACCGTAGGCCTGTGCGCCTTCGCCTGTACCAATGCTATCGGTGCTAAAGCGATCAAAGCTGTGAGGGGAGCCGTGGTAGGCTTTAAGTTTCACACGCTCTTTGGCTTTGGGTTTTGCTTCGGATAAAACTTCAGATACGGCGTTGAAAAATTTACTCACTAAGCGCGCCCTCGCTTTCTTCTACTTCATCTGCGCCAAGGTATTGCCGCATAATCAGGTTAAATGCAGTGTGGTTGCTGTCGTTAAGCTTCAAGGCCTCGAAAATATCTGGCTGCTGGTTTGTGTCTAACGCGCCCCGTGTTGCTTGAGATACCTTGCTCGCGTTAGCCATGCCCTTGGCATCGATCATTCCGACCGCCACTCCCGCGCCGGGTTGGGTTACATCCGCAAACAATCTAGCGACACGGTTGAATGTCTCATACGCGGTGTTAGATGTGTTTTCGGCTGCCCGAGGCACAGATGTGGCCTTTGATATTTGCTCTGCTAAACCTTGCAGCTTATTAAACTGATCATCGCCAAGTATCGCCCTGTATGTAGAGGCCTTTGCGTTTATTTTTTTCATCAACACATCGCCGCTGATCATCTGGTCCGTGGTGCGTCCCTTTGTCAGCACACCCGGAAGGCTAAACAAGTCCTTCAAGACAAACGTCCTCAATTCGGATAAGGCACCCGAAGCCTGACGATCCTCGAGTAAGTTTACGACTCGCGCCGCATCCTCGGGGGACCGCATAACCCTTTGCGCTACGGCGGATGGCTGCACCTTGTCGGCGGTTGACTTGGTTTTTGTGTCGGTCAAGTCGTGCAGTACGTCCTTGTTTTCCCATAGCTGGGAGTAGGATCGCCTGCTTGCACGGGCAGCTCTTGCAACCTCCAGCGCCTTGCGCGTCTTTTTCGTGAGGTCGCCCATCGTGTCGCCAAGTTGCGCATCCATCAAATCCATAGACTCGTCTGACGATTTAACAATTGAGTCTTTGACCCTAGCAACAATTCTCGCAGCAACAGGATCGTTGGGGTCGTACAGGGAGTTGAGATCTTTTATAAGATCCTCGTTGTTGGTCATAGATAGCTGGCGAGTATCTACATCGGGTAAATTGAATGGGTTACTGGTTTCGACTCCGGGGCGCGCCGCTCCGTAGCTCGCCAGCTTATCTTCAATGGACCGAAGAAGGGCGGTGTGGGTGTTGCCATGATCGCGCATCATGCCCTCCAGCTCCTTCTGCACGGGCGCTACGTTTACAGGCAGCTCAATTTGTAGCTCCTTGCTTAGTTGTTCTGCGGCCCCGTAAAGCTCCCCGTACTCGCGCTCGTCGCTTGCCCTTGTATCCTCCAGCGCGCCCTTTACCTTGGCCCCTGTTTGATCTCTGGCCTCGGTGCCGCCCTGCAAAGATATATTTGTCCCGCCCTGAGAGGCAGCTAAATCCTCGGTGGCGGTGAATATGTCATCGCTTTGCTGCGCCGCGAAGTCTCGGAATTCGTCGTTGTTTCGCAGCGCGAACTGTTCTTCGCGTAGGGTGTTGAAGTCGCCAGACTGCTGACCGGCGGTTAGCTTGAAACCAAACTCAGTCTCAACGGCTTGATTGATTGCTGTTTCTACGTTATCTGTACTGGATAGCTTGGAGAGCATCTCCTGCGTTTCTGGCTTGAGGCTGGTTATATCAACACCGGACTCTGCGAGCGCCTCCTGCACTTGCTCCTTCATTGGCGCGGACGCAAGCACTCCGGTGTTTTTAAGCCGCTGATATGCTTTCTTTATCGCGGTTGCCAACCCGGTTGCCACAGGCTCAGATAGCAAACCATACCCGGCTCCCTCTAATGAGTTACTGAATCTGCTTTCATTTTGAGATTGGTCTGGCAGAGCAATAGCGCCCTCCGCCGCTCCTACGCCGCCGGATAATAAAGTCCTACCAAGCAGGCCCATGCCAAACGGTACCGCGCCCTCTGCCGCTGCTGACAGAGGCAGAGCGGCGACTGTCGCGCCCAACATGTTGCCTGAAAAGTTTGTGACAGGGGACTGCTGGCCCAAGGCTTGATCAACCAAACCCTGCTGCGTCATTTCAGATTGGCGTTGCTGCTCGTCTCCAAAGCCCAGTAAATCCTTCGCGCCCTCGTACATGCGGTTGGCCTGTAAACCGGCGGATGTGCCAAACTGTTGTATTGGCGACATCTGGCTTGTATCCATGTGAGCGGATTGCATGCGCAGGAACTGCATCTGCCTGTCCGACATTTCCTTGTCTATGCGCGCAAGCCTCTCGTCTCTTTGGACACCTGCTGGCTCCGCAGACCTTAGCTCTCTAAGTCTTTTTAATTTATCTATGTCTGTGGCAAGCGTCATATTTATTAATCTCCTATACCTAGTTCTTTTTCTAGCAATCTTGCTTCTCTTCGACGCTCAAAAAGCTCTAACTTCTTGGGGTCTCTCGCTGCATCAGATCTAGCTTTCTCTAACCCTTGCACTAAGACCTTTCTATATGCTTGTGAGTTTTCACGAAACTGCTTAAGACTTTGACCGGGGTCCATCATTTGAAGCGCGGCTAGACCTGCATCGCCTTCTTTGTCTGTTATCGGGCCTCCACCTCTTAGTTTCGCGTAACTTTGAAGGAATGCGCCGCCCCTGACTTTCTCTAAATTGGCATTGAAGTTGTATTGATCTGTTCCCGAGATGTACTGCGCGGGATTCATGTTGTTCACTCCAACGAAACCTGCCGCCTGATCCATAAGCGCGTCTACCTCTGCTATTTGCAGTTCAAACTCCTTCATTGCGGTTGGCGCGTCATATATGGCGGCAGCGTCTGCCTTGACTTCATCGGCTGCCACGCCTGTTAATCCTGTTTGAGTTCCAGCGTCTTGTGCTTGCTGATCGGTTAAAACCGGAGAGGCGCTTACTGCACCGTCTGGATTACTCCCTAATGCCATCGGAGTACCTTGGTATGTGATAACTTCAGGTGCGTATTGAGAACCCTCGGGATTGACTGTGCTAAAAGATCCGTCTTGGTTTTGGACGATTACCCCCATGTCGCCATTTATCCCCTTAAATGGGTTGCCTATAGGCTTAGACAAAGCCCCTGCAATAGCCCCGGATCTGTTAATCCTCGCGTCCCTAAGCTCGTTGAATGCCTCACGGGATGTGTTAGATGCCGCCAGCATAGCTTTTTGGCTTCTAGTTAGCTGTTCCTCTGATGGGTCTCCAAAGGGCTTCATGCTGCCGCCGCCTAAAAAAGAAAGAGGCGCAGCCAAAGTGTTTGCAGTTTCGGCAAACACATCGCCTAAAGTCGTTTGCTGCCTCTTGAATTTCTCCTGCTGCATCGCCGCTATTCTCTGCGCTTGCTCAATATCTTTGATTGCAGATACGCGCTCGGGCAATTGAAACATACCCGGTTGACCCTCAACCGGCAGCATCGTGCTCTGCATACGGTACAGGTCAGTCTGGTTTATGCTGCCGTCATCGTTACGTCTCGGCGTTTGATACGGCACGGCGTTTATAGAGTCCAGATAGGACTGCGAGTTGTCTAAAACGCCACGGGATCTTTCGTTTTCCTCTAACGCGGCTCTTCTTGATGTGAAAAAACTGGTCATGTTTATGTTACCTACGCTTATTTTGGCGTGTAGCCAATGTCGAATCCGCTTGATTTACCTTTACTAGATGAGCTGGAACGACTTAGATTGTTAGGTCCACCTACTAGGTTGTTATAGAAGTCCAAACCGCTGTACGGTGACATAGCCCTCTGATAGTTGTAGTTTTGCAGTTGCTGATCGTAGTCCCTCTGGTATTGCCCAGCGCCCATTTGCATCTGATTACCAAAGCCAAACATCTGGGAACCCATGCTCATATTGTTGGCCCCTTGCTTGCCCAGCGTGGCGGCTAGAGAGGCTCCAAACTGTTGGTTCTGCATGTTGTTGTTAAAAGCGTTTGCGCCGATTTGAGAGCCAAAGTCTCTGCCGTCATTAAAGGATCGAGCGTTAAACTGATTGCCTTGCTGCTGCCGACCAAGGTTTGACTCAAGCTGAGACGCACCGATTCCGTAGCCTTGTCCGAGCAGAGTGTTACCGGCTTGCGCGTTGTACATGTTTGCCTGTTGACCAAAGCCAGCGTTTTGAGAGGCAGTAGCCGCGTCAATGCCAATGCCTTGCCCCGTCATCTGATTGAAGGCGTTCTGGTTCGCCATGCCCTGTTGCTGGCGATAGCCGGTGTTCATGGTATCTACGCCCGTGGCGGTGTTGATGCCTTGCGACAACATGTTGTTGGACTGACCGGTGTTGAACTGCTGATTCTGCTGGCCCATCTGCGCGTTCTGCTGCGCTCTGTTTGCCTCAATACCTAGCGCCTGACCATACGCCTGACCACGCATCTGCGAGGATACGTCCACTGATCTGTCGTTCGCGCCACGGGTTGCGATGGCATCCATAACTGCCCGTCTGCTTGAGCCGCTGTTGCCAGATGCGGCGGCATTGGACGCACTAGCAGTAAGCTGGTTCTCATTCAAATTCCGAGATATGTCGCGGGTAGCCGCGTTTATCTGACCCTGCAACACATCGTTGTTGATGTAGTTGTTGAGGTTGCTTTGATTAAACCCTTGGTTCTTTGTGCCTGCCGATTGGCCTGCCATTCCGCCAATCTGAGAGGCGAAGCCAAGGTTTGGCCCTTGTCCCTGCGCTGCCGTGCCCATCATCGCCTGATCACCGTAGCCGCCAGCAGAGCCTACGTCTGCGCCTTGATTGAAGGCAGCGTTAGCGTTCACCGCGTTCCCAGCCATCTCGTTAGCCATTCCAAAGTTTGCGCCGCCGCCTTGCGCTATACCGGCATCTGCGACCCCGTTGGCGTACCTGTTGCCAGATCCAAACGCAAAACCAGCGCCGCCTCTTGGTCCGCCCATCATTGCCGTGTTGCTATATCGCAAAGCTGAATCGGACCCGCCAACCAACCCCGATCCCTGTCTCATTAAATCAGCGCCACCGCCGCTAACCATCTCGCCGCCGCCGTACTGATTTTGCAGCGCGTTTTGCAGGTAAGGGTTTATTCCAGCAACACCCTCTACTGGAAACTCCTGATTAGAGAGATTTTGTCCTCTGCTGTAAATGTCTCGCAGATACGGCTGTTGATTCGGGTCAACAAAAGTAGACGAATTGGATTTTGAGGAGCTTTTTTGTTTTTTGCTTCCAAAACTAAACATGTTTTTTTCCTATGAGATTTTTTGCCAACCGGCATCGTAAAGATAAAGACCGCGCCCACCACCGGGGTTCCACGCGGTGCCATCGGCAAAGACTATTTGCCCTGTCACCGGCTTAGACGGCTCCACCGTCAAGACCGGCAGCGTTGTTGTTTGCGCCGATACAGTAAAGCCGTTAGCTATTCTGTTAAGCTCCTGAACCAGCCAGCTTCGCAGGCCGTTTGTTGTGTCGGCGGAGGTAGAAGAGGGTATATAGCTCATCGACCCGCAACCTCTTGTACATCGATATCGAGGCCGGTCAGCCGCCAGTAATCAGACGCTGATGTTGACTCGATTCGCAGGGCGAAGTACCTGCCACTGGTTCTAAAATCAATTTTGTGGT
>Ga0209092_10004636_pt1 | contig 11388 bp, 13 predicted proteins | sample FraStrMetagenome_FD_187446 | JGI IMG/M metagenome (GOLD analysis project Ga0209092, IMG submission 187446) | Marine eukaryotic phytoplankton communities from Arctic Ocean - Fram Strait ARC3M Metagenome (SPAdes) (version 2) | ecosystem: Environmental > Aquatic > Marine > Oceanic | place: Fram... | reverse complement strand
TTACTTATTACATTGTAGAAGTCTCCTGCTGCAAAACCTGATAGATCAGTAGTAATATCAGGAGTATTAGTCTCAGGGTTATATATACCCTTGTATGTTACACCTAGCCCTACAGTAACATTACCCTTAAGAGTGACATAGTCTGATACTTCTTGAGCATTTGCAAAAGAGTTATTATCTTCGTCTCTGAATTCAGTGAATGGTATTCTAAAGAATTCGTACTGAGTCTCTCCTGCCTCTGCCGTTTTTATATCGTTTTTAATGTTTACCAATGTACTATCAGTAGGATCCACCTCACCACTTAGACAGGCATTCCAATATGTAGGGTTACTACTTCCGTAAAAGTTAATACAATTGCCTTGTTCGTTTCTTACTATCTTAATCATTTCTTTTATCTTATTATAGTTATCAATAGACCTAACGGCTGAATAATTACAGGGTTATCTGACTTAATAGCAGGTAAAGTCAATGCGTTAACATCTTCGTTACTTGTTATCCACGCTGATATCTCTACCCTGTTTAGATATGTATTTCCTACTGTACCACTTCCATAGAATATAGGTTGAGTAGTTAATGGAAATGTGAATGTAATATCATCGTTATCATTTCTGTTTGAATACCATAGGGCAGGCTCTACTGTAGTATTTGCTATCTGTGGTATTATATTAAAATCAAATCTAACTCTTAGCTGATCTCCATATCTCAAGTCATTTAGTTTTATTCTGCCTGTGCTACCCTCAAAGCCTGTAGATCCATTAGCATCATAATTATCATTATATACATATTCGTAATCTACTAAAGAATTAACTCCATCAGGAAGGTTAGCACCTTGAAATAATCCTATCCCTGTGTTACCTGTTGGTGCAGGAGTACTCCAATAAGGATTATCTACCGCCTCGTGGACCTGCTTAGATAAACTAAGTACCTTGTAGATACTGTTGTCTACATCATCCTGAGTATAGTTAACTCCTGCTCCTGTCTGCCATACGTATTGATTCGATACAGGTTTGTCTGCAAATGCTCCTGTATGAGAATAACCACTATTAGAGTATGATGATATTAGCTGAGATTGAGATACTACTATATCTACTGCGTTATCAGTGTCAGATACTACTATCTCTATATCTGCATCATTGTTATTTGTACAAGCCATTATATTACGTCTTTGATTATTTTTATAAATCCTTTCACAAATGTTGTTATCGTACCATCTGCAAAAGTTATTTCTATGTCATACTTATATTTTCCTATATCTGAAAATTGAAATGTATCAAGCACGAATACTCCTATACTTGCATCGTCTACAGTTACTCCTGATCCTATACTTTTCTCTATTAATGTATCCTCATATCTGAATGCTACTTTTATAGCTGCACCTGTAAGATCTATAGGTAATGAGTCTGTCGATGTTTTCATTGTAAAGGTTGTAGCTGCTAAGCTATCTCCTCTATGTAGGTTATCAAAGTTATAAATTCCTGCCTTCATAATTTTATTTTATTGTTGTAAAAATAAGTATTTTATCTGTTGTTATTTTAGTCATTATCAATTGGTATACTATGAGTTAGTGCTAGTGTCGACTATTAATCTGTCCCATACCTCTAGCCTTATCTCAGCATCTATAGCCCTGAATAGTTTCCAATTAATACTATCCTCCTCTAGAGTAAATAAACCTGCCTTTGTTACCTGCCCTATACTTGGTACATATCTCCATCTCACACCATTGACATAGAGTATATAACTGTCGTGTATAGATCCTATAGTGTAAGTAGTAGACAAGCCCAAAGGTATAGTATGGTTATATATCTCTGCAGTATCTGAGTCACTTATTACATATGATCTACTGAATAATAAGTTTCCGCCCAAACTTCTATTTGTTGTCTCTGCTTCATCTTGTAGCATTTCATTAGTTACTATAGTACTTAAATTACTACCTAAGAATCCTTTCTTTGTAGGTATATAGAAAATGTCTACATTATCACCGCTATTATCTACTACAGTCTTACCGATCTCTATCCATTGACCTACATACCTGTCCTTGCTAGTAATCCTTTTCAGCGAGATAGCCATATAGTCCTTTCCCATCCATTCGATAACTGTATTGTAATCTATACTGTTCTTAGTATCATCTACACTACCTACCAATATCTCTCTCGGCTTACTGTGTGTAGTACTATAAGAGTCCATAAGTTTGCCTACCAACGTCTTACCTCCTCCCCAATCCCTAAAGGGTTTTATATCTACTGCAGGATCTTGATCTGTATCTTTGTAAGGTACCATCTCGCCCTCTGATTCGTTCCAAGTGTAGACCTGTGATATACTGTCTACTACATCATCTAGCTCTCCTAGTATTATCTTAACATTCTTAACTCTACTATTGCCTATTTTTGAAGTAGTCCTAAATATAAATTTACCATTGTGATCTTCGTTTTGACTAACTAGCATCACCTGCACTGAATGGTATACATCCCAATTAGATGGAGGATCTACATCAGGGTATTCACTTACTGAAATAAAAGAAAGATCTGTATTCGCCCTCTGATAAAGTATATTAGGAAAACTAACCCCTACATTCCTAACCTGAGAAACTCTAATCAATCTAACTTCTAGGTCACCCTCAGACTCTAATGTATCACAATTGAATATATTAGAACTAAGTGACAGGTCTGCTCCTATTGGTCCATTGTTTAGGAAAGTGTAAGAAATTGTATTTTCGTCATCTGTCTCCCAATTTCCATTATCATTCAAGTAGTGACTTCCTACTCTCACCTGCATTATGAATTCCCACTCTCCTGCTATTGATGGAAATGAGTTCAAATTATATCTAGTGTAGTGATAAAAGTCCATACTTAGATTCACAGACTCACCTAACAGGAAATAGTTGTACTTCTTCCAATCAAAGTCAGGTGCAGTCAATATATTACTAGCCAATCCTACAGAGTCCTCCTGTGCAGTTATTTCTATCTCACAGTACTTGTAAGGAGCTATGTATTTAGTTGATGCAGGTGATATTAATCTCAGATCATCTTCGAACTTATATCCTAAGTCTTTGGATTTATCCATAATAGCCTCTGATATATATGTACCATCAGACTGATAGCTCTTATAATTCATTTCTCTATTAGCTGCCTCACTACCAAATGCGTGTCTAATGTAATATCTACCATTCTCATAAAACATTTTACAATGTAATGTAGTTAGTATAGTCTCTAGTGCTTTGTGACAAGTCATATTACTACTAACGCTCGTTACACTTACCTCACCATCTTCTCCTGTTTCTTTGTTAACGTTTAGAAATAGGTTAGACTGACAGGATATCTGATCTAGAAGTCCTCTTCTAGTTGCATTTGTAAAATCCATCTCACTCTCTTCCCAATTGGTATACACGTTTATCATAGGATGTGTGTCAGAGTATAGTTTAGACACACTAGACTCTTCTAAACACCTTACTATAGTCTCTAGAAAAGTAGGATAACCTATTCTGTAAGTCTCAGTCAGTATAGTTCTATACTCAGGTATACTTATAGCATTAATTATTACACCACTCGGAGGAGTTATAGTATCAAAAGTTAAGTTTTCTATAACTCCTATATCTACTACTAAATCTTTCTGAATTTGGTTTCCAAAATTAGCGTTTATAGTTTCAGTCACTTTTAACTGAACTACTTTTGTTGTAGCTACTTCGTCTAGATCATAATTAAATGTAATATCTATATATTGATCACTTCCGCTTGTGTTATTCCATCCGAATTTTTGGATAGCCTCTACTTTTGGACTCTCTACAGGATACTTAACCTCCTTCAATCTAGACAGTCCATCTGTAGCCGTTATGTTTAAAGATCTATAAGATCCTTTTATATCCTGAGATACCTGCTCAATTAGTATATATCCCACAAACAGAAGTTGTTCTCTATGATATAGTCTTACAGTGAATCTTTCTTCATCTCCATCTATTAGGTCCGCTATAAATGCCTCCTCACCTGCAGAGTTAACGTACATAGTGAAATCTAATACACTTGGAACTATTACCTTATTCATATCACTGCCGCCCTTCTGAGAGATTACTGCACCATCTGAAGAGATCTCACTAATTGGTAACGCAGTACCTGTAAAGTCTCTGTCGTGTATCTCCAATTCATAACCAAAGTTAAACGTTGCAGGATCATACAGGAAAGTAGGATTGTCGTGAGTGTCTTGTCTTAGAGATCCGTAATTTATAAATAGTCTTTTAGCCATAGTTTTTAGTTTTTACGTTACTCTTAAGTTATCTTTTTCAAGTCCAAATCTAATAGTATCCATATGTAGAATTCCTACACCACTTCCGCCTGTTCCGTTCTGACCTAATACCTTTCTAAATGTATCTGCCATTATATTCTGAGGAGTTACTATCTCAGGATTATTAGATGCACCTGCATACTCTCCTCCGATGAACATAGTCTCGCCTGTTAAGACTCCACCCTTTGCAAGTTTAGGTACTGAGTTTTTTATTTTGTTTTGTGTGAACTTAGCTATAGCTACAAGACCTGCACCTGCTGCTATTGCTGCGAATGGATTACCAAAACTTAGTGTTTCTTTTAGTTTTAGCATACCCACACCTGCCGCTATAATAGCCTTACCTACTTTTTGTAATACACCTGCTAATACTCCTAGCATCCCTTTTCCTAAGTTCTTAATACCTTCAGAGAATGATACTGTACCGCTAAGTATTCCTCCAAATGAATCACCTAATAATCCCATAGTTGAAATAAGACTATCATTAATTGAGTCTGAAAGATCTACAGTCGCTTTATCTGCATCTAGTACACCCTCCTTATATGCATCCATATCTATTATACCACTAGCATTAGATGTTGTCCTACTTACATTTTCAGGTGCTCCCCTCTCGTCTAGTGTTTTATTTGCCTCATCGTCATCACTTAGTAACTTAGGTGCATTAGGACCTGTTAGATTAAGGGATGGTAAAGTATTAGCTTTTCTAATCTTGCCACCTATTTTATTAGTTGGATCACTTAGATCTCTATCTACTCCTATCTCTTTTCCTTCTGACAGTAGTAAATTCTCTATTTTTAGCTTGTTAAGTCTACCTAGTACTCCTTCTTGATATTCTAGAGTCTCATTTATTTTGTTTATTGCTTTTACCCTTTCCTCCTGACCTTTAGTCTCACTTAATATGTCTCTTTGCTCCTCTAGTTTAGTGTTTAAGTATTCTACCTCCTCTGCTAAACCTTTCTCTGTACCTTCTAATCTTTCCGCTCTTTCTACTCTCTCTTTTTCTATTCTTAACGCCTCGTTTAATGCCTCTCTTTTTAATCTGTTTGCCTCTTTCGCTTTGTCGTTACTTTCTTTATTAAAGTCATCATTTAGTACTGCTAAATCTGCATTGTACTTATCAACTACTGCGTTGTACATTCTAGATCCTTCTATAAGACCTTTTAACTCATTATCCTTAGCAGTCTTTAAGTTTTTGAGATCCTCGTCATATCTTTGTTTTTTTGTTAAACTTGCTCTTCTATCAGCCTCCGCTCTTTTAGCATTAATATCTTCTTGTTTCTTAGCTGCTTGGTCCTCATCTGATAGTATTCCGTAATCTTTTCTAAGTTGTTGGATTGCTGCAGCCTCATTCTTAATGATTAGCTCCATCATCAATATATAACGCTTACTCTTTCTAACCTCATTATTTTGTGTCCTAGTTAGGTTAGGATCGTTCTGTATAGGAATATCTTCTATTAAAGGTAAGTCCTTCTTAGCTAGTGCTTTGTTCTGATTGGCTATGTAGTTCTTAGCTATTTGACCACCTTTTTCTCTGTCCTCTCTAGATACTAAGTTGTCCTCATAACTGCCTTTCTTGATTATTTTATTATCTCTAGCTTTCTTTAGCTCATCCTCTGCAGATCTTTTGCTACTTTCTAGTGCTGCTATCTTCTCTAGTGCTACTACTTTATTTATTCTAGTCTCTGCCGCTGATCCTAAGTCATCCTGTAACTGTATAAGATCCTTAAGTGCATCCTTCTCATCATCGTACTTTTCAAATACTTCAGGATAAAACTTAACTAGCTTATTGTATGCCTCTTCTTGTCTTTCTTTTGATTCTGTAGAGTCATCTATAACTCTCATTAATCTAGTTATACTGTCCTTCTCTTCCTTTAGTTTTTTTGCAGTTTCTTTTCTTACCTCCTGTAGTGCTCTCTCTGTTTCTGTTAATTTGCTAGTCTTGTCAAATAGTGTACTTATCGCATAAGTCAATCCACCTATAGCTAATATAGCCGCTCCTACTCCTGAAAATACTAATAAAAATGCTGATACTTTAGCTGCTGCTATTCCTAAAGTAGCTGCCACTCCACCTATACCCATAATTACCGTACCTATAGCTATCATAACAGGACCTATAACCGCTACTATTAAAGCGAAGTTAACTAAGAACTTTTTTATAGGACTACTAATACTGTTAAACTTCTCAGCTAGTGATGTTAGTACACCTGCTAACTTTACAACATAAGGAATCAATAGCTCACCTATAGTTATGGCTACATTCTTGAGATCGTTTATAGCCTTGTTTAGCTTAAATCCTGCGCTTTTTTGTACGTTTTTAAATCCCTTTGATACTAGACCTGCACTACTTGCAATACCCATACTGATACTAATGTAGTCCTTTTGGTTTTTGGTTACTGCATACGCTGCTGATAGTGCTCTCACGTTAGTTATTACATTACCTAAACTCACACCATTCTCATCTGCTGCATTACTTAAGTCATTCAGTGTCTGAGCTAGACCTTTAGTCTTAAATGACTCTCTAACGCTCTCCATAGACAGACCTAGCTGATCCAATGCATCCACCTGTTCCTTAGATCCATCACCTAGAAAGTTTGCTAGTATAGCCTTAACTCCTATACTTGCTTTGGCTGCATCTGCACCCTGCTTAGAGTAAACTGCTATAGCTGCTCCCACCTCTGCGAAGGTAACTCCTAACTTAGCTGCGATAGGTATCACTTGACCAATAGCAGGAGCTAATGATGATGCCTCTAATTTACCAAACTTTACTGCCGCTGCTAGTTGATCTGTAGCTTGTGCTGCCGTAATATTCTCTGCTCCGTATGCATTTATCACAGAAGTAAGTGCATCAGCTACTACCTTAGTCTCTCCTAGTCCTATTGCTGATGCTTTAGCTGCTATAGTTAATGTCTCTATTGCTGCTGATCCCTTTATACCTGCAGACTCTATTTGAAATAGACCATCTGCTAGTTCTGCCTGAGACTTACCTGTCTCTTTAGATACATTTTTTAAGTCTTTTCCATACTGAGCTACTTGTGCTGATGATGCACCCACTAAGTTCTGTATCTTGTTTAATGACGTTTCTATATCTAGAGCCATCTTAACACCTGCCGCTCCGACAACCGCAAAAGGCAAAGTAAAAGATGTAGCCATACTCCTACCTGCTTTTTTCCACTTCGCCCCTTGAGCATTTAGCTTATAACTCGCTCTGTTAAGATCCTTAGATAATCCTTTTAAATTTAAACCTACACCTATTACTAAATTACCTATTTTGCTCATTATAAAACTTTTTTAATATTACATAAATTTCTTAACAATCCTCTCAGATTTGTTATTATCTATCTTATTCCAAGACTCCATCATACGCTCTACATCTTCTCTAGTTGTTTTCTTCTCTACAGGTTTCTTAGTGTCTGTAGGTAGTGAGAATATATCTGATGGCTCTTTAAGACTACCCTCTTTAATATGTGGCTTCATTTGTAGCCAAGTCATATATCTAGCATAACCTAAATCTTGGTATTTGTTTTCTTCTACTCCTATTATTGTGTAAGCTATATCTAGGAAGGACATAGTATCATACTGAGACACAGAGACCCCTGACCCAATTGCTCGGATCAGAAGTCTATCTATATCATTATCTATGAGTTCTGTGGTATTGTTTTCACTACTGTCTCCTCCTTGATACTCTGAGTAACTACCTTCCCTCCACTTACCTGAGAGAAGGAATCTTGCTTTTTTTCGTCATCCAATCCTCGCTCTGTTATTTCTTGTATGAAGTCCTCTTCAGCATCATATGCCTCAAATTGATCTAGTGTCATACTCCACTTACCTTTGTTTGGATCTTTAGATATTAAGTGACCCTCTTTTACCATTTCATAAGCTAGGTTGATCATTAATTCTATTTGATTAGTTCCTCCTGTGATATCTACACCTTTAGCCTCTAGTCTGCGTAGTGCACGATTTGTTTTTTTAAACGGTCTTAATACTCCGTTAATAATTATTGTATTCATTTTTTTTGGTTTATTTAGTTTAAAAATACGCACACCACCATTATAGTAGTGTGCGCTTAAGTTGGTTTATGATACTATTACACATTGTACAGGTCCTGTAACCTCGATAGGAAGTTCTAGGGTACTGTTTTGTAGATCACCTGCATCTATAGACATACCTGTGAAGATACCTTTACCTGAGAAGATAGTACTATTTGCTGCTCCTGTAGTAAAACTCCAATAGAATTCAGTACCTGCTACTAATTTGTCCCAATGGCTCTGAATAGCCGTGTTGTTTATACTTAATAATCCTGAGTGTGTTAGTGTCGCAGTTAATCCTGATAACACTTTGCTCTTCCATTTTCCTGCATCATCTTTAGTTGCTGATTCAAGCATATCACCTGATACAGATAGACTACAAGATGTAGCTAAAAGTATAGTAGACTTAATAGCTACACTATTGTTATCCAATTCAGGCAATGCATACCCATCTGCATCATCTTGATCTGTTGCTAATGCTCCGATTTCTATTCGAAGATCCCTTCCATTTGTTACTGACATTGTTTTAAAATTTTAAATTGTTGTTAAATAAATTATATATAATTGTTACTCTTCCTCATCTGCGAAATGTACATTGTCTATGTACTCCTCAGATGTCATTCCTTTTACTAGGTAACCGTACGGATTAGGACCGCTAATCATCATTTTCCCTACATCTTCCGATACAGATACTAACGCTCCTTTGGAATAATAAGTTCCCCAATCTCGTGTTAATTTTACTTCTACGTGTTTCATTTTTTTGTGTTTTTTATTTCAAAATTATTAAATCCGACTTTTGCCTCCTGTATTAATATGTTTTTTGCTATAGGTATTGCAGGAGTAACTGCTTTCTTCCAAAAAGGTCTAGCAGGACTTCGTATAGATCCATATTCCAACCACCTTGCGTAGTAACCATCTTTTGCATATTTCTTACCTACCCTTACTCCTATGTATGTTAACGCTGCTCTTTTCAATCCTTTTATTATTCCTATTGCTCCTCTCAGGTTTCCTGCTTTGGTTGGTTTTCCATCATACCTCTTCTTGCCTCTCTTATCTACCTTTCTTCTTCCTACGTCTTTACCTTGTCCTATTGTCCCTTTCGTTACAGGCGTTCCTTTTCTTACTATTGCTCTTACTGCTCTAGCTGCCTTTATGTCTCCTTTCTTCTTGCTCTTTTTTAGCTCTTTTGGTAGCTTAGCTAGTCTATTATTTATTATATCTATCTGCGCTTTTAGTTTCATTCTTTGACTATATATTCTAGTGTTTGTTGATAAATGTCATCTACTTCGTCGTAAAAGTTTACTTTCCCCTCGTATCTAGTTTTTAGATCAGGTATAGCGTTAATAGCTGAAGTAACATCTGCAAATAGTCCATCTTTCTCTGATGCTAATCTACAGAATATATCTACTCTTACTGTGTGGATCTGATTATTCGCACCGCTAGTGTCTTTAGTTCCGAATCCATTCTCATCCATCACATTGACTATTACTGCTGAATAATTACTTGCAGATATGTCTGTTGATTGTGGTATAATGTATTTTGTAGCATTAATACCTTCATCAATTAATTTTAGTGTAATTTTTTTTACTATTCTATCCATTGTGTTAAAATTTTACTTGACAGATTATCTGCATAGTGAATCTATCTAGTTCTCTAGTAGATATTATTTCATATAGAGATCCTTCAAAATCCACTCTGCCTGTTATGTTTAAAAGTGTTTTATCCTTTCTTAGTGTGAAGAATGCTCTATCATTACCTGTTACCTTTCCGTTCTCTTTCTGCTCTTTATTTAGTTGCTTGTATAGTGACGCCCACCTTTTAGTCGAAACGCTCTCAGACTTCATTACCTGACCTTCTACGACGTTCTCTACTACCTGTATAACAGATATGCGCTTGTCCATCTCTCTCTCTTCTGTTTGTCTGATCATTAGTTGAAAAATTTAGTACCCATTGTGTCTATAAAATACTTATATGATTCTGCCGCGGCTTTCTTAACCTTAACATTATAAGATAACATCATTATTATTCTCTCTACTACTGCTAAGATTATAGGATGGTCCTCACTTGGTGTTGCTTTGTATTCTATCTTAATATCCCTCGCAGTAACAGGTACATCTGTAGCTATTACAAAATTAGGTAATTCGTTAATGTGTAGTTCAGCATTTGTCAGTTCTACAGTATTGCCATCTATGTCGATATAAGAGAACTTACACACTTCTGTCTCCTGAGTGTCGTACTTTAGATAATATTGCTCCTGTGGCTCTCTAAAGTGCATTCTCACGTCTTTCTCAACTAAAGTAATAGATGCATCTTTCTCTACGCTCTTTCTAGCCCATCTGATGAAGAGATCTATATTCTCGTCTTCCTCCACAGAATCGATCCGTTGATGAGTCTTTATAAACTCGCTTGTTATTGGCTCCGTTGGGTTACTTACATCTATACTATATACTGACATTGCTAATTATTTTTTATTTTTAACTGTTCTTTTTTTCTTAGGTTTCACTACTTTTACTTTCTCCTCTATGATCTCCTCTATATAACCATATGATATAGCTAGATCTATTTTTTCTTTTGATAGTTTAACTTGATCGTTATCTAAGATGCTACCTTTTAGGTGAGTCAATCTGAACGGATCTCTAGCCAAACCTGTGTTTACTTTATATTTCATATTATATTTTTTAAAAACCTCCTCACTACCGACTTAGATAGCGAGGAGGAAAATTAAACTAAAAAACCACAAATAATCTTATGCAGTAATATCTGTAACGATACTGAATGCTTTTGGTTGTACTACCTTGATATCATAGTACGAGTCTAAGACGATCTCAACTTGTGCATTCTTCAATGAACTGTAAGGATCTACTGAGATACTTCTCCCACCCCATTGCATTATGAACAATTTAGACCAATCACCGAAGATCATACTTGATTTATCAGTACCTGCTCCTAAATCATTTGGCATTAGTGTTGATGTTCTTGCATCATATCCCATTAGTCTGTCAGTCTGTGCTGCATCCCAAACAAAATTACCTGATCCTGCATCTACAAGAAGGTTATTCAAGTAAGCCTCTACATCAGGGTTAGTAAGATACTT
>Ga0209092_10004635_pt1 | contig 11388 bp, 6 predicted proteins | sample FraStrMetagenome_FD_187446 | JGI IMG/M metagenome (GOLD analysis project Ga0209092, IMG submission 187446) | Marine eukaryotic phytoplankton communities from Arctic Ocean - Fram Strait ARC3M Metagenome (SPAdes) (version 2) | ecosystem: Environmental > Aquatic > Marine > Oceanic | place: Fram... | reverse complement strand
CGTTTTTACCAGTTTGATTACAATAGCATCGAACTCTCAACGTTGTCACCTTCGAACTCTGTCGCGCAAGACAGCAACGAAGCTGAAAGGTCAAACATTAGACTACATTTCATTCTACTGTTTATTATCTTTTTTCTTCCTTAGAAGCTTATGTAAATATTTAGAGTACCAATTGTACTGATCGCTTCCAGGAAAAAGAGCTGTGCAATTATCGCATGCGGGGGTGACAATTAAATAAGATATAAGTGTTAGTATGGGGTCAATATAAGGATTGTAGGGATTACTGTACACATGTCTAGGGTCTCGTGGTTGGTCTCCTGTTTGATCATTTTTCATGTGAGCAAAAAATTTTTGTAAAGCATCCTGAATCCTGGAATTTTCCCTGTAGAAATTTTACCCCTTCCATTCTGTACTTCTTGTGCGAGAGTTCGCAAAAAACCTTTGAATAACGTGGTAAGTTCTTTTTGGAACTTATTACTTTGTGTTTTTCCAAAAATGCGATAAAGATGGAATAACGCTGATTGCATTGCATAGTAGCTTGACTTTGAAAGCCTCGTACCATCCTTTGATTTACATAACCTGTGATTAGTAACTTTTATTTGGAGAATATACATCTGGGTTTCATAAAGTTATTCATTTAAAAAGAAGTTGGATCTTAATAAACTCTTTGATTGTAGGCAGAAAAAATGATTCATTTAAAAGAGGAGACTAGTTCTAAATGTTTTCCAATTAATGATTTCGCAAAGAACCTCATCGTCTCGGATCAACTAGAATTATTCGCTGTCAAGAAGAATGAATTCTCTATTCTTTTCATAAGTTCCACATGGATTCATCAGAATAGTTTATGGGCCTTTAAGCACGAGTATTTGAATTTCGATTCTTCCAGAAGCATGAGTTTGTAATATCTTTTACATCTCAGCTAGTATAAAAAAAAGAATATGCCCTTCACCAGAAAAGAACAACAGCTCTCGAGCACGAGTTTGAGAATTCATATTCTTCCTGAAATATTGATCCTTCATGTCTATTTATGTTCTTCAAATATTATAAGTAAACATGAATCACCAAAGAACAATCGACGCAACTCTGAGAATGTCATTCCTTCATCATTGTTTATTTAACAGATCACAGAACAATCCAGTCTCGTCACTATTTCAGAACACTCTCTTTCACCAAACTTCCCCATGAGTTTTCGAACATTAGTCCGGTATAGCATTACACATTTGTATAAGAGCTACATCAAACTAATAACAAAAATCTTCTTGCAAACCTGTCACTCTTCCAGAAGTTATCTACAAGGTACTGTCAAAGATATTTACATACTCCACTCAATATCTAGATTAAAGGTTGTTAAAAAGATTTTGATGATAATTGTGAGTTTAGTTTTTCATTTATATTTTAATCACATTTTATACATACATTCCATACTGGATGTATATTAAAACCCACTTGGTTTCAATGGCGAGAACTTTGTACATCTGTTGGCCAGACAGCTGTTCAAATAATTCTCTTTGCATGTCCAATGGAGACATCATTCACATAATGATATGGATCTTTACTGGATGCTACTCAATGCATGCGTGGTAGTTCATGTTCTTTGTCATTGAACTGGCTGGCTTCCTTGTGTTGAAGAAGACTTGATTGTTTTTATTTTTTCTTGTTTACATAGTATACAAGCAGTCACAAGCTGATCTGTATTCTAACTAATTATGTCAACTTTATTGAATTGTTCTAATTAAATAATTCGATGATATTAATTTTGTTTGAGTAACTTTATCTAAATCTTAGATGAATTTAGCTGAAGCATATGTTGTATATTGCACAAGTAACTCCATTGAAGATCTTAATTTTCTAGACGCTCGTATGACTAAAGTGGAGCAAGAGTTCGGATCACCCCCTAAGAGTATTGATGAAGAGTTTCATGCTCCAAACTTATGGCTCACAATTGGTGCTTTGGCAGAACAAATCAAATTGGGTCAAAGATTGTTGGGTAGTTTAAATGATTCGGTTAAATAGACAAATCTAGTTCTCATGATCTTAATTTGATGTTTCAACAAGTCTCTGATCTTAATGCGTTTGCAAATGGCTGCTTATACCGAAGAACTTGATCAAAGAGAGTCTAGGCTTCTAGAAAGATTTAACACAATGGAGCTAGAATTATCTTCCCTTCGTGCAGCCAAAGATACTATGGTTATTAAATTTGGACAGCTTGGATTCAGAACTCAACACGATTGTACGACGTGGCTTCAAACCCACCATCCAGAAGATGAGTTTGGGTTGTTAGTAGATTTCCATTTGGTAATGGAACATGTGCTCGTTCAGATTAACGGACAAAAATTGCTTGCCAACTTAGAAAAGATTTATAAAATGGACTTGAAATCAAACAATTGCCATCTCATCTTTTGAAATACACCTCCCGCGTTTTTTCACCCAGGATTCAAAATTACATGTAAGAAGAGACGATATTTATTTTCACGGCATTAAATCATGGGATGAGTTGGACTTACCAAATGATGGGTTTCGCGATCGACTGAATGTAGAATTGCATTTGTTTAAAGTGGGTCACCAGGAAACTTTGGAGAATGAATTAAGCCATCTCTCACCTTTTCATAATCTCTGTGGCTTGGCCCTCGCGGAAAGTGTAGCTTGGGTGGATAGTTTAGTTAAATTCATGGACGATACTTACAATGAATATTCGCGTTCTAGGTATGGTACCAAGAAAGCTTGGAACATCCCGCTTGGCAAACTCCCTTATGAAAAGAGTAGTCACTCCTAGAAATTCCATCCACAACTCTTACTATCAGGACTTACTGTTCTGCATATGGCAATCACATGAGGGCTTCGGCAAAGAACAACTATCCTAATTTGTCTCTGGGTGATTTGAATGGAAGCTACCAACGTCTGAATCGAGACGAAGCAAGTTCTTTCTTCTTTAAGAGGTTTATGGTTAGGCACCGGTCGAGAATGGGACAAGCCCATTAGCCAACCCTAGCAATGCCAACAGACATCGTGGTTGAGCTCGTGAAAAGATTAGAGTCCAAGTTAGAACAATCTGCTGAAGCTGAAGAACTACACATTTGGAGTTCGGTGCTTACCTATGTTACGATTTCTTATGTTACGTCATTAAGAGGACCGGATGAGTTTCTCTTAGATTTAGAGGGGTCGAATCGCCATTGGTACAGATCAGACGAGTATGTTACTATAGCTCTTCTGGGTCGTTTGAAGGGAGAACATCACAATCTTCAGCATTTGATCCCATGTATCAATGTCACAGCTTCAGGTATCAGAGTTAGAACAATAATCCAAAATCACATGAGAATCAAGGAACTTTCATCATTAGAGAGGGGTCTACCCATTTCAACTAGAGAAGGAAAATTGTTGACAACGATACTTGTGGATGACGTAGTTCACGAATTATTGAGCGATATTTTTCTGACCAACTCATCTTTGTTTCCTGCTTCAGTTGATTCCTCTGAGAAAATCATTTGGGAATAGCATCGTCAGATGTGAATACTATTAATTGTTGGCAGGATAAGAGGGACGTGAACCGAAAGAAAACAGCAGGCAACCACATGTACCAACACTATACCCAATTTGATCTTCTGATCAAACCCTTTCTTCGATATACTTCACAAATATGAGATAGATTTTTTAGCTTTGTTTGGAATCCAAAGTTATTTTTATCAACCAAAATATTTCATGTTAGTGATTCAATTTCGAAGTGTGGAGTCAAAGTGGGGAGTTAATCTCATATATGGGTTTGCACTATACCTCAGTCATAGGTCGAGTACAAATCCGAAGTGCTTCAGCAGATATGTCAGTTTCGAATTCAGAATAGACGGACCACCACTTCATGGTTGGTTTGTCCTTCTCTGATTCAGTTATGTTCCAATCTGTTGCGAATCCAATCTCCTCTCAAGTGTGTGATTTCCCCGTGAGAGGATGTGGTTCAAAGTCAACATGGACTCCTGATTCGATATTGATATGTTTTGTTGTTGTCATGTGTGTGAAAAACCTGAAAATCATCTATTGTGAGAAATTTAGATAGATACGTTTTTCCCCCATAGTTCCGAAGTATCTTAAGTGATCTTCAAGAGATTCCAAAAAAGTGTTATCTTATGCCTTATGCACAGACTATCTAGATTAAAGATGGCTGAAAGATAATTATGAGTTTAGTTTTAACATTTATTACTTTGATCACAAATTACACATACGTCTCATACCAGACGTATATCGAAACCTACTTGGTTTCAACGACGAGATCTCTGACATCTGTTGACGAGACAGCTGTCCAGAGAATTCCCATTCGCATGTCCAATGGAGACATCACTCGCAAGGTGATAGGACTCTCCACTGGATGCTAGTCAATGCATGCGTGGCAGCTCATGTTCTTCAACATTGAACTGGCTTCCTTGTGTTGAAGAAGACTGGATTGTTTTTATTTTTATTTTTATTGATGACGTAGTATACGAGCAGTCACATGCTGCTTCGAATCCTAACTAAATATTTCAATGATATTTAATTTTTTTTAATTAAATAAGTCATTGCTATTTATTTTGTTTAAGTAAGTTTATCTAAATCTTAGATAAATTTAGCTAATGTATACGCTGTATATTGCACTTATTTAACATAGAGATAATATTTACTTAGGATTATACGTTGCTTATGACCCTACCATCTTAACCATCTATCCATCATTGAGGACCCAAGTATTCAATACAAGCTCCCGTCTGGAAAACGTCATCGGTCTGTTTCTATAACCTACGTGACTGACAATAGGGGTAAAAACGTACACTTATGTTATATTCTACTAACAGTAGATTGTATCACTAAACAGTAGTTGCGACCTAAATTTTGTAAGTCATATGGTTGTTGTTGTTGTTGTTGTTGTTGTTGTTGTTGCTGTGTTCTTTCTAGAGGAACGTGGCATTATAACTTTGATAGTCCCACGAACGCTCTTTCAGGTAGCTAGGTCCTAGGTCTTTCTCATACGTATATTGTCTTACGACACTACAGCGGTTTACGGCACTTTACTCGAGGACTTTGGACGTTTGTAGTTTTATACGAATGAGAGGTCTAAGAGCCTCCGAGGAGGAAGTTTCGTCGTACTTAAGGTTAGCTACCCGGATCCAGTAAAGGGACCTCTCAATACTATTTCAGTATTCCGTTGATATTCGACTCCGGCCATTTAAGATCATTTAAGTATTTATCCACAATCACCTACTTTTAGTTTGGATGCAATGATCGACGTGCGTAGTAAAACTTGATTTCTAAATAACTTGATTTTCCTGGCAGCAGACAAGATTTTAATCAGGGTCGGTCGATTTTGGTCGTGAAAGTTGGATCGGGATTTTCAAGTTTGAGTCGGATGGAATCTTGCAGATAACACCCGGGAGATGGAATCAATTTTCAAGCTGTAGAAATTCGTGGAACTTAGTACTTGAGGAACGAATGAGAAAAAAAGGTATCTTTTGAGCTGTAACTTTTATTGAAAAGGAAGCGAAAATGGCGAGTTTGATGTCTGATTGCGGTCGAAGGTAGGTTCTAAAATTCAAATGAGTAAAGGGATGAAGTTCGACTACTCTACTGAGGATGCAGATAGCTTTTCTTGGATGGAATCAGAGATTATCGCTCGTAAAAGTGGTTTGGATGGTCGAAAATGAAATAACGGGATGTTTGGAGTACGAAGATGGCCAAAAAATTGTTGATCGCGGAATAACTTTTGAATTGTTCGATGAAATTTTCTGAAACTTCACAGTCTATCTCTTCTGTAAAAAAGGAAACTAAAGTGATGTTGAATGTAAACATTGGAGATCGGTAGCTTAAGATGTGCCGTCGATGTGGTTATTTCGCCATGGAGGGGGGTTGAAATTCCTTAGCGCGTAGTTTTTTGTAAGTCATATGGTATATGGCGACTACCTCAGTAAATTACTGTTTCGGACAATAACTACAGTTGGTTGCCGTAGATTTCCTTACTGAATAAAACATACATTAATGCACATAACAGTACAAATCCTTTCAAACAAAAATATTTGTAAAAAGAATATGTGTCTGTTTTGCACGTACCTAAAAATATTCTAGTACAGTTTTCTGCAATTAATTAAATTGAAATGTTGATGTACGTTATAATTGTTTAGAGCAGGTTCGATCTAAGAATGGGTTACACCATCGCACACAGTTTGCTTCATTACAGTCTTTGGTTGAGATAAATCTGTTTCGCAAATTTGAATACACATAAGAGTGGATATGCTGCGTTGCACTTCATGAGGAAAATTTATATTGATTATCTGACGAAGTTGGCTGAATAAGTCGGAGATACAATCATACTGATCATACAATACACTTTCTGGCTTAATTTTTGCTTTTATTCTACTACATAATTTTTGAATTACTGGCTAAAACTACTTCTTTTAGATTGTACATATAAACATCTTTCAATACGACTTCAAACTATATCAAGACGCCAATCATTTTGGCATCCAAAAATTTCTTGATACCTAGAGAAAGTATTCTCCGACATCTTTTATAATATGGATGTCTCAAAGTTAACTTCGCTTCTTCAAAAACATCCATCGCTTTTATACATAAGTCCTTGGCTTCCTCTAAATGTTCTAAAGCAACATGTGCTTCAGCAATGTCCAGAAGTATTTTAGCTACCTCTGGATCATCTGCACTAGTTTTGGCTTTTTTCTTCTCATACAAATCCTTAAATAATTCTAGAGCCTCTTTATTCTTCCCAAATTTAAGGAATAGAAGTCCAATATTGTGTCTAGTGAGCAATACATCTGGGTGACTGTCATCTTTGAGTATTCGAACTTTAATTACAAAAGCCTTTTTATACTCTTCTAGAGCTCCTTCGTAATCCTTCTCCATGTAAAGAACATTTCCTAACTTATGTAGGACATCCGCATGTGTCATGCTTCCCTGATCTGTTTTCATTGTTATGTCCAATGCCATTCGAAAGTAATCATACGCCTTGTCTGTTAATCGTAGTCTATACATTACTGAGCCTATGTTACAGAGAGTGCCTAAAACTTCCTTTGAATCTTTCCCAAACAATTCAGTCTTTATCTTCAAGGAATTTGTGTAATACTCTGATGATTCCTGGTATTTCCCAGCATCCAAGAGAATATTCCCTATGTTGTTAAGAGCATTTGCCATTAAAACTTTACTTTCTTTCTCCTCAGCGGTCTTGTTAGCAAGTTCAATGAATTCATCAAAACATTCCTTGGCCTTGTCTAGAAGCCCTTTATTTTGAAATAAATTTCCCATATTATACAATATATAGGAAGGAGCTTCAGAATTTTCCCCATCCGGTTTTTCTGGTACTAATCTTAAATATTCTTCAGCTTTTGTGAACTCACTGACGCCTTGATATGAATTAGCCAAGTTATTATAAGTCATAGTGACAATTTCAGGATCATCTTCTTTATGAAGATAAAGAGCACAAGTTTGGTGGAAATTAACTGCCTCTTCATATCTTTTCAATTTTGCTGCTTGGATTCCAATTTTGTTATAAACAATGAGATTTTCTTTTGCAGCTGCATCATCGTAGACACCTTTTTTATAATGATGGTAGGCCTTGTCATGATTTCCAAGTGCTGCATAACAATCGCCGATTGCTTGATGAGTTTCTGCCAAATCATCTTCGTTTCCTCGTTTAATTTTTTGCTTCATCTGTAATTCCAACTCAAAATATTTTAAAGCCATTGCAATATTACCAATACTTATTAATAAATTTGCCATATTTCGCAGGACCTCAAGGATGTCTTTCATTGACGTAGATTTGCATCGCTGTAGTCTGTCAAGTTGCTTGGCATAGAATTCAAATGCTTTGGTTTTATCTCCTTTTTGTAAGTATCTTTGCGCTAACTCCTTTATTGTATTGACATGTTCAATGCTTACATTTGCATGAGAAGGTTCTGTGACATCAAATAATTCTAGGACCTTTTGGAAACCCTCAAATGCGCCTTCAGCATCTCCACGTTTTAGTTGAACATGAGTGATGGAATACTGATATTTCGGAAGCTCCGCATCTGCTGCTCCAAACCACTTCTTTCTCAAGTCTATAGCTTGATTATAACTTTCCAATGCTTTGTCAAATTTATCAACAGCCTCATAAGTGTAGCCAATCTTGTGCAAATTTGCAGCTGAAGCAGCTGCTGCTTCTTTAGAGTCACTTGGACTTCCGATGGCTACCTCAATGCCTGCAGTTCTAGCAGTGTTTGCTTCAGCATAAGAAGCTTCAGCTGCTTCGTAATTCTTCAACATGATATGAATATCTCCAATCTTCTCCATGATTGTTGCCTTTTCGATATGATTTCCTTTCTTGTTTTCATCACTCCAAGATGCGGTATTGTAAAAATTTAGCACCTCTTGATAATGAAAAAGGGCCGCCTCTGCATTATTCTCAAATATACAACCTTCCCCGACTTCCTCATGTGCTTTGATTGTATTGGTCAAAACTTCATGGTATAGGGTTGGGTCATCAATGTAAGACATGTAATTAAAGGCATCTCTGTATAACGAAAGGGCACTCAGAGATTCCCCCTCCTGGAAAAACAGGCCAGCAAGTTTCAATTGGATTTTAATAATTTTGTCATCTTCTGGACGAACAATTTTAAAAAGAAACCGGAGCGCTTGACAATAACAATAGAGTGCATTATTGTTGTCTTTTTTTTCTACTAAAGTATCAGCTTTCCGCTCAAAATATGATACAGCTTTATCATATGCCTTTGCAATACTTCCTTCTTCATCCATCATCCATTTTATATTTCCAAGTTTGACGTGTATCCGAAGAATGTGCTTATTTCCTGGTTTTAATGTCTTGTCCTTATAAAGTGCTTTTAATGCTCTATTATAGAATGTTGCAGCTTCCATAAAACTACCACTTTCAATACCATATTTAAATGCTTTGTCTCCTTTTCTCTCCGTTGCCAACACTTCCTTAACAAATTCATTAATGACTTTTCGATCATGTGAATGAGGTGGGACCATTACCTTTAGGAAAAAGACGTTATCCCTACGTTTCACTTCGATGTGTTCGGCCATAGAGCCGTACACTTTTATTGCTTGAAACACTTGCCCATCTCTGAACATTGTGTCAGCAATTTTAATTTGAACCCTCAAAACACTACTGCTAGATGGTTTTCTCTTTCTAACGAGTACACTTAAAGCAGTCTTGTAATGCTCAACTGCCTTACTCAAATCACCTCCATCCTCAGCACGATCTCCTAATTTTTCTTCCTCTCTAGGATGAATTTTCTTTTTTATCAATGGATATTGGGATTGTGGTGTCATTAAAGACCAGGTGTCGCTAAACATTGATCCTCCACCTGTTGCGGTACTCAAGGATGCTGTTGTGGAATGATCACTAAGCAAATTATAATACTGACGAGAAAGAGGTTTTCGCACTCTGGAGTGATCAGATGAATCCAAGGTTATTTCTGCAGGAACCATGTCTCCTTCGCCGGTCCCGGTTATCAATCCGTTTAAAGCATTCATTCTTTGTTTGATTCTTCCTTTGAGTTCTAGCATATTTTGGCGTTCCTCAGCTGTGTTGAAATTTTCTCCCGTTTCCAAAATATGAAATATATTCAAAGCTCTTTCATAATTCTCCATTGCTAATGCTTGCTCTTCCCTAGCACAGTAAACATTCCCTATTTCTTCACAAACCAAAGCAACACCGGCAGACTTTGGCCCATTTAAGTCTTCTTGAGCTTGGCGAGCTTCTTCGAAAAGATCCATTGATTTTTTAGCATCCGAATCTGCAAGCGCCTTGGCCATTGTCACCTTTTTCTTGGTTTCTTTCTCTAACATTTTCCTTTCATCTTCATCCTCTTGCTCCATCATATCTTTCAACACGACACCCGGGTCTTCGTTTTTCTTTCTTTTATCCTTGACAGCTCTATCCTTTCCTACTTTTGAAATTTTGGGCTTAGGATCATTATTCTTGTTTCTTTTGAAAAAGGTAAATCGTTTCTTCGTCGCCGTCGAAGATTCTTCCGTTTTTTTTCCATTTTCTTTTTGATCCTTTATTTCCTTCTCTGGTTTATCAGCCTTAGTGCTAACGCCTTTTTTACCGCCCTTTGTGATTTTCTTCTTCTTCGATTTGGAACCAGAAGTCTTGCTAACTTTTGACCTGCCATCTTTATCTCCTTTCTTCGGCATCGTTCAATTGTCAGGCCAAAACTTGGTGGGTTGGTCGTTGATGGTTGGTGTAATTACGAAATCAACTTTATTAAATAGAGATAGTGTCTTATAAAATATACACAAAATCTACAAAAACACAAAAATTAATTACAGATTGATTTTTGTAGAGAGATGTTTCATTGAAACTAGTTAGAATACTATGCCAAGCATGAACTTAGAGCCTAAAGAAATTGAATTATTAAATTTACCAGCAATCCTACCTGAAAACCATGCAGCTAAGAATAGGCTTAATAGAAAATTCTATTTAGTTAAAAAAATAGCAAAACAATGAAAAATATTGATTTGACAGTAAACAAAGTATGCATTCCCGAAAAGGTATTAGGAAGAGTGAGAACCCCAAAGTAAGCATGCTTTCTAGAGAGTTTCTTGATTTATTAAGTTGCATCGCTCTATGGTTAAATCTTAATTTCATTCACATGTGATTTTCGAATTATTCCTAACTAAATTTTAGTAGAGCTTATCGAATCAAGAGAGATTCTATCGCTAATTCGTAAATTGAATTTTTTCATTCGTATGGGAAAGATATTCATTTAAGATAGAATGAAAACATTGAGCTTATGCACTATTTATTATAACAAACATACCTATTAAATAATTAGACTCAACGGATATTTCTAAAATGCAAGTCGATTCTTTATGGAATCATCTTGGCTATAGGGCTTAATCAGCCAACCTGATTTGTAGTCAATCACGATAGAGTATATTTATATGTCCTCAATACAGCTGAATCATATAGGAAATTCTTTCTCAAATAGTATGATCTAGAGAAAATGTAGATTACCAAAAGGGAAAAAGAATTAGTCGATTTATTTGTTTCTTTGTTTTCTGGTCATGTAGTGTATTTTAGTAGAGAAGAAGAATTCTATGTTGATACGACAAATAAAGAGTTGTATTGCTGTCAATAATATCGTTCTAACTAATTTATGAGTTGTATTAACTAGTGGCTACATGTTACAGGTCCTACTCGAAAAAAAGTAGTATGTACTAAAAAGGACGTGAAAATTATTTTTTGTTGATTTCTTTTTACTTTACATTGCTACGGGTTTTGTATTAATCAAAATGGTGATGAATCGCATCATGCAAATTAATTTTATCCGCATAGTCCCAATATCAACACTATGAACCTCATTCCAATTTTATAAAATACTATAGCCAATATGCTAGTTGAATTGTATATTA
>Ga0209092_10004634_pt1 | contig 11391 bp, 7 predicted proteins | sample FraStrMetagenome_FD_187446 | JGI IMG/M metagenome (GOLD analysis project Ga0209092, IMG submission 187446) | Marine eukaryotic phytoplankton communities from Arctic Ocean - Fram Strait ARC3M Metagenome (SPAdes) (version 2) | ecosystem: Environmental > Aquatic > Marine > Oceanic | place: Fram... | reverse complement strand
AACCCAAACGAAATATTTTTCACAGCTTTCGAGCCAAAACAAAAGAATAGATTTATAGCTTTTGTAGACGGATTTCCAGCATACATCATGAAAGGTGTAGGAGCCGTAACTGTATCACAAGGAACAGTACCTTTAAATCATATTAACGTTCAACGTTTTGTGAAAGGTAAAACAACTTGGGGGCAAATTCAGTTTACATTATTTGATCCAATTACTCCATCTGGTGCACAATCAGTAATGGAATGGGTTAGATTACATCACGAATCAGTAACTGGTAGAGATGGTTATAGTGATTTCTATAAGAAAGATCTTACGATCAATGTATTAGGACCTGTAGGTGATATCGTTTCAGAATGGATCATCAAAGGAGCAATGATTACAGAAGCTTCATTTGGAGATTACAACTGGGATACTGAAAACGCTGCTCAAGAAATTACAATGACAGTTCAACCAGATTACTGTGTATTAAATTTCTAAAAATTTTACTCACCCCTAATTTCTCAAAAAACGCTTGGCTTCGGTCAAGCTTTTTTGTATATTACATATGTATAACTGATAAAAACGTTTTAACCAAATAAAGATTATGGCTGAATTTAAATTCCCAACAGAAGAAATAGAATTACCATCTAAAGGATTAATATATCCTAAAGACAATCCCCTATCTAGTGGTAAGGTAGAAATTAAATATATGACCGCTAAGGAAGAAGATATTCTTTCAAATCAAGCTTATATTGAGAAAGGCATAGTGTTAGATAAACTTTTAGAATCTGTAGTAATATCTAAAATAGATTTAAAAGATTTAATTGTAGGTGATAAAAATGCGATTTTAATTGCTACCCGTATTTTAGGATATGGATCTGATTATAAAACAATAGTTAATGGGAATACAGAAGTAATTAATCTTTCAGAATTAGAAAATAAAGAATTTGATAGTTCTACTATGATTGAAGGTAAAAATGAATTTGCTTTTACTCTACCTCATAGTGATACAAAGATTACATATAAATTATTAACAGGTCATGATGAAGTTAAAATTGAAAGAGAATTAAAGGGGCTTAAAAAATTAAATAAAAATTCATCACCTGATGCCTCCACTAGATTAAAGTATGTAATAACCTCAGTTAATGGTGAAACTGAAATTAAGGATATTAGAGAATTTGTAGACACCTATTTTTTAGCACGTGATGCTAGAGCATTTAGAAAACACATAGTTGAAACATCACCTGATGTAGATCTTAATGTTATTCTAGATAGCGGAGAGGAGGTAACAGTCCCTATTGGACTAAACTTTTTTTGGCCTGACTTTGGAGACAGCTCCTCAAGTTAGATTAAATATATTTAAACAAATTCATGAAATAATATTTCATGGTAAAGGTGGGTATGACTATATTACCATTTACAATATGCCTATATGGTTGCGTAAATTTACTTTCAAAGAAATAAATGATTTTTATGAGAAAAAAGCCGCAGCAGAAAAAAATGAAATGTCTGCCGGTAAAACTTCATTAGTAAATTCAGAAGGTAAAGTAAATGCCCCCCAATTTAAACAGGCATCCAAAGCATATGAAGGAAAGAGTAGCTATAAATAGTTGCTCTTTTTCATATTTATAATAAAATCTAATTGTAATGGCAAGTCTTAAGGAAATCGAAGAAGCAAAATTAGCAGCTAAAGCTCTTAATGAAGAATTAGGGTATTTAGAAGATGCATTTACTTCGATAGGTCAAAAAATAAAAAATGAAGTTACAGATCAATTAGAAGGTGCAGATAAAAAAACTCAAGAATTAGGTAATAAATTTTCTACAAACCTAAATAATGCCATAAAACAAAATGCTAATTCTTTAAAAGAGATAACAAAACTCCAAGACCAAATAAGTAAAGGTGTTAATGTCGAAGCAAAAATACAAAAAGAATTAGAAAAAATTGCTACTCGAAAAACCACAATTGCTCGTCAACGAAATATCCTATTATCAAATGGTATAAAATTGGATGAGGATATAACAAAACAACTTAGTGCCCAATTTTCTTTACAAGAAGATACCTTATCATCTCTTTCTAGAAATAATGTTGAAAGACAAAAATCTAAATCTTTAGTACAATTATTAGGAGAAGGGGGTTCTAACCTATTAGATAAACTTGATAAATCAGGTACGGCATCAAAACTACTTAGCTTAAATCTAAAAGATACAGTAACCCCAATGAGGTTAATGGAACTTGCTATAGGTTTTATAGTTGAGGCTTTTATATCTTTAGATCAAACAACAGAAAAAGTTGCAAAAAACTTAGGGATAAGCTTCCATGAAGCTGCGGGGATGAATCAACAATTCTCTCAAATTGCACAAGATTCCAATAATATATTTGTTACTACCGAAGGTATTGCAAACTCCCAAATAGAATTATCAGCAGCTCTTGGAACTAATGCAATGTTTACTGCTGAAATGTTGCAAACTCAAACGGAATTAACTCACCAATTAGGGTTAAGTGCCGAAACTAGTAGTGAAATCGCAAAACTTGGTTTATTAACTGGTAAAACATCAAAAGAAATAGCGGCCAATGTAATGGGTCAATCTGTAGCTATGAATGCTGCTAATAAAACAGCAATTACAGAAAAATCTATTTTACAAGAAGTAGCAAAATTATCTAGTAGTATACAATTAAGCATGGCTAATAACCCCGTTGAGTTAGCCAAAGCAGTTCAAACTGCTAAGCAATTTGGTATGGAATTATCAAATGTAGATGGTATAGCTAACAGTTTAATGAATTTTGAACAGTCTATATCTAATGAATTAGAAGCAGAATTATTACTTGGTAAAAACCTTAATTTAGAAAAAGCAAGAACCGCGGCATTAAATAATGATTTAGCCACAGTAGCAGAAGAAATTGCTAAACAAGCAGGATCCGCAGCTGAATTTACTGCTATGAATAGAATACAGCAAGAAGCATTAGCTAAAGCTGTAGGAATGAGTAAAGAAGATTTAGCAAAATCTCTACAATCTAAAGAAATATTAGCTAAATTAGGAGGTAAAGATGTAGATATGCAGGCTGCTTATAATAGATTAAAAGCAGAAGGTTTATCACAAGAACAAATAGCAAATAAGTTAGGGGATGAAAGATTAGCATCTTCCCTCCATGCAGAAAACATACAAAGTCAATTCACAGCTTCTGTAGCAAAAATGAAAGAATTATTTGTACAAGTTGCAGCTGCCTTAATTCCTATAGTTGAACCAATAATGGCAGCAGTTGGGTTTATGGCCAATCTAATTTCTAAATCCATGACTTTCTTAAAAGTATTAGGAAGTATAGCTGCTACTTTTAAAATTATTAAATTTCTAGGTAATCAAGCATATCAGCAACAAATATTAACAAATGTAGCAACTAAATTAGGCTTAATTACAGAAAACCAAACAAAGAAAGCTAAATTAGCACAAAGTATATTAGATAAGGGAGCTGTATTAAGTGCTGGTCAGAAAGCTATGATTGAAAGACAAAATGTAGGTACACTTGTTAAAGGTAATGCTATAAAATTTAAAGATGCTGTTATGGATAAAGCAGCAGCACTTTATCTTGGGGTAAAAATGGGATTAATGAGGGCAATAGTTGCTGTTCAAAGACAAGATTATTTACTAACGTTAAAGAAAAATGTAGCAGAAAAATTAGGTAATATATTTGCATCTGCAAGACTTGCAATTACCACTGGTATAGCAGCGGTTAGTAAAATAAATTTAGGAACTTTAATTGCTGAAAAAGCAGCACAAGTTGGTACTATTGTAATGTTAGGAGCTAGATTAGCTATTCAAACAGCAATTGCAGCAGCAGCTTTAGTAGGTGTATCTGCCTCTACTTTAGGTATTGGAACAGTAGTTGCCCTAGCCGCAGCAGCAGCAGGTATAGCTTATTTAAATAATGTTTCAAAGGGTGATGATGTAATGTCTGCAGGATCAAATATGTCAGGTTATGGTAGCAGAACATTAATGGGACCTGAAGGAGCAATAGCATTAAATAATAAAGACACAGTTATAGCAGGTACAGATTTATTCGGTGGGTCTAAACAACAATCATCACAACCACAATCTACAGTAGTACAGCAAGATAATTCTAAAATGGAAAAATTACTAGAAAGAGCAATTAACAGACCCGATCCTGTAATAGAAATGAATGGTGATAAATTAGGTACTGCAGTAGGGAAATATGCATATTCTATTCAATAAAGTACATTCTTTAAATAAAATCAATATTTATAACAAATAATAATTAACCATAAAAATTAAAATTATGCCTTTACTCAAAAAACTTAAAACTGGAGGATCTCAATTAACCCCTTTAAATGGAAACCAACCTGGTGCACCTTTAAGCGATGCAGCAACAATTCCAGTTAATAATACGTTCTCAAGAGGAACATATGTTGATTATGTTTCAGAAACACCAAGAGCAGTAGATACAACCGGAAACGTACAGTAATCTATGCCATTAGTTAATCGAACAACCAACCTTAAATCTTTAAGGTATGGGAATGATAGACGTGGAAATGGTTCAAGTAACCAACCTTACGTTAATACTCCTATACCTAACGGGGAAGGACCAGGTTTTGGTGATGCTGATTTCCTCTTAAGAGGAGGATCATTATTACCAGGAGCAGTGGTAAGGGATGTTTCTAGGTTAACTCAAATGATGTTTGATTTTAAATCTCCAAATGGGCTTTTATTTACAGTAAAACAAAATTTACTTTCCCGAAGTGGAGTTAATATTAAAGCACAAGGTAAATCTAGTAGTGTAATAGGAAATCCTAATAGATTACCGTTAAATAACGGTATTTACTTACCAACATCTACATTAGCGCAGGCTGCGGTTAACCCACTAGGTGGGCATTTACTTAAACAAGGTATAAACCCATTTGCCAGCACAAATGATGTAGCTAATGGTAATTCTTTATCAACAGGTTTTGGAGGGTTTCTCCCTTTAGCAAATCCCATTTATTTAGACACCCTTGCTCAAAATGAAAGACAAAACTCTAATGAACCTGGTACTAGTAGATTAATACAATTTACTAATGCCTTTATTAAAGATGGAGTACGTAAAACAGATAGCCCTGGTAGATATGTAGTACAAGAAGCAACAGAACTTTATTCATATTCAGGGGGACCAGGTTCTACCCTAGGTGTAGGTAAAACAAGAATTTCTATATCTAAAGACAGAACAGGAAGAAATAATCCTAATTTAGCAGGAGATAAGTCAACAACTGATCGTTTCTTTAGTACTAGTAATAAAACTACAAAACCAATACCAAAACCTACATTTGGTACTAGTAATGGATTATTTGGGAGTAGCAATACTCCAACCCCATCATTTGGTACCTTTGGTTCTAGTTCTACAGCTCTTAATTATGGAAGAGAAGACTACTCAGTTTTTACTAGACCTTCAATATATTACCAAGCAGCAAAAATATTTGGTAAAACTTTAAGTACTGTTTATCAGTCAATGGGTGGTGTGGATCTTTTCCAAGGAAAATATACTCAAGTAAATAATACAAACGTATTACAAGATTTTTCTACAAGTGTATTCCAACCCGGTACATTCAATCCACAAGCACCATCAGTTGTTTCTGGTTTAGAAAATACCCTTGATTACAACCAATTAATGGTTGCAGGTAATTCTGGGTCTGTAGATAATGCTATTTTACAAGATTTTAGAAAAGAAACTAAATCTGATTCCCCTAAATCCATAAACTACACTGACCCTGACCAGAGATTAGATGGTAGAGTTAATCTAGGAAGTCCTGGAAGTAAACCAATATCAAGAACTAGCTATGTAACTGGTAGGGGTACGGCTTTAGATAAAATAAACGCTCTACAGATATACAAGTCTGAGAACATCGATACCACAAAACCTATAAATGATTTAGTAAAATTTAGGATTGGCGTAATAGACAATGATAACCCTTCCCTAAAAACATATATTCATTTTAGAGCTTTTATTAACTCTATGAATGATAGTTATAGTGCAGAGTGGGGGTCACAAAAGTTTACGGGTAGAGCAGAAAATTTATATAATTACCAAGGATTTGATCGAAGTGTTAGTTTATCTTGGACTGTCGCTGCTCAATCAAAACAAGAATTAATGCCTATGTACCAAAAATTAAATTATCTAGCCTCAGTATGCGCCCCAGATTATTCTTCTGATGGGTATATGAGAGGTAATTTAATAGAATTAACCGTAGGTGGTTATTTATATAAACAAGTTGGTATAATGAAGGGAATTAATTATGGAGTACCATCAGAATCTCCATGGGAAATAGGAATTAATGATTCTTCAATAGAGGGAGCAGGATTTGATAAAAATAGATCTGACTCCAGTGTAAAAGAAATGCCCTTTATTATTGATGTGTCTGGTTTTGAGTTTATACCTATTCATGATTTTGTACCCAATGTACAGAAAAACGATTTTGGTATAGAAGACCTAGCTTCAGAAGGGAGCCATACTCAAGGTCCATTGCGTAGATTTGGAGATGAAAGATATATTTCATTAAGTGATGGTTCTAATAACAACTATACTAAAGATGGAAGTAGCATCCCTAATTAAAATAAAAAAATATGGGAAGGTATATAAAAATAAGAAATAGAAGAACGATAGGTGGAAAAAGATATAAGGCTACCACTAAATACCCTAATATTCCTTTAAGTTTTGATGATATATATGTTTACACGAGTATGGGTGATAGATTTGATATACTAGCACAAAATATCTTTGGTGATCCTAGTTTATGGTGGGTTATTTCAATTGCTAACCCTCAACTACCTCAAAATACTATATATCCTCCTCTAGGAGTTCAGGTTAGAATTCCTAGGAATATAGCACAAATTTTATTAGATTACAACAAGTTAAATTCTAAATAGTTATGGGTAATATAATAGGGGATCCAATCCACAACCAAATACTTAAGCAAGTAAAAAACAGACAAAAAATGTCTGGGGCTGGTTATAATTCTGAATCTATTAAACGTGACCCTCAAGTATTAAATTATTTAAATAATAGAAATTCTTGGATAAAAATGGCATCTGGGGTTTCTATATCTGGTTCTTTAGGGGAAGAAAAAATAAGAGCCATTTTTGAACAATCCCCTGATCAAACAGCCACTGAACAAGAATATGCTAACCTCCAAGATACTGGTTTAGCTAAAAAAATGGTTTTATTTAATACTATACAGTCCTTCAATGATGGTAAATATACTCCTAGAAGTGGTGTTAGGGATAATAACTTATTAAATACTAGTACAAACAAAATGTATGGTGGTTTAGGTGGTAATTCCCAAGGCTTACTACCTGTAGGAGGTATAACTGGTATTTCAATTGAGGATGTAAATAGAGGCTCAATTAGAAAGGGAAAAGTAAGTATTAAAGTTTATAATCAATTCCAATTTAATTTAATAGAGCTACTTTATTTAAGATTAGGGTATATTATGATGTTAGAATGGGGTTGGGATAAATATGTTTCTAATATTGAAACTATAGAGGACTCACCAAATACTCCTCCAAAAGTAACGATAGAACAAATGGGTTCAACTATCATTGAAGAAGATTGGTTTGATGAAAACACTTATACCCAAAGATCAATGTTGTCCAAAATAAAAGCTAAAAGACTCCAAACTCAAGGTAATTATGATGCCTTTTTTGGTAAAGTATCTAATTTTTCTTGGTCTGTAAATACCGATGGTAGTTTTAATATTGAAATAGATTTAATAACTTTAGGAAGTGTTGTTGAATCATTAAATGTAAAAACCCCAGCAATACAGCTAGATGCCTCTTCTATATTACTTCAACAAAGTGCTCTAGCAGATAAATTAGAGGTTGATATAGATGAAGATGGTAAGTATGAAAGTGATCTGGTTAATAATATAGGATCAAATGTAATATCTCAATGGTTAGGGCAAACAATATTAAACTTCCCTAAAAATGATACTAATTATATTAATTTATTTAGATTATCTCTAGCGGCAAATGCCGTTAACATCATTCCAGAAAACGGTTCCTATTTTATAAGATTAGGAGAATTTTTAGAAGTACTAGAATCAAAGATATTTAAAGATGTTAAAAATGGAGGATTACCCCTAGAAAAACAAGTTGAAATTGATACTGGTCTTGATACTAATAAATGTAATTATGTTTTAAATTTAATTCCTTTAGACCCTGGGGTATGTATTTTTGGTTTTCAATTTGATAAAAATTTTCAAGAAATATCATACTTACCTAATGCTTTTAACGAAAAAGCGGATAAGTACCCTACACTAGATTCTTTCGTAGTCCGTAATGGGGATGTAGTATATGGTAAGTTAATGAATATATACATGAACATTAATTTTCTCCAAGCAGAATTAGAAAATAATGTTAATGATAAAAATGAGTTAAGTTTATACCAATACCTCCAAAGTATATGTAATGGTATAAACCAGTCAACAGGTAATATAACCAATCTTGAACCCGCAATAAGGGATGACCGTATTATTTATTTTTTAGAACAAAACCCAATAAAGGGTTTAGATACTCTTAAAGATAAAACAGATATCGCACCTATTGAAATATTAGGTTATAATAGTTCTGGGGAATCTACTTTTGTTTCTGATTTTAAATTTAATACTAAAATTACCCCCGATTTAATGAATATAATCTCTATTGGAGCTACCTCTAATGGAAAAACTGCAGAATCTCTTCCCTTTAATAAATGGAATGAGGGTTTAATGAATAGATTTGAAGAAAGCTTAACAGACCCTCCACCTCCTCCAAAAGAAAAAACCGTAAATGAAGAAGGTTTAACAGATAGAAAAATAATTATAGCCCAATTCCAAAAGGACATGCGTGAGGATAAAGAGTCTTGGACTGGAACTAATGTTGATTACGATGCTCTTACAGGATACGATTGGGAATGGAAAACAAAAAATATAAATGATATAGACCCCCCAGGTTGGGATGGAGCAAGTATATTCTCAAATCAAATAGAAGACTCCAAAGACCCAGCATTATTAGATGAAGTAGTAAGGAGAGTACATAAGCTAGAAAGAGAATTAGCAGAAAAGGGGATAGTATTAGTTGATAGAGATCAAGTAGATGAGGATGGTAATTTACTTGCAACCGAAATCCCCATAGGAGAAGAATATACACAATATATAATTGCTGCTTTTGGTGGTGATACTAAACTTTCAACTAACGGTTATATTTCTGGTTATAATAAGGTAGTAATATCAAAACAACAGGGACAATGGTGGGATTCAGTTTTAAAACCTAAATTTGTTAGTAGAGGTAAAGATGCCTTTAAAACTTATATAAATACTCTAAACGTTGCTGAGTATGAAAAATTAAAGATTCAATCTAGTTTAAGTGGGTTTATTCCTGTAGAATTAGCTTTAACTGTAGATGGGTTAAGTGGAATAAGAATCTATAATAAATTACAAATTAGTCAAAGATTTTTACCCCCTGCATATCCTAACTCTCTTAAATTCCTTATAAGGGGATTAAATCATAAAATAGAAGGTAATAAATGGACAACTGATATTGCAACTATTTCAACTAGTCTTACAGATCAAACACAAACCAAAAAAGAAATTGCACCCCCTAAATCAAATAAAGGGACAACTAAAGTAGAAATTAAAGGCCCAATCAGACCACTAGATCCAAATCAAAAATTAAAAATAATAGATAAAAGAAAAGTTGCAGGAGTAATTGTTGATACAAGAACTTACGGAAAATACCAAAGTATAGATTGGTTAGTAAGTGAATTAAATATTAACACTCAAGATACTTGGAAGAAATTTCTTAATACCCTAGAAGAAAAATACCCAGGTTATACTTTATCAATTAATGCTACTTATCGTACATACCAACGATCTATTGAACTAAAAGCCCAAAATTCTAAAAATGCAACTCCTGGAAGATCTCCTCATAATTATGCTTATGCGGTAGATATGAATGTAATTGATCCAACAGGGGTTACATATAGGAAAAAAGATAGAAAACCTTGGGTAGAATCCGGCATACCTAAGGTAGCAAAATCCCTAGGTATGAGATGGGGTGGAGATTTTAAAAGCTATGTAGACTGTGTTCATTTTGATGTAACTAGGGTTACAAATGCCTCTTTAGCAAATGCTGCTAAAGATAACGAAGGATTACCACAATCACAATGGGATACTAAAAACACAAATTACGTATAATGTATTATCCAAAATCACAAATCAAAACAAATCTCTTCACCTCAGGTGATGAATATGTTTATTTAGGTACTAACAACATATATTCTGGATCCTACTTTATTACAGGAGATGGTAAAATATTTACGGGAATAAACCCAAATAATAAACCAAACAATCCTTTAGAACCCTCATCTATTAATTTAAATGACTTCCCATTAACTAACACAGAATTAGAAGAATTCCCTGATTCTTATGATATAATAGATGATGATTATTATTGGGCTAGAGGAATAGACCAAAACCAAGTAACCCCAACTCCAAAACCTCCAATTCAAATAACCCCCTTACCATCTCCAGAAGAATACAGTATAGGAGAAATACAAAGATATTTTACATCAAAAATTAATGAAATAAAATACACTGAAGTAAATGAATCCCAATATACTTCTTTTATTAATAGCGAACCCACAGTACTCAGTTCCTTGTATATAGCATTCCAACTTCCATGGGTAATAACAGGTAATAGGTCTAATGCTTATAATGTTAACATGAAAACTGTTAACCGAGTTCAAAAGAATTTTAAACTACAAGGTTTTAAATCTTACTTTAAAGGTAGATATGATCAATTATTTAAATATACATCTCAAGATAATTTATATACCGATGGAAATGAATTTAAATCTATAGTAACTGGTAAAAGGTTTAAAGGTTACTACCATATACACCCTAATAAAGGTCCTATGGAAGGAAGACAACATACTATTGAAAGTCATAATATTCTATTACCACTAAGTGGTTCAAACTTTCAACCACTTCAAGATATAAACTCTCCTAAAAATAATAATTATAATACTCCACCAAATACATTTGGAGGCTACTAAAAGGGTTCGTATATTTAGGTAAAATAAAGGTATATGTACTGGCTTGTAGAAGACGAGGAACAGTTAAATGTTTTGATAAATAGTGGTTATAAAAAAGCGTTCATTGAGGTAATACCTTATAATGATACGATACACCCCGTACTAAATCACGTAAGTTTAGTGTATATTAGACCGATTGAAGCAAGCAAAGGCTTTATGGTATGTGTTACGCATAGTGAATCTTTGAATGCGTTAAATACACGTGTAAACGAATTGGTAGATAAGTTTGAAGTGTTATATTGTCGTGATAAAAAGGAAATATTACATTATTTTCCAAACAAAACTCTTTATGACATAAC
>Ga0209092_10004633_pt1 | contig 11393 bp, 7 predicted proteins | sample FraStrMetagenome_FD_187446 | JGI IMG/M metagenome (GOLD analysis project Ga0209092, IMG submission 187446) | Marine eukaryotic phytoplankton communities from Arctic Ocean - Fram Strait ARC3M Metagenome (SPAdes) (version 2) | ecosystem: Environmental > Aquatic > Marine > Oceanic | place: Fram... | reverse complement strand
CAAGCACGCACACGTGGGGGGGGATAAATTTATGTATATATATATATTTATATTGAGTTATAAAGTTATTGAGTGATAGTAGTACGGCTTCAAGATGCGTCGCGTATTGCCAAAAATGGGGGGTACGATGATCTTTCTCGTCTTCGGATCATCTTCATTTCTGTTCATTTCAAATCTGTATGTTTTTCAGATGTATCGAACATACTTGGACAATGACATTGCTTATCAGAATTTGACGCTCACGCCACCGAGTAGACGGGAATATCATGGCAATGTAACGTATGAAAGTTTCTTCTACATACATGTACCAAGAACGGGGACTTCTTTGTATACATTGTTGAGAAATTATTTGTCGTCATGTACCGTCAAGGACTTTACGTGCCTGAACTATCGCGGTGGTGGGCTGCTTGCTGATCAAGCAGTTGATGGTAAGGATCATTTTCCATTTACAGCCAAGAGTTTGAATTTGCATGATGATGCAGAATCAGTCAATAATTGTGATGGTGCTTTAAATTGCAACATAACATCGCTTCATTATTGTCCATATGCGGATGGGATATGTCGGAGAAGGAAAAACAAGGTAACGATGTTTCGTGAGCCTCATAGATGGTTTTCGTCTTATTTCAATTGGCTCTGGATTTTTCGTCATTCACATAATGATACTAGTTTCAATTTGAAGGAGATCGAGTCCCCCATGAACTTTGTTACAGGTACCTTCGATATTGATGAGGCATTTCGAATACTTCATGATAATTATGTATGGTGGGGGTAAGTGTTTCCTTCACTTCTTGACAGTTTGTGTCAACCTATTGTTGATTTCTCAAGACTCATTCAGGGTAACAGATTACTGGGAAGTCTCCGTTTGTCTTTTCCGTTGTGAGATTGGCGTTAGGGGTGGATCGAGGGATAGTGAATTGCTGGATTTTAGAAGTTCAGAAAAGATGAAGAATGCAACATTAATGGAGACAGAGCTCGATCCAAAATTTTACAGAAAAGCTTACATACCAAATATGACTGCATACGTCGAAGAAACATACAGTCATGATATAAAGTTTTACAATCTAAAAATACTACCGGCATTTTACCGGCGTGCATCGAAATGTGGCTGCATATATTATGGTCATTAACCAACCATCAGTCTTTAAACGCCTTCAAAAAAGTTGATAAAGTGGATCATTGGTCTTCATTAATGTTCAGTATAGATTTATTTTGCACAAGAAGGAAAACTCCGAAGATAGTGAATACCACCAGAATTCAATCCAAACATCTTTTTATCAAATTTATGGAATCGGTTCTAAACTGTGACTCATGAGACCTTAATTTTGTGACATCATGAGCAATTCTATATATATTGAACATTCTTGAAGTGTTGGAGGAGGAATGTCGAGATTGCACAGGCTGGAATTGCGATTGAAAAAGCCAATTTGATTCATGGATTATTTATGACCAACTTTTATCGAACAGCTAAGGTCTTCGGCTGCGAAAATATATACGCAGCAGGATTTGTAGCGGATTGTCTTTGTCATTTATGATTCATAATAAGCGTCTCAATACAAGGTGTACAGCTTCCAAAATCAAATTGTAACAAGATGCTACTATTTTCAAAAGTCGCAGGTTTCCTTGATTCTTACTTTGTATGCATAAGTTAGTTTTCGAGGACGTGTCCATTAAATTTTTTTTGGAAGATACCATATGTCATCATCTATCTTTTACAACAATTTGAGGCGTCAATACTAGCATAAGTGAAGGTAGTCATACTGGAAAATGTGAGATGAAAATTTTAGAGACATACGAAGGCACTCTGAAAATCTAACTGACTTATTTTCTTAACTTCAAACTTATCTGACTGCTACAAATTTCTAGATTTTTACCTAGACGAATAGTAATTGGATGATTGAAAATGTTTGTTTTGGTAGGCAGATAAGTTATGCTCAATTATGGTATCGCTCTTACGAGTGTAATGCCAGAAATAAAGGCTTGAAAGCTTGAGATTGAGTCTTCTTCTATGCTAGAGAGGGTGCCAAGTTTCGTCAAAATTTCAATTTTTCAGGATTCGCTCAATTTAAGATATTTAAGTTGATTGTCAGATCAATTTTTTTCAGGATTGGTGCTTTCATCGCTCAGAATAAGCTTCTAATCAAAGCCAATGCACTATCATTTATGTTGAAGAAATCACTCGTAAGTCACTAATGATCCGTTTGCGAAAGACTACAACAAAGATTTCACGTAGCATCAACTTAACCGCTCTAAAATGACTCAACCACACTTCGCAATTGCTGGTACATAGTGTAAATAAATGTAATTTTCAGGAGATGGACACGAGAAAACAACATGTGGGCGATTCACTCTGTTGGAACTTTCCAAGATGAAAACCGAACGTCTAACTTCACTTATATTATGTACTCCCCATATCCGGATAAATTTCAGACGAACAAACTTTTCTAGCCTCTCACTCTGATTTCAGTCTCTGGTCATGAAACAAGAGCAAGACGTCAGTTTAGACGAAGTATACCAAGATATAATATAAAAAGTAAACCTGAAAAGTTGCAGGTTACTACGCCAAAACCGTTTACAATTGCTACGATGCTCTCTTCCAGGTTCTTCATTCGACGCGCCGGACAGCAATGCCTGAAACCAAAGCAGATTACATTATTTTTCTCGGATGACTCTCATGGCGATTTCGCCCCCCAGCGAAAGTCAGTCGACACCAGTGACGTCCAAGATATCATTCAATCCCATGTCGATGCGAATAAAATTATGCTTTATATGAAAGGTAACCCTAGTCAACCGCAGTGTGGATTTTCTGCTACAGTTGTATCTATTTTGCAGAGGGAAGGTGTTGATTTCTCTAGTGTGAATGTTCTCGATTATCCATCGATACGCGAAGGCGTTAAAGATTTTTCGCAGTGGCCGACAATTCCTCAACTCTACGTGGATGGAGAATTTATTGGTGGATGTGATATTGTTACAAGTATGCACGAAAGTGGAGAATTAAAGGATTTGTTTGGCGGGGAGTCGGAAGAAGGAGAACAGAAAGAGTAGATATAGTATTCATGTCTGAAAAGGGATGGCTTGATAATCGAACTAAGATGTTATTCGAGTTTGGTTTTCAGGACGATAAGAATTTAAAAGAGCAATTGTGAATATTCTGAGATGAAATGTGTTTCGATTTGAATGATTAAAGTCAATAACTTTTTCATATTGATATTTCTATATTCGAATATTCGTCTTATATTATACGACTCCTTTATTTATATCGCATTATGTTTAGTGACAAGCTACGCGACTTTAGACAAACACGCAATGCGTGATCTAACTCTCATCATTTTTCAACTGCATACTTATTTTGTTGATATCTACTCTTTTAACAGTTATGAAAATATGGTAGAGAGAAAGTACTTGTAATTGGTGATGATATCTGAAAATGAATCTGCATACGAGCGGAAGAGTCGATCGAATCCTTGTATTTATTAAGCGTTTCAAAATCTTTTCTTCGTTTGTCTATTAGCTTTGTTTCTCCACCTCGGTGCTCAAAAATAAGTTGAGAGAGAATTTCATTATCAGTTTGTTCAATGTACTGTGTTGACATAAGTAAGTTGGTTTTGCAGTAATAACATTTTCCTCTGAGGATATGTATGGACAAACATTGTTAAGCAATTAATTGAAGCCATATTCATTTCTCTATTCACGTTCCTTGATCTTATTGATAAATGGATCTCTTTTGTTTGAATTCGATAAAGTGCGATAACTTTCGCTACAAAAGAAGAGAAACGGCAAAAAGTCCTTTCATTGGACTTCTTTTAGGTTCTACAGGCGCAAAAAAGAGGACATCATATGAAATTAGTAGCAAGCATTACACAAATAAGCACCAGTCTACATTCGAACTTCATTCTTTGCCAACAGGGTCCGAGTGAACTTCGATCTGCTCTGATCTTTTAATCTTCCTTTACATTTAAAATCACTCTCCAATCGTCTCTCTTCAGAAGTCCAAGACCTTTATCTCCTTTCCACTAAAAATCGAGTCAACATATCACTTGCAGGGATAGTAGGATCTCTAGCTCATCGATTCTTACCTCTAACAATTACGATACTCATTTGGGCATTGATGAAACCCCATACGGTTGAGTAGGGCTTGCCTCATTCTTCTGCAAGCAACTTTGCAAACTTCTTGAGAAATGTTCTGGCTTCGAAACCGTACAACTTGTCCGCCGATACCACAAGAAGTGTGAAATGTCGATGATGCTCCTAGCATGGCTCGCAATGTTTCTTTTCTTTTCATTTCTTTCTCTTGTCGTACCAAAACCTGTTGGGTGGCAAGTTCACTGAAAGCGTTTCTTGTATCCACTAAGACGAAACCCCAATCATCCAGTTCGTTGTTACCTTCACAATTTCATACCAAATAATCCGCTGTCTCGATTCCCTCTGAGATTCTTCCCTTAAGACTATCCATGCGACACTCGTTACCCATCTCCTTTCCTACTACAATGTACTACGAGGAGGCACCTGACGAACAATCGGCGCCATTGTTCACTGCTTTCGATCGGACAAACACCTGAGCCTTTTCCCAGTGCAACGCGAAGCCGCACATACATGAGGTCGCGACAAATATTGTATATGAATCAACTTCGCTGCGTAAATACTCGCGTTTATTACACAGAATGAATTCTCTCTCTCTCTAGAGAGAGAGGCTACACGCTACACGCTACACGCTACACCCCCTCTTTGGAAATCGAGGAATGCGTAGAAAGTCACCAAACCTATGATAATGAGAACCCATGAGAAGACAGAACGAACGTTTGCGACAGAACTGGATTTGGATTTGCAAATGTTTTGTATCGCTACACGATCACAATCACAATCACTCTATTTTATTTTCAATACACTCTCTCTAGTGTCTTGTAAGCAGAATGTTTACATACAAATGCTGAATGAAAAGAAATCAAAGTTAGAGTAGGAGTTGAGTTTATCAGTCATCATGTCCAAGCGAAAAAGATGCAGTAAAAAGATTGGTGGTCCAAAAACAGCCACAAGTAACAAGAGGAAAACTTGCCCTCGATCAAAGCGAGGAAGGACCGCCCGCGATCCAATTAATTGGACTGTTCGGTTTTTGCTCGGGCCGTCTGCACAATTTCTTATACCGTTCTTGGAGGGAAAGATTGGCAATGGAGAATCATTAGATAGGAGAATTGACAAAACAGATGTGTTGAGAAAATGCATCGTTTGTCCATTTCGGAACTTTGACTTTGTAAGTCTTTGAGTTGATCACTATATTCTTTTCACTTTTAGAAATAGATTGATGACATAACATGGTAACGTCTAAACTCATGTTTATCGCAGAAATATGACAAAGAAATGATACCGAGATCAGATTCTTCAGAGTCAGTAGGCAACTCTCATGCTTGCAACGCCCCTTTTGCCAACGCAAAGATTGAAAATCCTTATAAGAAATGTCGCAACATTTCCCAATCAAACGTCTCTGAGCCTTTTCATAGTATCGTAGATAGGACGATTTCGAGTCTATTAAGTTTCCAACAATATCAAGTTAGAAAACAAGAACAATTGAAAGGCAAGGAATTAACTTGGTTAGAACTCCAGAAATACACAAATTTGCTTTCCCTCGGTTACGAATTTTTATCAGACGCTGGAAAGAAGGTAGATGCTAGGTCGTGTCAAAATATCCCTGGAGTTGTTTGCCGACATTTAAATTCAACAGTCTCATATATCAAAGAGCACAAGTCATTCCATTTATTACATGGATTGATCGGTGACAGTATGATGTTCGAGTTGCTAAAATCATGTTACATCTTGCTTCCTGTCAAAAACAATCGCTGTACAAACTATATTCAGCTATGTGGCCCCCCATTAAGAGGTGCTAGTAATTCTGGCAATCACAAAACGGATAATGTCGTGGCGCCTTCTGTTTCTCCCGTTTTCGTTCCGAGACATCTAATATTTTATAATGAAAAATTTAGTAAGTCAGTGGGATTGCCCAAGTCACATCAGTTAATGCAAAGGAGTAGCACTCCGTTTGAACTACTTGATATGATCTTTAATATTCGATTCCAGAAGGGGAAAGAAAAAAGGGTTTTACGACGAAGACTGTGGAAACGTCTTGAGCACAAAGGTGTAGTTATTTGTCAGCAAATCCTTCAAAAATCAAGGAATCTAAATTTTCATCGAGTTTTAGAGAAATATTGTCCACTTCCTTCTATACACAATAGAACGGGTGCGCTTAAGGTTAACAGCTTGAATATGGTAAAAGGAATGGCATTGCATGAAGTGGTCAACGAGTATTCTTCTTCGAAATTGGTCGTAGCGTTTATTACTAAAGTTCTTCAGCGCATATTTCCGTCTGAGTTTTTTGGGTCACGAGAAAATTTTGCAGCAATTTCTACGACCATAGATAATTTTGTTCACATGAGGCGGTTTGAACAAATGCCATACCATGAACTTATGAAAAATGTATCTGTAACAAAGTTTTCTTGGTTAGAAAAAAAGCGAAAGAGCTCCACAACAAGAAAAATGCGCAGTTCGTCTGATCATGAGGAGCATTCAAAGTTAGTGCTGACTTTGTTGAGCTGGTTATTTCAAAGCGTTATAATTCCATTGATCAGATCAAACTTTTACGCAACTGAAACTGAACACATGGGTAAACGAGTAGTGTATTACCGAAAACAAGTTTGGTGTCACATACGAAAAGCGTCGTTAAACTGCCTATTATCTAATCAATTTGTTGAAATTAAGAAAGTGTGCGACCTTACGGAACGACTAGAGAGGCAAAGCATTGGGCTGGCAAAGCTGAGGCTTCTTCCGAAGCAGAATGGAATTCGACCGATAGCCACACTTTCGAAACGTCATTCTGTAGAAGATATTAATAGTCATACATCATTTAAGAGCATCCTCTCCCAACGATCGAAATTATATTGCCAATCAGCTAATAGTATACTCCAGTCTACATTTGATGTGCTAAAATACGAGTACAGACTCAAACCTGACTCATTTGGAAGCGGAATACTTGGATCAAATCAGCTTCACCCCTTGTTGAATTCGTTTCTCAATGATGTTCGGGCGAAGAGGCCAGGGGCTAACTTATACTATGCATGTGCTGATATACGTCGCTGTTTTGACAAAATTAATCAGGGAACCATGTTGGATATCGTGTGCAATATAATTAGTCAAGGCAAATACTTGTCTCAAAAACACACAATCATACATCCATTTCAAAGCTTGCAGAAAGTTCATGTACGGCACGAGAAGATTATTGTCCCTATTTTAGACTTTCAGCCGCATCGCCAGGTAGTAGATAAGTTGAATGGATCGTATTATGATACAATATTTATTGATGGGGCCAAAACCTGTGTTATAACAAAGGAACGAGTGCATGATTTGCTTCGAGAACATATAATGTCGAACTTGGTCGCATTAAGTGACACCAACAGGCCACATATACTTTGTCAGATTGAAGGTATACCTCAAGGTAGCGTTGTAAGCTCTTACTTATGTAACTACTACTATGGATATTTAGAAAAGCAGATTATGGCAGGAGTTTTCCCATCTTTGGAAGAAGATTCTGATCCATATTTATTTGCCAGAATTATTGATGATTTTTTGTGTATTTCTACAGACAAAAACGTTTGTATCAGGTTTCTGGATAAGCTTTATGACGGTAAGTGCAGGTACAATAAACTTTGACTTCTCTCAACTAATTTGATGATAACGAAACACCAGGCTGTAAAAGGCTGGGAATTGAAGTGAATACTTCTAAGACTCGGACCTCTTTCGATGTGACATTGAGGCCTAAAGTTGGTCCTCCTATATTTGTAGAAAAATGTGCAGGTGATCAATTTCCATGGTGTGGTATGTTATTTGACATTAAAAGTTGCGAAACAAGAGTAAATTATAGACGGTTTGCAGGGACAAGGGCTCGTGACGACCTCACGGTGGATAGAATCAAAGAAGGTCACGCCTTGAAAAAGAGAATGACTTCATTCATAAGGCCTCGTTGCCAAAAAATTTTCTATGATAGCTTAATAGTATCGAACGAGACAGCGGAGATAAACTTTTACCAGGCCGTGATGTTGACGGCAGTAAAAACAATGGCTTACCTAGGAGCTCTACCTGGAAAAGTTTCAAGAAACAAGTCCTACGTTTGTAACTGTATCGATGATGTTATTCTATACGGATTCAGTTTGATTCGCCGTCGTCTAATCAGAGGAACAACGGACAGGATGGGAGGCGAAAAACGGGGCAATCCTCTTGGACAGAAAAATATTGCAAGTATGAGTCAAAAGAAAGCTTTATGGTTAGGTCGTCACTCGTTTCAACATGTACTACAAAAAAGCTCTACGAAAGATCATGCTGAAATTATTCAATATTTAAATTGCAAGTTGTGTAATTCAGGACCTACATATAATTGGAGAAAAGTCGCTTATAAGGCGTCACGATCGTTTTCTTTGGAACGATTTGATATGGTACCGGAATAAGGGAAGAAAATTGCCGCATTAATTCCACCTTGAATGTGGATTCCGTTTATTGAATATGCTATCATTCTCTTTAAATTATTATTTTATTAGTAATAATAAAGATCGCCTTTTCATTTTCTCTATGCACCGATTTAGCGAAACATTCAAACGAAGAGAACCCTGGGTATGCAGAGAAATGAAAATAAGAGTGTATGAGTTTTTGTTAAACTGTATGCTTTTATTTTGTTAACTTCTACTATTGTACCAGTTATAAATTACTTTGTAGTTATAACTCATCGTAGTTATAACTCATCCTTCATAGGTTTTTTTTTCAAATGCTCTAATAACATCTACGGCTATGTGGGACTTTACTCTTATAGCTCTGAAAATTCTTGAGTACTAAATATGTACTTAGACAGAAATACGTATATAAATGTAAGTGTATTCATTGGTCCAAACGAGAAGGTCAATCTCTTCATCGATTAATAACTCCGTCATTTTTTGAGATATGAAGACAAAAAGTTTACGGCTGTGATCGCCATTAAAACGAGAACCAAAGCGCGCCCACAAATAATCTGTTAAGTACTTTCAATATATAATAAAATTACTTAAAAGTCAAGGCAAATTCCTTAAGTACTATATATAGTATTGAAGGGGTTACTTATGGTCTTATGGTCGATGTATGACGTAATCTCCGTTACAGCCAATCAAAATGGGCTAAATATTTCAACAGCCAATCAAAACGCGTATCTTACGTATACTATATATAGTACTTAAACTTTCAGTGCTACTACCGGTAGATTAGAAAATGAACTTAGGAAAAATGACTGGAACTGGCATGCTTGACATTGTACATGTACATAGTGAATACGTATGTAAGTACACGTACTTACTTGCACTTCGAGAACAACATGATGTTATATCGTATCAGGTGTTGTTGTCAGGATCAGTAATATCATCATAAGGTGAACATCAGAAATGTGGCGTCTGGCGCCGCCACATGCCACATGGTTAAAAATGATTTTTAAGTATTTCGTTGAAAAGGATAGAGTATGAGAGATAGAAAGAGAGCTTTCACAAGAAGTGCGTCACATGTCACGTGGTGATTTCTACTTTCACTGGTCATGCAATCCAATTTCCAATATATAGATAGGAATAACTTTTTAAATTGGAAATCCGCTACAAGTAGTTAGGAGGTTTGGGCGGAATGAAAAGAAACAAAAGGAGCTGCAGGTCACACAGCGCCGTCGTTCCAGTTGTCTCAAACTCGAAGAAACCTTCTGTTTCAAATCGATATAAATTTCGCCGTTCTACAGTATCAAAAAGATTTCGTAGTGTTGCGCATCATTCGTATGACCTTCGTAGCAAATCGAATCGCCGTTCTGTCGCACATGGAAACGTCAATTTTCGGACGTCTCCCAATAAGATAAGAAGACACCAAAATTATGCTAAGGAAGATGAGAATTCAGAAAAGTTTAATGCTGATTCAATCATTCTTCGTATTATATTTGGGAATACTAATTCAATGATTCAAATGTCGCTGGAAGAATATTTGAATTGTCTATCGAACCATGCAATTTGCTGGCGTGATCGAGAAAGAGTTGAAAAGCTTTCCTCATCTGAAAGATATTCTAAACTGAAAGAGGGTCTAGACCTTTTTAAAGCATGGAGGAAGCTTCCGCTGAGTGAGATCCGTCTACTTGGGGAACATCTGGAAAATTCAAATATTTCGTCTCTCTCCCTACTTGTTCGAGACTACCACAGTAAAGAGCTTGTTGTGGCATGTGTTTGTGTTTTCTCTATTTGCACTGAAAATGAGGGATATCGCAGCTTTTGTGATTTGAAACTGATGTGCACGAAACCGGGATACGGAGGACGAGGTTTAGGGTCATATGCAATTGCAGTTTGCAAAGAGTTTACACGGCATAATCCTTCATTACAACGGACGCCAGTTTCTTCCTTTATTTGGTGTTATGTACCTGTGGACTTTTCTGATTTTTTCTTCGATGAAAAGCAAGGGTTTGAGACGGGGTGGGGGGAACTGACAAAGCTGGTGCGGGATGATGCCTGCCCTTCTACATTCTTAAATGGTGCGAAAGTGCACTATTTGATTTCAAAAGATTTGCGTCTGGGTTCGTATCTTAAAAATGCTTTGGCGATGGACGAGTCACCAGAATGTTATACTTATGCAAATAATCATCGTGTAAGGAAGCAGCCCTTTGCTCCTATAGCAGAATTTACACCAGGAAGTATCGTAAATGTAAAATATCCAACAGTCTCCTCGTCAACTCGATTTGATGCGCTTGTTTTAGACTATAACCCTAGGAGGGGGAAACCATATCTCGTCCAATATGAGGAGGGTAGTTGTCGAGAATCAGTAGTTCCCATGAGAATCGAACGGATGACCTCGTGTGAATCCAATTTATCAATTGAATTTGTGATCCAGCGAGCCATTCGTGCTGAAACACTAAGTTTGCTACGGAGTATACCGACAATTCCTTCGCATGACCTGCTTCTTCATAGTATTGAAGAAATGCAGACGAGAAGGACTGAAAGTGAACGTAATATACAACAAAGTGCATTCAATAGTTTTCATCCAACATCAGCGGATCAAAATAATAATCCAAAACAGAAAATTTCATGGAGCAGACGAGACGATCGAAAGCTAATTGGAAATATTAGAAAAATTACAGTGAGTGGCGAGAAAGTAGATTGGAATGAAGTCGCACGCTCAATACCTACGAAGAATTCGTATCAATGTCGTGATAGATGGTTCACAGTTGGAGGTCGTATTTAAATCAAATTTATTAGATAATTGAATATCGTAAGCTGTTTATGCATTTATAAACTTTTTTTTAAACTGTATGCTTTTATTTTATTAACTTCTACTCTTACGAGTAAATATGTATTTATGTATACTAGTTGGTATGT
>Ga0209092_10004631_pt1 | contig 11395 bp, 4 predicted proteins | sample FraStrMetagenome_FD_187446 | JGI IMG/M metagenome (GOLD analysis project Ga0209092, IMG submission 187446) | Marine eukaryotic phytoplankton communities from Arctic Ocean - Fram Strait ARC3M Metagenome (SPAdes) (version 2) | ecosystem: Environmental > Aquatic > Marine > Oceanic | place: Fram... | reverse complement strand
TCTAATTCTTTCTTCTTCATATCAGAGGATTCTAATCTCCAAAAACAAACAAAAAAACATCCAAAATGGTAACTTATTTATTTATTTACTCATTCATTCATTAGGTAAGGTAGTTTCCACCAAAAGGATTGTTGGGCCAGAAGCCACCGGTGAAACTTGCCACATTATCATTGACCACAATGGAGATTTCCCTTACTGGGAAGGCCAATCTTGGGGTGTAATTCCTCCAGGTACCCGCGAAAAAGATGGAAAACCCCACTCTGTTCGTCTTTATTCTATCGCCTCTTCTCGTTACGGTGATGATTTCACTGGAAAGACTGGATCACTTTGTGTTCGTAGGGCTACTTACTGGTGCCCTGAGCTTAAGGCTGATGATCCTGCTAAGAAGGGAATCTGCTCGAACTTCCTCTGTGACACTGTACCAGGGGATGAAGTAAAAATGACTGGTCCAGCCGGTAAAGTTATGCTTATGCCCGAGGAAGATCCTTCCACTGACTACATTATGGTTGCTACAGGTACAGGAATTGCCCCCTACCGTGGATTTGTTCGTCGTTTGTTTACTGAAGCCACACCTGCTGCTAGTGCTTACAAGGGAACCGCATGGTTGTTTTTGGGTGTAGCCAATTCTGATGCTTTGTTGTATGATGATGAATGGCAAACTGTATTGAAGGAGTACCCTGACAACTTCCGTTTAGACTATGCTTTGTCTCGTGAGCAAGAGAACAAGAGTGGAGGAAAGATGTACATCCAAGATAAGGTAGAAGAATATTCTGATGAGGTTTTTGACAAGCTTTCAAATGGAGCCCATATTTACTTCTGCGGATTGAAGGGAATGATGCCTGGAATCCAAGCTATGCTTAAGGGAGTAGCTGAGGCTAAAGGATTGGACTATGATGAATGGCTCAAGGGACTTAAGAAGGCGAAGCAATGGCATGTGGAGGTGTATTAAGCAATATGATTATGATGACATTGCGAATGGCTTATGAATCATGAAAACTGATGCTGATTTGGAATGAATGTTGAGTCGAAACGGCATAGCTAATGCCCTTTATTATAGATTCCGTTCATAAAATATAGAAAGTTACCATAAAAACATCGCACGTGTATGATATATGAGTTCCAGGAATTGAAGTTTGTCTTGTAAAGCTATGATAACTTGCAGAGAAAGTCATATAGACTATTAAATAATAAGATATTGTTAAAGTATTGAAATTCGAAGAATTTCTGGCTTGTTTAAAGTTTGACAACACAGCAGGTAGCTGATAGTAGCACTAAAGATTTTTTTGATGTGCTGAGTATTCTTTTTACAAGCATTGTCTAAAGTACCTTATAATTTAAAGGTTTCATCTATTCAAGGGATCATGAAAGTGCTCATATACTATTTTATTTGTCACATTGTCTTTCACAGTTATGTTTGAATTGAGAAAGCGTAAGGACTTATTCCCAATAGTCTTATTGCATTCATGTTCAACCTATATAGACTATTCACAAACGAAATCGGCCAATAAGAAAAGAAACAAAGGTAATCTCTTTTCTTGCATAATATTCTTTTACACAAATTATGCTCATATGCATCTATATAGTTTGTTTATAATGGATTTCAAAGAGACATTTAAGCTGTGTGTCATGGTTATGCACAAATGATTCTTTTAGAAAGAAACAATTAATAGATAATTTCCTTTCCATGGTAGATTCTCAAGAAAATAATGAACAACTTTTGTAAATCTATTTTGTATAGTAAAGATGCTTAAATGGATATTTGTATTACTTAAAATTTGTAGCACCAACAATCTTCAAAGATTTTACGTTATTCGTTCCGCGTCGTATATCCTTAAGGTTTATGATTTCTCGATTCAAGGCTAAGGGTGATGTTCTTCAGTTACTTTCGTGATGGATAAAATATTGTTCTTGAGCGCTTCTACTTCTTTCTCATCGAGAAATTTATGGTCCCCTGTTTCCAAATGGTTTACTAAAGATTGCATTGTCGCCATTCTTTCTGCCATAATATCTGTTTGCTCCGCAAATCGATTGAGTAAAGCCTCTCTCTCTTCGATATCGCAATTCTCATAGTAGGAGCATAAATCTGCAGCGTTGGATATGCACATGATGTCAATTTCGCTCATAAGCTCTTTTGCATTTAAAGCGGAATTTCTCGGAAGTAGAGTGGGAATTGGCGAAAAAGAGAAAACCTTTGAAGCAAAGGTTGCTAAGATGAAAAATCTTTGGTAAGTCTTCATTTGTTTCGGTGGTGATAGGAAGTGTGTTTTATGAGAAGTATAAGTTCTTTTTTATAGAATGCATTTTGATGGCTCAAATCACAAAAAGATTCTAAAGTCCGGAGTTTTTAAGATCTAAATAAATTTTTGGTGTCAATATCTTGATCCAGACAATTGATATGGTGTCATCACTACGCAAACTTCGATGCATCACTGAAGTTGAAATGTGAGGAAAACGTTTTGTACGTATAGATAAATTGCAAGTACGTAAAACAGGGTATCCAGATGGTACTTCTGTTCAAATACAAGTGCGTTTAATCTTTGCTTCATTTTTCTCTTGTCATCTATTTTTTCTTCTTTTTTTATGAATTCATCGCATTCTCTCCCTTGATGGGTTATACGAGGTCACTTGAAACTACCGTGTTCCTCGGGCATCGATCAAATTTCCTTTTTTTTTTTAAACAGCAATACTGAAAAAGTATATATTACTTGGTTCTAGCTACATAAATTCATTAAAAAGCAAAGATAATAGATTTCAAAATGTCAACCCTGGCATATGGTCTAACTTGGGTGCACTAGTATTAAATACATAAATGATTCTCGATAGAATCGTCAAATATGCAGTGAAACATTTAGATTCACGTACCAGTACTACAGTTTGACCTATCTTCTATACCATGGTTAGGAATCTCATTAGTACATCCTCTAAATTGTGAGAAAGATTATGATCAAAAATTACTTTTGTAGCATCTCTGTTGAAATGTTTCATATTTCCTATTAGTGAAGCGTTGTGCTTCAATTTTATCTTGATTCATAAATGACGTATCTCAGGTGGACTTGTGCATCAGATGAAAGCGAAAAGGTATTTCTTGGTTATTCTAAAATGACATGTTAATACACTATTTTTCATTCTTGCAACTTATTGATGGTTTCATGTGCCCTATTATTCTTCCTTTTGACGTATCATAACTTTTCTAATGAAAATTGTATTGAAATCAATAGTTGGTGAATTTTAGAAAGAACTATTGCAATGGATTCCTTTTGAACTGTAATGGTGAAAAATGAATTATGATGAAAGATAGAGATAAGTAGCGAAGGCAGAAGGAGTAATAAATTCCTTTGCCAATCATGATGGTACTTGAATTGTTGTGATTCACTCATAGTTAATGCGATTGATGACTGTTGTAGCGACTTCAGTGGGGAGTTATGCGTCACTAATCTGCGTTAATGCACTAAGCAAAATCACGTCAAAAAATGTTGACACCTATTGTTTATAGTATTACGTGTTTTTCCACTCAATATATCTCACGTTGTCTGCTGACTATCGTAAAAGACCGTGCTATATGGCACCACACAGATATTTATTTATTAAAATATTGACAGGTGTAGGCAACTTTTCGCATTCTAATTTTATGTTCTAAAGAATTCTACCTAGAAATTCATTCTATGGTACACAATTGGTACAAAAACTTGTCCCATCAAATACATCACTCTCAATATACAATACAAAAAGTATGAGTAGGATTCGGTCATTAATTTAAGACTTTCGTGCTTTAGCAAGTTGTTTTTGGTGTTGGTATGATGTTACAGTCATCAACGTCTTACGTTGGGAGTCTGCTGTAGGAATTTCATTCAACCATCAAGACGACTATAGAGAGAGCCTACCGTACAAATAAACACAGTCGGGATTCCTACTCGTGCGATTTGAATAATCCTCCAATACCAAAATCTTGAAAGGATAATTCGTACTATATTTCAAGTGTGTTACTTAGCTAGTTAGTTTTTGGTAGGAGTATAATCATCGTACCTACGACTAATAGTCACGTAAACAATCAATACAGTATTCTTTCGTTTCAAAATAAATTCCACTTTCACAAGGTTTGTTGCCACAGAAGAATTTATCGATCCGAGTGATGATCATATAAAACATCAGATTTTTTTAGTTGATATGAGCACAAAGGAATTTCCGATGCTCTCTTCAGATACCGACTTGTCTGACGACGACGTAGAAATGATTGAGAACAAGTCGAATGATGCCCTTAGTGACGCTAGGGAGGGTAACAAAAATTCAAATGATGATAGAAACTTAGTGAATGAGTTGAATCAGAAAATACCAAGTTTCGATGATTCATCAGCGAATCTCAATTCTCTCAAAGATTTAATGTCAAGCAAACAAATCGGGGATGGTGCTGTTCAAGAAAAAGAACAGAATGTAGCCATGGCCATTTCAAATGAAATCGAAGTGAAAGAAAGACAAAATCGGCAGACGGAAATTTTTTACCAGGATACTTATATCGAGGATGTAGAAATAGATGTAGAATCGAAAGATACCAATTCAAGAGGTTCCACCTGTCACGAATCAAATGGGGAATTCGAAGTTGATCTGGAAACAAAATCATATGACGAGGACACTGCAAGTATATCCAGTGGACATGTTGAAGGAAACGTCATCAATCAATTCCCAAATATTGTTGAACGTGAATCCACGACAGATTTAAGCGCATGTACAACTAGTACCGAGTTCGAATCTGTAAAAAGTGAAAACTTTTCAAGTCCAGCAAAATCCAGTTCATCATATACGACAAGTTCATACGAATCAACAACAAGTTTGAACGGATTTGGATTTAACTTAGAATCCAATCCATCAACTCCAAATCCCGTATATCAAACCAATGTTCAAGAACATGTACCTTATTATGCTCCAGAACTCCTACCGAATCCTTCACCAGTATTAGCTCGAAACCAGATAAGACCACTATCTCAGCAACCTCCAGTTAGTGTGTTATCAAATAACATGGTCTCTATGAGTTCACAAGTTAATAATGTAACTGGGCATCCTCATCAAGAGCGATTCTTAATCACAGTTCCAGCTGACTCACATTATCTTAATAATCAGCATTTCTCAAATAACTCCTTACCTTCAGCTCATGCATTACCACATGGTACAATTTCTCATCCTCCAATAAATCAATCATCATCAGGTCGTAGATCGATTAAACTGCGACTTGTCGAAGACATAGATCCATCTACAGTGTCAAAAAGAATTTTCTTTAAAAAACCGTTGATAACGAAGTCTAGGGCTAACTCTTTCGGTACAGTGGATGAGAATAAAGACATTGAATATGACGAAAACATTACAGATTTGGGTACAGTAGTTGTTTCATGGTATGAAGGAACAACTTCTACTGAACTTCAGCACCATGTTTATACTTCAGTTTCTAGAAAACTAGGGAAAACAATTGATGATATTCGATTGCTAGACGAAAATGTCTTTCCTCATGAGGGTAAGTTACTTGATGTGTAATTCCTTTCCAAAAGATGTATCATATTCTAAAAAAACTCTAATTTTACATTCTTAACCATTATTACTCTTGAAGAAATTGTCTTGACTCCCTACATACCTGACGGGTCTCGCTTTATGGTTAAGTTCAAGATTCGACCACTGACTCCAACAAAAACTGTGTATCAATTTGCATCAAGAGCACCTGATTCTCCCTCACGCGCCCCTACTCCATATGAATCAGAAATTGATCCTTCATTTTCAAGAAGCGGTAGTAGTTCATCTGATAATGACATACCCCAACTTCCTTTCAAATCAAAGGGCAATAGAAAGCATCAAAGATCCAGGAAGACAAATGGAACAAATAGAACAAAATCTCTAAGTCCCGACACATCGGAGGGCGAGAACTTTCCGAATATTCGCAATAAAGACCGCGAAAAGAAAAGAAAGTCTCGATCAAGTAAAAGGAATACTGATAAAATAGTGTCAAGTAAGACAATCATGCATGGCAACGAAACTGTCGAAAAAATTATTTATCGCAAAGCCAACAAGAAGGATGAAAAAAAACATGTTGTTTTCGTCCTAGCAAATTACTTTGTTTTGTTTTTGAGTTGTATAGCAATATCAGCAGAAATTCATGAACGTGGGCCAAGATGGCTTCAATGGATAGAAGATAACGTTGATAAGGTAAATGCGTGCGCAGTCGACAGAGACTCTCTATTTGAGTGTATATCCAGTGGCGATATTTCTGGTTTGTTGGCATCTATTGTTTTATGGGTAGCTAGAAACAATACCTTAACAATAAGGTTCTTCCTATTTGGGTTTGATTCAGTCAATAAGTTATGGACTGTAGTTTATGAAGCGCTCGTTACTGCCATATGCTGGGGTACATCATATATGTTCATTCGAAGAGGGCTTAATCCTGATACTAGACCTAACTTTCTGGAAAAATATTGGAAAGACGCTATTTATGGCAGTCTAGCAGGATTTAACGCAGCATTTTTGAAAGCGATTATGAAGAATTTAATACCGAAAGAAGTCATTGAAGAGATGGTAGATACAAATAGGCAACTTAGGATTGTTGAGATTTTTGCTAATATATTCAAAAACGACTAGGAAGCGAAAGAATGCTAACCAATCACGAAATCCAAACAAAGAAGAAATTAAGAAAATAATACACAAATTAGCAAGCATAATAAAGCATTTTTTCCGATATCTATTACCATTTTTTCAACCTACACTATTCTTAGAATTGGAAAGCAACTACAATGGATTTAGGAAGATCATACAACAAAAAACCTGTGAACATAAAAATGCCAGAATTTTTCATGGAATACTAATCCTGCTTTGTTTTCGTTTCAAAATTAAACTCTCTATATTCACTAAAAGTCCCTAAAGTAATGTAGTTGCTCGAACCAAAATAGATCATAAGAAAACATATCAACAAGATAGCATATAGCACTCGTACCAATACAAATCTGGATTTATTTTATTATCATTTTTAAATTTCACAACATTTGGCATCAAAAGTGTGCAAAATATTTTGCATTTACTTTATTTACATGCCGAATATTTCATAAGAAGCTCACTTTTCAGAACTTCATCAGATTTTTCACCAAATTACACACCAAAACTTTATCCGTTCTTCAAGATAAGAACTAAATCTTATATTCGTCACTGATGCCATTGGGTCGAATATTAAACAAAAATGAAGTGTTCCAGGGGTAATCTAAATCCTAAACTTTTTATTTTCATTTATTTCTACTATTTGAACCGGTGCCCCTAGTGCTTGGATTGCGCCTGAAGGCTCTAGCTAGTCTTCCTAATGCAAAACCATGCCTCCTTCGTCCTCTTGTATTAGAGAGATCGAGGGAACTCCCTGAAGAACTTTGCGCCGATGTGGTATTTTGTTGGGCTATTGGTTGTCCTTGAGGTGATAGTGATGAAGAGGGACTTTCATTTAGATTAGTTACTGGCAAAATTGTTGTGTTGATATCCTCACTCAGAGATCTATTTTCCTCGATAAAATCCGGACTTAGCTCCGGAGTCTCAACGTCTTCCTGCTCATCTGAAGAGAGAGTCGGAATATCACCAACGACCATGGAGTATGCTGTCAAAGGAAGAGTTTCTTCTGTATTGGTATTATTATTTACATGATTTCTTTCACTCTCTTCAACAAATTCGTTTCTAGCGAATTCAAATGGAGTAGGCGATTCTGTGTACAAGTCAGAGAATAAATCATCGTCTAAATCAGGGACTGTTACATTGTTGATAATAGGAGTAATTCCTCCGTCTTGGGTCTCTCCAGTTGACCCCGATGTACTTGTACCAGGTTCTGCTTCTGAAGTTGAAGTTCCGTCCTGAGAAACAGGTTGTAAACCCACAAATGGAAACGCGCCCATATCTGGTAAACCTATTCCAACATCCATACCACCACCTCCCCCAACAGGTGTTACAATAGCATGAATATGTATATCAATACCCCCTCCTCCATTTCCAGTATTTACCCCACTTCCGCCATTTGAATCGCTTCCTGTCAGTCCACCAGAACCTACACGCAACAAACGAGCCAAGGTTGAACCAGCATCTCGGTCTTCATCCGCAACACCACGTGCTGCCAAATACGTACCAAGAAAAGAGGAGGTTGAGTCTTGATTCGACGAGGACTGACGAGAGCGACGAGTTGGATTTTCGTCTCGGCTTGTATTGACTAATGAAAGTGAATAGTCGATAGGCTCAGCATTTTGATTTTGAAGCTGAGTGGCAGATCGTCGTTGATACCTATCAGCATGTGGATGATGAGGATTTGGATTTGATTGTTGAGGCACAGATGAGTGAGATGCACTTGACACCACTCGTGAATCGGTAGATAAGTCATTTTCTGGTCTCTCGTGTTCTTCCACGATGACAGTATTTAGATTCTCAGCAAGACTATTTTCATCTGCGATGGTTTCGGGGATATTTGTAGTAGATGCTTCTTCTGTTGATTGTGAAATCTGTGCTTCGGCAAATTCTTCCGAGCAAACTTCTGGGTTTTTCTCATCTTCTAAATTTGAATCCGAATCCATCTTAATTTCAGAAGGTAAAGAGGATGATAATTCGGCTATGTGAGGTGCGATATCAGTCAAAGTTCTGCCCAATCTATCTAAAATAGGAGCCAGGCTACCTAACTGCTCTCTGCTAAGACCCTCCAATATTGTTGATGTTGATGGATCAATATTTCCTGTGTCGTCAGAATCTTCCTTTACGTCTTGCACTACATTTTGAATTTGAGAATTTTCATATGAAGCTACGTCATTATTGAACCTAGGAGTTGAACTGCGTCCCCAAGGAAAATTATTGGTGGAGTTGTCCATACCGCGATTTGCATTGGCAACTGTACATGAAGAGATAGATTGATCTTCAAAAATTTTTTTAGTGCAATTATGTGGAGAAGATGGAATGACCGCATTCAATAATCGTTGAACTTTACTCATAGCAAGACATAACTCAGGAAGAATTGCTGCATTGTCGTGTTCACCCTCTTCGAAAATGTGTGTTGTTGGAGCTTCAAAATAATGTGAATTAGGTGTGGGCGATGCGAATGGAGCCTAAACAATGAAAGGGAAAGAAATTAGTTTTCAAGTATCACAGCCTGTATTACATGCAACGAGACAAATAATCAAAACGTACCGAAGGAGGATGACGAGTTTTGGTTCTGAAAATGCTTATCCTTCTTGAATCTCCATTGATCCATTCGTCCCATCGATGAGGCCAGCTGTTGTAATGAACTAGAATCAGCTGAGTATTCTCATAGTTATCTTTAAATTTCATTAGGGGGAAACCTGCTTCATCTAAATGAGTTGGCATTTCCTCCAAAAATAATGATTTACAACCTTCTTTATCACCAGCTCCCACAATAGGGTCGACCTTAAGATTGTGTTTGCGTATCTCTTCCTTTTCTGAAGCAGAACTAACAAGAGCTGCGTTAGATTCATATTCACGTATTTGATCAAGTGTAAAAATATCTTTGTAAAATACAATTTTGTCAATGGTAGCTTCTAACCATTGATCGACTGTATCTTTAACGTCCAGCCATTGACCAAGGTACCATTTAGGTGGAAGCAAGAGATGCTTTTGCTTTTGGGGTTTGGCTTCTGTCACCTCAACAGAATTTATATTAACCTGATTTCCCCGTGCCACTTCCAAATATGACATTTTTCTCTCTTCCAAAACTTCTTCATCTTGTTTTTCACTGCTTTGTACAGATGAATTGTAGCTTTTATCATGGCTTTCATTGATGTCATTACTGCTTGGATGACTTTCCAACAGCGTGTGCAACGTCATCAAACCTTGTCTCAATGGTTCGATAGGATTTCTTTCCCAAACACCAGCGTTGTATGCATTACTTCTATTCCTTCCACCCCTTCTGGAACTGGTCGCATTATTATTGGTCGATGAATTACTCCTGCGGGAAGATGTGCCACTATTCGAGGTGTTGGAAATGGACATAATTTGGCGGCGTCTTTCTCTTGAAGTGACTGAATTAGAAGACTGGTAAGATCTAGATGATAAAACATCTAAATCTTCCTCGTCAGTTGCAGAAGAGTTATTATTATTGGATGATCCAACGCTAGATGGCACTGATAGCCCCAAAAGAGTTGCAATTAGCGACGTAGCAGCAGACGTGCCGTTCCCTGTAGCGGTATTATTACCAGCTGAATTTGAACGTGGCCGGGTGGAGTTTCCACTTTCCACATCTGCGTTCCCCGTATTCCCAGAACTGTTGTTATTATTTCTATTAGGTAGGGGGCGAGGCACTAAATGAATAGTTTGCCCATCACATAATCCCTCTATGTCACCAATCAAATCATCGTCTTTGGATGAATTCGCTGCATGTTTTGTGATGAGACGACCTCTGTATATCAATCGTTGTTGAGAAGCATGTAAGCCTGTGACTTCCTCAATTTTTGAATGTAACATAGATAGCTTGTCTGACGATTGAACATCCACGGTGAAGTCAGATGGAACTACCTCTATCATTTGAACGTTTGAATTTGAAGAATTGCTGCGATGGTGAGATTTTAGGTTGACCGGAGGATCCTTTGATGAAGCAGAATCAGAGTTGATAGAGCCTCCATCACAATCTAATGTAATTTTGTTACTATTATTCGATTCTTGCGAAGAGGATGCTTTCGCAGCCCGAACACTTTCAGATCCACCGACAGTTTTCACAGATATAGACCATGATGAAGCTGGCGAAGACATTGTAATTCGGTGTTCGCTAGAGATATAATGCTAGACGATGGATTTCTAAAGGAACCTTGGACGGACTTGGTAGGTGGAGTCTCTTCGTATGAGCTATGTAGAATTCTTCAAATTATCTTGATTGGCACGGTGGCATTGGGAAAAATATTGTCTTGGATGATTCGTATATTCGCTGATTATAGAATACTTCTTTTCATAGAAGCGTATCGATCCGATTAATTTCGTAGAAGCGAAATCAATTTTCATATTGTTTCTGCATGGAATTCCATAAACAAAGTTTTCCACGTTCAGAATGTAAGGGGATCCGCAACTGGTTTCAAATGTCCTTAAGTAAAACTCTTTTTTCGTATGTGACTCTTTCAAAACAAATCACTTACATTGTTGACATCATGGTAATATTATTAGGAACAAAGTAGAATGTAACGATGATGATATCTAATCGATTATTTATTTAGAATTCATTCGATGGGAATCAAACAATTCACTTAAATGTATGACATCATTATACCAATATTGTTCCGTAACAAAGTAGAATGTATTGATGATATCTACTAATCGATTATTTAGTTAAAATTCATTTGGAAAGAATCTCGACGTAATTTCAATTGATTTGAATCAACATACATCTTTTATGGAATATTCAATTGTGCAT
>Ga0209092_10004629_pt1 | contig 11402 bp, 7 predicted proteins | sample FraStrMetagenome_FD_187446 | JGI IMG/M metagenome (GOLD analysis project Ga0209092, IMG submission 187446) | Marine eukaryotic phytoplankton communities from Arctic Ocean - Fram Strait ARC3M Metagenome (SPAdes) (version 2) | ecosystem: Environmental > Aquatic > Marine > Oceanic | place: Fram... | reverse complement strand
AAGAAATGAGGTAAATGGGCGCTTCCCCCCGAGGCAATAGTTTCCCAACTACATTTAGCTTCCAGAAACGCCAAAGTACAATAAACTAAATTGATTTTCTTCGCACACCAGTTTAAAAAGCGAACTACGGAAAAGGGTGTCATTTCATTGATTGGAAAAAGGCGATCTGAAACATTGCACAATTGATCCAACGCAGTTCCTCGAGAAGACGTCACATAGTGGGTCGATAACGCTAGCGAGTTGGCCACAACAATCACGCATTAAAGGGTTACGATTTATTCTCAACAGATCGCCTATTGAAATAAGTTAATTTATGTTTGTTTAGAAAAGACGAATTTACGATCTTGGCTTCTCCTTCTTCTCCTTGTACAATGCCCAAAGTGAAACACCAGCTACCTTAACAACCTTGAATCGGACTCCGGGAATATCTCCAACGGCGTGACCAGCACGACCGAAACCAGCAATAAGCACTTCGTCATTCTCGTCGCAGTAACTGAGACAACCATCACGAGGTACGAAAGCAGCGATCTTCTTACCATTCTTAATAAGCTGCACACGGACACACTTACGAATAGCTGAGTTAGGCTGCTTGGCCTCAATACCAATACGTTCGAGAATAATTCCCTTGGCCATGGTAGATCCTCCCATAGGATTCGCCTTCATGGCTGTAATGGAATTGGCCTTGGCATACTTCTGGTCACGCCACTTTTGAAGACGGCGGTGCGTGCGAAGCTTACGACCGGTTCTGATTCCTGCTGGCTTACCCATTTTATTAAACTACTTCCCTGCAAAAGTTATACAAGTACATGAAAAATGAGTTAGCGTCCGATTGTTGTGATCATAACGTTCGCTTCTAATTTCATTTCAAACAAAGTAATCCGTCTAACTCAAGTCCTAACCATGACCTAAAGCGATCCTCCCTTCATCCCATTGCCACCATATCAACACCAACTTCATCTCATGCAGGATATTGATTTAAATCCAAACACACAACGTCGTATTCATATCCCGATACACACCTCTAGAGACACTACAAAATTAGCACTGTGTGAGACGCTCAGGTGCTCGTTCGGTAGGGAGGGTGTGTACCTTTGTGGATGGAACTTTAGTAAGGCGATAAGTGAACTGTGAAGGTTCCTATGTTCAGTCCATGCGAACTCCAGTGATTTCTATCTCATAATGCGAACCTTATTCTCATAATGCGAACGCTATGTAGGATAGGTGACACCCTTACATATCGCCACCTGGAAGTTGAGGCCAAAACACGCACGAAACCTCAAGTTAAATTTATTTTTCGATCAATAATACACATTTCCCTTCTGTCCATCATCCATTACTACAAGCAGTATGGCCAGACCCTCCATGCTGCCACTGTGCAGCCTTCTCGTATTGCTATGCATATGCGTTTCACAATTGGTTACAATAGAAGCACGTAAATCGTCGTCGAGCGGAAGCAGCCGTCGTAGTAGTAGTGTGAGCGGCAGCAGTAGGCGAAGCAGCAGTGGTAGACGCCGATCCATGCCGGAACCGGATCTCGATTTTATGGATGATTATGATGAGGAAGAAGATGATGAGGAAGATTCGTTTGGATTTCTTGGTGATGAATACGATGATTATGAGAATTATGATGAGGAAGAAGAGGAGGTTTTGATGCCAGCTAGACGTAGTAGTAGTAGTAGAAGCAGGGAAAGTCGTCGACCTCCACCAAAGTCGTCTTCGTCAAGAGGACGTGGTGGTCCACCACCCCGTAGCAGTCGTAGACGAGGAAGTCCAAGTTATTCATCGAGTCGTCGTGGAGGTAGAGGAGGAAGCGGTCGTCGGGGAGGTCGTCGTCAGCAGTCAGCTGTTGTGCCCTATGTCAATCGTGTGGGTTCTCAGGCGGCAACGGCTTTTACAAAAGGTCTTACTTCTATCAAAGATGCTATGCCCGATCCGGCAACTGTGAAAGAAAATACATTCGCTGCTGTTGCGGCTGCAAAGGAGCGAACTGGTGGGCTAGTTCGCGAGGTCAAGGGAATGCTCAGTAGTGAGCTTGAGCAGGTTTTATTAAAATCGACGAGACCCGATGATGTGCCGGTCAAGGCCAAGCACGTGGAACGACTTATTGGGGTAACTTATCAAATATCGGGGCAATATGATTTATATGATCCCATTCTCAGAAAACTTTGGTCTAAAATGAGTGAGTCGGATTGGCGATGCACTTGTAAAGCACTGTACGTCCTTCATCGTTTTTCAAGCGATGGGGCAGCCGACCACCAGCCTGCACTCAAAGCCAGATTGAGAGAATTGCGCAGAACTAAAGATCCTAAGAGAAAGGACGGTGGAAAATACTTCAATAGTCGCCAGCTCTTATCTGGACCTTCTACGGTACGTGTTATTGAAAAAAAGGAATTATTGCGTTTCATCTGTTGCTCAATTTTGGCCTTTGTCTGCATTAATGAAGCCCGAGAATCAATATTACCGCGCATTCCTGCAACGATATGCCCATTTTGTTGTACTTCGAGCACAAATGTTTGGAGGAATGTTTACAGAAATAGCCCCTCGTGAAATATCGTCATCTAGTAAGCCTTCTAGAAGCAGTCGAAAGTCCCAAAAGGCTTCGACAAGTCCTATTACATCTACGGCATTGAGGAAGGAGCACTTAGATGCAGCAAAAATGTTGCTAAAGACTGGTTGTGCTTGTATTTTGAAGAACGGAGAAGATTGTGAATTGACTGCTTCATGTGCCGAAAGAGTTGCACTTGATATGACTGCTTTGACAACTGCAGTTGCTGTTGCATTGAATAGAGCTTTGAAGGGTAAGGAAAGTTCCAATGCCGATCCGGAGATTGTGAAAAGTTGGTGCGAATTTTATGCGCAAGAATTATTGCCAAAAACAAAATCCATGTTGAAGAAATCCTCTGTTACTCTCGATTCGTATGGTATTTTCCTCCCTTCTAGAATGGGTGCTGTAGTTTCGCAAAGTTTGCTTGACATAGGTTTAAGAGGCAAAGAGGAAGAAGAAGAAATAGCCGACGATTCTATTGGGGCAGAGGCAATGTCTGAGGGTAATGAGGAGAAAGCTAAAGAAGTAGCACCCGCAGAAACTACTAAGGACGAGGCTGAAAAGGAAGAAATAAACGATGAACAAAGTGATGATAAAGAAGAAGAGCCAGAGTCACAAACAGCGAAAAAAACTGCTGATAAAGATGAAGAATTCGAAGATGAATACGAATACGACGAGTACGAGTACGATGAAGAGTAATGAATTTATTAACAGTACATTGAAAATCTATGAAATAGAAGATAAAGTTGCCAATAAACTTCAAGAAATTCAACGGCCTTCTTTTGTACGTACATTTCAATTATATTCGAAAACCGTGCATACCAACTTTACCTCTGCTGATAAGTATCCAATTCCAATGGTAATAATAGTTGAAAATAAACATACACCCTTAGGTGTCACGCAATTCATACCTTCGTAGTTCCGTCATAACAATTCCAATCATGGTTATCCATCGATTGATAATGTTCGTGATGAATAACGATAACAACCTTTGCGGACACCTACTTCATAAGTTTATAGCATGATGAAATCTACATTATTACATAAAAATTCGCATTACTTAAACTGTTGATAGTGTTTCGAACATTGACTTATTCAAAATCGTAAAAATAAAGAGAGATGAATACTCCATGCCCGAGGGATAACCCTTTATGTACTTTACGATTACGGTGTCCATGTAATTGATGATTTCATCATGTTTGTTACCATAATTCCTGATAATTAAGGAGCAGTTCGGAAACACGCTTATGGAGAGATCGCAAAGCTATTCCAAGAACTCGGTCATCTTTATCTCCAACCACTGGGTGACTCTTCACCTCTAATATCAATATCGGTGAACCAGCCTAGAAAGTGTTTGGGTATTGTATTTCTAATTAGCTTATCAGAGCTTTGAATGATATTGGAATCCTTCAACCAAAATAATCTCAATCGATGGTGAGATGAGTTTTGCTCTCCCAATTCTTAATTGGGCGCGGCATGATAGTACGAGCGTGTGTAGATGACGAGAAGATCAGTATCCGCTCAGGGAAAGTGATATGAAAGAATCAATCACGCGTGCTTCGAACGTACGAACACAAGACGAGCGGTCCCGCGACATCACATCTCATTAAAAAAAAGAGAGAAATCCAAAAGCTCATCTATCCAAAGTCCCAACTTTTCATTCACGCTGTTGCCTTTTATTATACAAAAATGTTGACAGAACTATCCACTAACAACAAACACGATGAAATAGAAGAAGACGAAGATCTCGGGCATCGAGTGCTTACGTATATAGCAAACGAATCGGATAAGAGCGACGTACGTGCTGGTCAAGTTGCAGTTGCTATCGGAATCTCCGTGGACGATGCCGAGGCCGAATTGTGTGGCTTGTTATCGACCATGGGATGTGGTTCTTTTCGATTTGATGCGGATAGCGGAGCAATGATATTTGAGTTTCCTGACAACGTGGCCAGTTTGGCATCAGCTGTACGACGGAAGGAATCGTTTTTCGAAACGATATACGCGATTGGGTTTTCGGTTATGACTTTTTTGAGGTTTCTGGCGGGTATAGGGATACTGATATCGATTGCTATTGTGACGGTTGTTGCTGTTGTTGCCATTGTGGCAGGTCTGATTGCCCTTATGACATCTGATCGTGGGAGAATGCATGGGAATGGAGGATTGCGTAGGCTTCGAATGATTTTGTTTAGTATTCGGGAAATCTTTTGGCTTTATGCAATGTTTGGAGGTGGAGGTAATCCATTCTTTCAGGACCTGTCATATGAAGCTTCTTCCTGTCTGAACTTAATTTTGCTCAGTCCTTTTTCTCCTTGCTTTTGGTTGAATTTGATGATGATGAATCGACGCCGACGAAGCAGAAGGAGGTGGGGCGTGCGGTCTACGCGGCAAACTTCTACACTGTTGCATGAAAGAGAATCGTTCCTTGCGACTTCGCCATCAACAAGTTCTACTTCATCTAATATAGATTCAAATCTGACTGCAAGGTTTGTTCTTTCTTTAGCTGTGCAATATTATCGAGAATTATATCTTAATGAAATTTTTCTTAATTATATATTTTGCAGGGATATACTCGCCATCGTTGATGAATTTCTTTTCGGGCCGTCAAAAACCCCGGGTCCAGATGCATCAGAACGTTGGAAACTACGTGCTGCAATTATTTTAAATAAACCGAGTTCGACCATTAGTCTGAAAGATCTTTTGCCATTCGTTGATAACCCTCCACGAGCAGGAAGCTCGATTACATACGCGAGTTTAAGCATTGTTTCATACTTTCGAGGTAAGCCAGCGACAAACGTACTGGATCAAATTAGCGACAAATCTTCTATGAATGAATTGTTTCGATTCGACGAATTAAGTATGGAGGCAGATGAAATGACCTCCATTTTGAACGAGACGAAGCAGTTCACAATTACGCTTGAATCCGACAAAAATTGCATTCCTTCTTTGTACAAACAGGCGCCAAAATATGTTGTCGACATGGGTTTGCCAGAATTCATGATAGAACGCAAATACGCTTTCACAAAATTGGATCAGAAGAAATTTTACAAATGCGCATTTGTTGCAGTTATGAACTTCCTCGGCATTCTGTGGATTCAAGGGTACTTAAATGGTACAGAATTGGGAGAAACTCTGGAGCTCTCATATCCTGCACTTGCAACCCTAATGTCGATATTGCTAAAGATCCTATCAGCGTACGCAAAATTTTTCATATTGTTTCCGCTTTTTCGATTTGTTTTGATTACCCTCATGAACATTGCAATAGTCAATCGCAATAGAATACGCATGGCAATAGCGGCAGAATTAAGAAATAGATAAAGAGAAGAGAAATTTCACTAATCTGTTTTTTTACTGACATTTACGTAGACATTTCTTACTTAACAAATTTGCGGTAAGTAATTTTTCACGTTCGCATTTTTCATCTCGCAATTTTCCCAGCTTAAATGACAAAATCAGAAATTTACAGATCTTTATTTATTTTTCATTACTTATTGTGAAGACGTTTCGGTCTTGCCTAGTACACATTCGCAATATCACTGATCTACATGCACTGAACTACATCTACATCTACGACTCGTGCGCTAGAGAGAGGAGTCAATTCATCTAGAAGTCGTGGGACTTTTATGGAGTCACTTAATGCAGTATCTTCCAAAATAGATGAGCAATGAAAATCGATTTCTGCTAGCGATAAAACCTTAAGACTCAATGACTGGATACCGTATATCGTTAAAGAAGAAACAAGTGTAGCGCTACTCAGGATAGATTTTAAGTGAAGTAAATATGGAACCTCTTCTCAATTCATACTTTCATCCGTCTTGCTTTGTTTTGAAAAGGAAGCATCATCTCGAACCCTTCGATTGATTCGATTTGAAATATTTACTGGAACCCTAATTGCATTAAAGCTGTACCTCCACTCCTTTACGTAACAAACAAGCATTAATATGTGACACGCCATTCCTCCATAATGACCTCGAAGAAGTATTGATCGCAATAAAGTTATCTTGCCGATATCATCTGCAAATTTCTTCTCGATTTCAGTCCCTCGTAAAGACGACGGTGTAGTTTTCGTCTCATTTCGTGATCGATTTAGCGAAGTAAGCGCCTCTTTCATTGGACAGCTCGCTAGTTCAAAGACGACCCTCATAACTTTAGTTATCAGAGGAATTGGTGGAATAAATCCTTTCGATTCGGAAACCTGATGAAAGTTAGAGACAAATTGCTTTATGAAATTCCACTCAAAGAATAGATTTTATGTATGAAAATTAGGGTGAAGAAACGAATCTTCACTGGCAATTATTAGTAATCGCCGAATAAAATCTCCCCAAGATTTGGACGCAAGTTCAAGGGCAACAGGCACTAATGGCAACTACAAAAGTTAAAGATAAAAAGCAATAGTCATTACCATTATTTTAAGAATAACACTCACAGGTTACTTTCTACGTATAGACTTTTGCAGAATAGATTTCAGTCGAGACAGACGATAAACTAACCATGGCATCGCATAGCAGCTTGTAGAAAAGACGAAGTAATAAGCAAATCAACGTCACAAAGTCGTTGTCGATTCATCATTGCACTAAACTCCTCGTCATTATCACACCCTCCATCGTCATACCTTTTTTCATAACAATTTAATTCTTTTACAGCTTTGTCATGTCACTCTATTGCACAACACAAATTCCAGAAGAAGGATCAAATATATCTGAATCGAACCATTAAATGCTATAAATCGAATTCAAGTGAAATGTTTGAGTTCGAGCCTGACTCGGAGACGAAAACATAACAGCTGAATGTTTCATCATATGTTTGGAAGCATCTTTTCCCGTTTTTTTTCAACGACTTTGAAGACATGCTATCCTCTTCAACCTTATGAAAACGCGACTCCGATGAAACTGAATCGGTGTATTTCTTTTCACTCATTAACAGGTAGAAAGCATTGCCGCCGTGATTGGATTTCTTCTTTGTAATCCTTCTCAAATAATCATGAAACTTTAATTCGTCCTCGCTCCTCGCTGGTCTAAATTGATGTATTGGAAATCAGTGATACTGCGAACGTAAACTAGGCAAGACCGAAACGTCTTACACTAAAAGTAATGAAAAATAAATGAACATCTGTAAATTTCTGATTTTGTTATTTATTCGGGGAAAATTGTGAGATTAAAAATGCGAACGTGAAAAATTACATAGCTAATGTGGATTAGTTTCACTGTGGTGGCTAATCTAGCCCTGACGGCGAGTGGCGTCGGGATGGAATCTTACCCGGATTCTCCCGGAGGACTTATATTTTATTGTAACGAATGTCTTACATCTAGCTTCAATACTACTGTAACCTAAGCATACTATTGATTGCTCTGCATGAGCATACTACATTGTATCAGCCTACATCTACTTCTAATAGGCTTGTATCACAATCTCATCCTATACCATTGTAATCTGTATTCACAGTTACTCTGCACGTGGTATAGTGATTACCTAGCAGTTTCATCTGAACAAAGGATACACATCATCCTACTACTGCTCTACGGCCGGCGGAGTACGCGCGGTACACGTAAGTACAGCAAAGTTTATCCAGTTTATCAGACCCACGTAGTGGGGTATGATGAGTGATGCTTTGTTTAGACAAGAATTTGTATGTGTGTTTAAGCAACCGAACGGTGGTCTGTGACCCCAACCCCACGCCGAGTGAAGTACCTAACACGGGGGAGCAAGTCCTGTAAGTTACACGTGATGTGTCGTACAGGCCGGCAGCAGGCAGAACTGATCACTCTGCCCAAGGGTAATAGCAGGTATGTTGTTAGACCTAGCGATATGTCGTGTACATATTAACCCGGGTACACATGTTAAAGGCTAGACGCCTGGTTCGCTTTTCACAGTTACGTTGTAACATATGTATGTGTTTTATTTATTACACTGAGTGGAGTTGTATGATATATACTTCCTTGAGGCATAAGGGTAAAATATATTACCAATTGTCAATTACCTATTAACTTATATGACCATAAGGGTAGCGAATCGCTCCAATTGTCATAAAAATATGTGTGTATTTTACTTTGCAATTTACACAGAAGAGAACCAACATTTTATATATAGTCGTGACACGCTTGATGCCAATCGCGTGAAACGCAACACCCTGACTTCATGAAATTTCCACTTTGCAACAATAAAAGAAAGAAAATCCTTGTTAACTCGGAAGTAAAATGAGCGCCCAACCACCAACAGCACCAGTACCACCGGTCCCACCAGCACCACAGATCCAACCTCAGCTATCAACGTGGGAGACAGAAGCCAACGCGTTGAACCTCCAAGGCGAACGCCGTACTTTATTCCGCTTACTGCGCGGTTTCCATGACTTTAGTGCGGAACAATGCAAGACGCTGAGGGAGGAAGGATATTCGTCGTTGTCGCACTTATATAACTGGAAACATAAGGATATCAGATCGTTAATGGAGAACTTGTCGAACCGTCCAGCCAACCGTGGGGGACGACGCTTCGGAGATAGAAAGATCAAGGAATTGCAAGCACTGGCATGGTTTATGACGGACAGGCAGAGTCGAGGATTGACAGTGGATTTAGAATTATATTGCCAACAGGCAGACCAGTACATTTCGCTTGCAGAGATCGATTCAATGGTGGCGAAAGATGAGGATATAACCAAGCCATCGAAGTTCAAATATAATGAGTGGAATCAGTGGGAAGAGTCAGTATATTTATATCTAAACTCTTTGACGAGCAACTGCGGAGCACCACTGTCATATGTGATAAGAAAAGAATTGGACGCAGAAGTGGAATGGGACAGCTTAGATAGAGATGTTCAGAAGATTCACGCCGCGTCACTGGAAGGCTTCATGTTCGATTCGGATTCAAAACGAGTCTTAGCTATACTCAAGGACTTATGCTTAAATACGGCTGCCGAAACGTGGTTTAGAAACATAACATGCGGAAGAAAGGCAATGAAGGCGTTGCAAACACATTATGACGGTCCAGATGAACGTCACAAGAGGATCGAGGAAGCACGGGCAAAGATTTCGCAGACATTTTACAAGCACGAAGGAACGTTCACTTTTGAGAAGTTTACGACAATTCTACAAGATTCCTTCGCGACCCTAGAAAAGTATGGGGAGCCTGTTTACGAGAGAGAAAAGTTGAAACTACTGTTTACCAAGAGCCTAAATAGCCACCCGGACTTCAAACAAGAAATAAATATTTGTAGACAGCATTATCACACGTTCGAGGAGGCCATAACATATTTGAAAACGGTGGTGTCAAGGCTGTTCCTAGAGTTACCAAAATCCAGATCGAGGAGAAATGTAAGCTCGGTAGGAACGAAGGAAGTTAACGGAGTAGATATATCCGATTTGACAAGGTGGTATGATTCTACTGAGATCAAGAAGCTAAACGAGTCCCAAGCCGGACGTCGAGTGCTGTCAAAGATCATGGGCGACAGGAAACGTCACCAACGGCATAAAGATAAAATTGACAAGATAAAATCGAACAAGAAACGTCGCGTAAAGTCAGTAGCCATGAAACCCCAGGATGATAAGACTGTCCTATCTGAACAGGATAAGCGTATGGTTGCGGCTGTTATAACCGGAATGAATAACTCACACAAACATAATGCTTCCAATGCGTCTATGAGTGGGCGCGTCATAAGAACTAACAGGAATAGCGTGAGCGCCGATTCAGTCGTAACATACGATCACCTGGGGAACCCTATATGACTAGGGTACTTATTACTAGTATTGCTCGTCCTAGTGACATGGGTATATGTCAAGAGAATACGAGGTAAAGTTTATGTTTGCCATATTTCAACATCTAATCGTCGTTTTGTAAAACAGGTTAAGCGACTTAAGACCGCACCGGATCGCTTCACTGATCCGCTACCGTGCGAAATAGATAATCATGCTGATACTACTTGCTTTGGCAAGAATTTCCGAGTGATTTCATTCACGTCGGAGGTATGCAGCGTTTCCCCATTTTTGTCCGAGTACGACTCAGTTACCGATGTCCCTATATGTACCGCAGCGACAGCTGTGGACCTTGAGTCGGGGGAAACAATAATACTAGAATTCGGCCAAGGCCTATGGTTTGGCGAGAGGATGGAACATTCGCTGATCAATCCTAACCAATGTCGATCCTTCGGCATCTCCTTATGTGATGATCCTACAGACCAACACCGGAAGCTCGGAATAGAACTCAGCGACGACTATGTTGTCCCGTTCTGCATGAGAGGAACCACATGTTACTTTCAATCGCGTTCCCCTTCGTTGTCAGAAATTGAAACGTGTCGGACATTTCAGCTTTCGGACACTGACACATGGGATCCGGCTGCCAACATGTTCCAAATCTCGGCAGCCGTACGGGGACAAGTGCGTGTGTCTGTGTCTGATGTGTGTATACATCAATCGCGTGATCTGTGTTCGTATGACCTGTGCTTGTGTGACTTCTATGAACTTGATCGACTACAGGAAAGCCCCAGACATACTATGGCCCAAATCCGCACCTCAAAACGCCATCACGGTGTTGATGCTGGCTTATTATCATTGAAATGGGGGATCGGGTTAGAGAAGGCCAGAAACACAATAAATTACACCACTCAGATGAACGTTAGGTCAGCGCTGCTACCACTAACACGAAGATACAGGACCGACTTACTCTCCCAACGACTCAGGCGGCTCAGCACACGATTTTACACGGACACAATGTTTTCCAAAATAGGCACCTCACTGCGAGGTAACAGTTGCACACAGATATTCACAGACGGAAATGGAGCAATATTTGCATACCCAATGAAAAGCAAATCGCAGGCAGGCGATAAACTTTTATCTCTCATTCAACAGGTAGGCATTCCTAACGAGATGCATCG
>Ga0209092_10004627_pt1 | contig 11411 bp, 10 predicted proteins | sample FraStrMetagenome_FD_187446 | JGI IMG/M metagenome (GOLD analysis project Ga0209092, IMG submission 187446) | Marine eukaryotic phytoplankton communities from Arctic Ocean - Fram Strait ARC3M Metagenome (SPAdes) (version 2) | ecosystem: Environmental > Aquatic > Marine > Oceanic | place: Fram... | reverse complement strand
TTTGAATTCAATCTAATATGAATGGAATTATAATATTATGACAGCGCACTGGAGCTATCCATTTCAGTACCGAAGCTGGAAACTTGAAAAGTCTTTCCACTTTTAAATACAGTGGAATTGCCCAGTCCAAAGCTGTTGACGTAGCTTCCACACCTGCCAGTGGAGCCAACGGACCCACCGCCACTCTCTCCAAAAAGACTGTCCAAGCTGGATCCAAACCCAGCAAGGGAGTTGCCAAAACACCCATCAACAAACATTTCCGCAAAGTTGAAAAAAGTATTCTATCTCAAACCAGTGATAATTTCTACAGGCCAGATTTGAAGGGAGCTGCTCTTGCGAAATGGTCCGCTGTCTACAGGAGTAATAGGGTTGCAAAGGGAGTTAAGAAAGTTGTACCAGTGAAGAAGGGACGTAACTAAGCTCTGTAACCTAAACAAACAAACATATTTTCACATTCTTCAAAATACTATCCTTCAATTATATTTCTGTCACGTCATTTCACTTCACACTTTCTTGATACATTTTGGCGTGCTTCATTTGCAAATTAGAGAGATATTCCAGATATAGTAAACACAAATAATAGGATGTACATTTTGAGAGTAAGATGACACGTTATTGATTATCATATGCACTATCAAACTGTGACACAATATATCGATATATATATAATAAATGATAAATATAGATATAGAGCATTCCATTTTTAGAATATACAGTTCTAGCATGCCGTTGCATCGCCCAAAATGTCCAAGAATGATATTGACAAGCATTGGACAGTGTGGTGTTGATTCGTTTCTATTCCGAAAGTGAATGTTGAATTGAGTGTGTGTGTGTGTGTGTGTGTGTGTACTTGTGTATGTGTACTTGTGTATGTGTACTTGTGTGTGGTGTTTATTCAAAGGGTACGATAACGATAGAATAATATATTCAAAATAGTTAGAAGTTGTCTGGAAGAAGAGGAACTGATCCTGGAATGTAGTGAGCCGAAATGAAAGACGCAATTCCAAGCATGGCAAGACGAGCATTCTTCAACTCTTTGAGTTCGATTTCTTCGCGACCTTCAGCATCATCAGGGTATCCCTTCATGTAGTCAAACACAGGGGTTCCACCACCAGTGGAAGATTTGCCGTTAAGCCCTTGAGCGTACTTGTAACCCTCGATGGTTCCACACAAGATGACGAATTGAGCCCACCACTGAGGGTCAGCTTCCAAGATGGCTTTGATGGGGTCGGATGTGGTGACGTCAGTCGATTCAAAAGCAGCTCCGATTTTGTAAGGGAAAACATACCCTACAGTGGCAAGCATGGCGGATCTTCCATTGGCAAGCTCTGCTGCACGTGCCCAGGATGGAGGAACATATTCAGAAAGCTCCAAAGGGTCCCACTGGTATCATTATATTCCAATAATGATTATATTCATGTAATTCATATTATAATTATAATACATTTGAAAAAAATGGAATCAATGAAATGATGCACCCATACAATGACATGAGATGAGATGAGATGAGATGAAATAAGATGAAAGCATTCGAATGATTAGATGACTTTACTTACAACTGCGTTTCCAGTTTCAACACTGGTACCAACCATATCGTCAAGTTCCGCAGCATACGAGAGAGCTGAGGATCTGGCAGGGACGGTGGATGGAGCAAAGGCAGAAGCCGAAGCGGCAAGAGCAACAGTACAGAGGGCAAGCTTCATCTTGATTTCGATTCGTTTCAATTCGATTTAGACAAAAAAAAACGTTGCGTTACTTCTCAACATAAAACTTAATTTGCATTTGCTTTCTTACTTGATTACAATTCTACTCCCCTCAACGTACGTACAATTTCTACAACAATTTGCGTACCAAAAGATGGATAGTTCGATAAACCCTCCTACTTCAAAGGATCGCGAGATTTCGTGTTCAACAATCCTTTTCCTTTCTCCTCTCCATATCCACTTTGCTTACGTCACTATACTTTCACGTACGACACTGTATTACAATCTTTTCTTTCTTATCTTGCACTCCTGCCCTATCTACCTTCTGCAATAGACATACCTACGTTGCACATCCATGTACCGTACTACTATTTATTACATATACACTTCTTTATCTTTCATTGTTCCGTACTTCATCATGGTTATGTACAGTACGGTCCAGCCTACCATCATTATTACTATGCAGGCAGTAGTATTTCTGTCGATTTATTCCTTGGAACGAACATTCGCAGAGAAGACGTATATGGCACATTACATCAAGTACGTACGTTCATCTGCGTAGAAAACGAAGCAACCATTTCCGATTTGATAAAGAATCTGACAAAAACGTCAAGGGTTCGATTCACACTCATATCCTTTTTCACGGAATTAATTATTACTCATGTCCATATTCATATATCGCACTTTCTTAAAAAGTTCCATGTCAGTTGCTGATCCTTTCATTTCATAATTATCAATGTTCCAAAGGTGATGGTTGTGTATTTGAATTATATTTCATAATGCTTTCTGTGTGCAGAATGACCAAGGACTTCTTTCTTGTATTTTCTACTTCCTTTTCCAAATTTTCAATCTTTGAATTAGTAATCACCAGTTTATGAAGCAGTGCCTCTACATCAATTAATGATTGCTCATCTTCATTTTCTTTGTCTATAATTGTACATGTACTACTAATCTCATATTGCTGATGGAGGAGAAGCACACAAAATAAGGTATATTCTGACTTTCAATCAAATACAGAAATTCTATACAGTGGTAGTTTATTGATCCACGTGAAACACAACACAAATCTTTATTATTCTAAGTGTAAATACTTAGAGCATACAAGTAGAGGATCTGTGTATACACTAGCCCAATACTTAGGACTCTATAGTGCAGGAGGATGTTCACTAGAGATTATTTTTTGTTGTAGAACGATCTCAACAAATGATTTTCATACATACATACATACATAGATACATACATAGATACATACATAGATACATACATAGATACATACATACATACATAGCTAAAAACATCAAGTTTGTATTGGAATCAAACCATGAAGCATTCGGTGGTAATGGGCCCACAAAAGTTAAAAATGGTTTTACCTTTTGTTGGTTGTGGATGGGTCTTGTTTAAGAATGGATGATGAAGATGGTGTAATGATCTTCCCTCCTACCTTCACTAAACTAATTTTAATAGATCCGGCCGAGCAGGCTAAAGTCCAACAGGCACCCTCCATGATTACAGTATGCATGAAACTATGCTTGATACACTTACGAAAACCAACAAATTAATAGCAGAAGTGTGAAAATTATTCAAACCTGATTATGCTTGTTAAATTCAATTCATGTGGTCTGCACATCTCTATACCCCTTCTTCAAGTCCTCAATCATTTGCATATAGGAGACAAAATGGTTTTCCACAAATTCTATCATTGATGTCATGTTCAAAATACTTTCCATTATTCATTCTAAATATGCATCGATTATCATAATTCCATCGCGCCCAGAACACTCTTCACATTTGACACTAAAAAAATATTTGCACCGATTCTTTTTAGTTGCATAGGATTAAATGAAAAAGCATTTTCAAACTCTTCCACAGGATTTCTTGAATTATTTAGAGTTCCTTCTGTTACGTTTTAGATTGTGGTAGTTTTTTCTCTGTCCTTGATGCAATAGATACGTTTTGATGGAGTGTTCTATTCCCCCCCCTGATCTTCCTTTGGTGAATTCGTTTGTGTAAGTGAGGTCTGTTACGATGGGTTGGTGGAGGTAAATTAGATTTTTTTCAGATCCATTTGTCATTGCATTGCAATTTTTTTTATTTTAGGTGTAAATACGTACTAGAACATACTAGTAGAGGTTCCACGCACACACTAGCCCTTAAATTAGGACTGATCATTTAAGTGTTTTAAGTTTTTTTCACACGTCATATGAAATTTATCACACCCTGGATTGTTTTTCATTCGCATTGACGTCATCCACCTTTGTATGTCACTTCCAATCTTTTTCATTTCCATTTTCCTTGAAGTTTTTTCGATTTCACGACCAATAAAACTCGCATCTGGGACCCTCGAAATATCACATTGTCTGTCCGACGCTTCGCGCGGGAATTTACCTTTGTATCAGTAAGTGCTTCCACCAATTTAAACATATCATTTTTTTCGTTTGAATCCCCAGATAAGTCCTCGATTCCATATTGTTCTTGCATTGTTTGATGTTTGGTTTGCTTTTTTGTTGCACTCAATGATTGTGTTTGGCATGTCACTTGCCATCTCTGATTCATGTTTCCACCTCCATTGTTTTACCAGCGGTTATGTTGATTTCCTATAATGGGGAGTCCTCCCCTTTCACCTTCCTTTTCCAGTATGTTCTGGTCGCTATCAACCTTATCTCGAAATATAGGTAACTTCTTGTTTCTCATCTCTCCGTGAATGTCTTTGTCATTGGTTTCGTTGTCTGTCAGTAATGGATTACGTCCCACTTGTACTTTCCTCCGCGCTTGAATGGAAAAGCTCTCGATGTTGTGACATTTTTCCATTTTGAGTAGCGTCGAAAGGATGATACACATCGAAGTACCCCCTAACTTCTTGGGATTCTCCGACTTGTACTTGTTTGAATTTTTCCTGAAAAGAACTGGTTTTAGGAAGAACAGCTCCATAAATTGATAGATTTCTTCAAATCGTTCATACTCAAAATTTCCATATTTTCCATAACTTTCTTTCTTCCTTTGTTTCCACTTCTTCTTCCTCAGGGTTAAAGGTTATCTCATGATTGCTTTCTGAGGTGATGCTGCTTCCCTCATATAGGCTCCCCTCTAGTAACATCCTCCCAAGATCAGAACTTTGCCATGCTATACATATATTCATCGTCTTCCCAAATCTCTTACTTTTGATTGGGCTCAGGTTGTTTCTTTTGTGCTTTGCATAGCTCCCCCATTCATCGCCACGAAGATTATCTATTTCTATATCATTATTGCATGAATCACCAAATAAAATTTCGCTTACTAGAAGCAATTTACGTCAAGGTCTTGGTTTTCATCAAAGACTATTTCTTCATCATTATCATTGTTCATTTTCCCCACCTTCCACCAACATGTTCCTTCAAGTAATTAGATACAATCACATATGACCTAGAAACAAATGAATCATCTAAAACGTGTAGGATAAAGATTCCAGGGGTGTTTTCCATTTTTTGCAAAATTGGCATCCACTCGTTATGATACTGTTTTTTTAACTGATTTGTTGGGAGTATTTTTGCTTGAAGCAAACGGAATGGTCTGATTGGCTGAGTTTCTTTGAAGTTCAGCCACAAATACCAAGCACGTTCTCTTTTCACATGTTCTGGAAAGGTAAAGTTGGAGGGGGCATGAAAAAAACAATTTACGTACGTGTATAATCTAAAGTTTCTATCCTCTTTACTAGTTTCTTATAGTTTTTTGACTCCTATTGAAGTTTCTATTCGTATTCATTTGTGTAAATCCAGGTTCTTTTAAATTATGTGAATTCATGCGCTAAAACGTTCTTCACACTACTTCTAGTCAAAGTACCATTGTCATTTGCTACTTGCTCTAGCTTTTGACCCATAATTTCCCTTGATTTATCAAATTGGTTCTTTCTTTCTACACTCTCCTTAATAAATCTTTCTATTATATCTTGCAGTGACATGATCATGGATACATGTGGTGGGATTCCTGTAGGTTTTGAGATTTTTGGAGAAGGTTTCAATGTAACGAACTTTTTCAATTCTTCTAGAAGTAAGTGGTCGGAATATATTGGAATCTGGGTCAATGCATTATGTGGATTTTTTTCTATTAATTGTTGAACAGTATCTAAATGATGCACCACATTGACAAGGCTTCGGAGCAAAAACCCTTTGATATTTGGATAACTTGCGTCCCAATTCAAAATTATATATTTAAAACACCTTTCTAAGCCCTCTTTGATGAATTTGATCTTGAAGCCTTCTATAAAATGGGGAGTCAGTGCAGCAATCAAATGACTATTTGCATCTAGTCCAACAAGGAGGCGACCCAAGTATTCATCTCCAGCATGGGCAAAAGACCAATATTCAGTTAGGACCTGTCCCAGGCTCCATTCCCCACGGCCACCAACAGATGATTGGGGGTGGGTATGTTGTACCAGACGTAGTATATACTTCACTCCCTTTGCAAAAACCATGGCTATTAGCATGATGTGGTCTTACATATTCTGCTAACACATCTTGTATGCCATGAAACAATTTTTTAAATTTTGAATTGTAGTTACGAACACCTGTTTCTGTTTTTGCACCCTTACATCTAAAAGTTGTTTCTCGTTCAGCATCCCAGACCTCTTCCTGTACGCTGAAATAGCAACCTAATGCAGTAGAAATACAAATAGACTTATTAAATGGGTTAGTATAACAATTTTTGGAGAATTCTACGTACGTAGGAAATTGAACCGCTTTTTCGTTTTTCAACCTCAACACCGAAAAAACAACCCCTAACCACATCAGTTTGAAAGGTACAAGCAATCGTTCAGGATGCCCGGAGGCCGTATGGCTACTGGGAGAGGAGGCGGATATTGCCTCCAAAAAGGAGTACTTCATGGTCGAGGTCGAGGCCGTCAACAGGCCGTAACCAATGAAAACACTCGTGGATCGTCATTGGCATTTGCAAATCTTCAGCAAGGTCCAGTACCGAGGCTACATACGGCAGTCTCGGACTCATATGTCACCTACTGTGTGTTTGAACGCAGGAGGAATGCAAAAAAAGGGAAAACACTCCAATGGCTAAAAGCAACTCTAGAAGCGCTTCAATCAGTTGATTCTCAAGTCAAAATATTATCTTATAATGGTATTAATGCAGCTAATGCAATTACTCATCCAAGTCAGATCCCGGAACCAATGGATCAATTACATATTTATTTTCCTAGGATCTATATGAGAGGAGGCTCTGTTTCAACCAAATGTAAATTGCGAAGCTCCATGCCGGTACGAGAAATCAAGCTCAAAATTATGAACAAACTGCAAAATCTTGATTATTGGATTACCCCATCACAACTCAAAGCTACTCGTACGGGTAAGTCAGGGTGGTTTTTGGGTGGACATCCAGAATTGACATATCGTCCGGAGTTTCAAGAAGTTCTGAAGCCTATCATCAAAGAGAAGTTTGGAGAAATAGAATTCCAAGTTGAGCCTGAAAATGAAATTATTGTTAGCGGAAACAAACGAATAGCTCAAAGAGTCCTAGTGGTTAGATGTCCTCTTGATGATGTCGAAAACATAAGGGTCCTGTTTACTGAGGTTTTTGCAGAGGGATCAGAATATGAAATTGGATTTTTGACTAGATATACATTCATCACGAGTCAGCCTATAGGGCCATGTACCAAGCACCACCTCCAAGCTCTTTTAAAATCTCAACAAATATTTCATAAGAACATTCATTATTTTATAATGTATGGAGTGGACCATCTGACAACGACTTTCAAAGTTATCCAAGAAGAATCTGTAGAACAAGAAAATACCTCCGAAAATCACATGTCAAAAGAATTAGATAAAGAGGGTGATGTGTCGATGCTACAAGAAATTTCTCCTCAGCCGAATTCAGAACAAGAATCTGATATTGAAGAAGCCAATACTCCGTCCACGCAGGAAGATAATGCATCAGCAATAAAAGATTCTCCGCCTCCACAAGAAAAAGTGACACCTACTTCAGGTTCTTCGTCTTCTAACCCAGATACCATTAGTCTACGCATGTTCTTATACCTTTGCACAACAAGAACGAACAAACCTCTATTTCATGCAGTGCACCCAACGACTGAAAATTCCAAAATATATGCTCTGTGTAGAGAGGAGCATATGGAGGAAGCTTTGCAGGTTCTCCATAACTTGGGAGTTCTGCTTGTTCCATACTTGTCCAACGATGACATAAATAAGATTCTAGTCAAACATAATGGGAGAGATACATATGTAAAAGATTTCCCCATCATCACGAATAAGTTGAAGTCTTATGCCAGTGCTCTAGTAAATTTAGCGCCAGAGCCAAATCCCCAAAGCGATGAGTTTGTCACCCCAATTGTAGATCTCACGTCTAACTCGCAATCAGGAGAAGTATTCTCACCAAGATCACCAACAGGGAAGCGCACTCGCAAAGGCGACGTAGTACCCCCCTCTACTCCAAGGAGGACTTATGCTGATAGCCTCCTCCCTGCTGAGTTCTCGAGCTCGACGACACATGAAAAACTCAACGCAACCGTCACGGAAAATATAGCAAGAATGAAAAACTTGGAAGATAACCAGGACAAATTTCAAAATACCATTTCAACATATAGCACAGATATCTCCAAGATGTGTGGAGCCATCACCAACAATTCAGAAGCCATCAAAAATCTGCAGGTGGCCCAGAATCAACAAATCCAAACTATGGAATGCATGCAGAAAACCCAACAGTCGATGCTGGCGACTGTCAATAAAACAGCAACTTTTCTAGACACTTATGTCAAACCACTCGTCGAAACCCCTGATGGCGTTAGGGGAATGGAAGAATGAGTTCCCCAGATAGGGCGGCATTGAGAAACAAGCCCTGTAAAAAACAGAATTCTCCTTTTTTTTCTCCTTCACAAGATAACAACAATAGCCTAGATTCTAATCTTAACCTTAGTAAATCACCTGTTAATTCTTATGAAGTTCTTTCACCAACATCCTTCACTCCCGTCAATCAACCGTCACGACAATCCTCACCTAATCATCATTTAGATATTAAAAATAAGCTTCGTCAAGCAAAACATGCCATATTTACGGCCAACATTCAAAACACTACCAAATCAATGAAAGTGCAAAAATGTTTGTCTACATATTTTACATCGCTAGCACGAGGGAATATGACAAAGCCTTATGATCCTCCAGATGAATATCTCCCAGCTCAATCTTTCTTCAGATTAAATTCCAAAATCCAAAAAGCAGCAATGTCACAATCCTCACGTCAACAACATCAAGCCCAAGAACCATTATCGGAGCCATCACCTCCAATAGCGCAAGGAAAACGATGCTCAAGTCCTTATAGAAATCCCTTTCCCAAGCAACCTACACAGGACCGGCTACAGGAAATTTTAGACCAAGACGCTGTCTCTAAACAACATTCTGATGAACCAGAATATAATCAATCTTCCTCCTCGAACGACTCATGCCAATCTATGCACTCAGAATATTCTCCAACTCAAAAGATGAGTGACACTCCCATTCCTAGAAGAGTGACAAGAAGTGCGTTCCCTGGTGTATCATCCCGGGCCCCAGCCTCCAAGCAACCTGATGTTGATAAGACGATACCGTCAGAAGCCACTAATGATCCTCCAGTCCAGTCTCCCTTTTCACACGTGAAGTCCATTAATGTAGGGACACGAAGAGATGAAAAGAATGCATCCATATCAAAGCCTTTAAGCGATAATGAAATTCGGGATTTTCTAAATATGCGAACAACACCATTTCAACTGGATCCATCATCGTCGTCATCCCAAACATCGCATTCGTTAACACGTACTGAAGTTCCGAAGGGTGTTCGTAAGGAATTGATTAAACACTCCAAGGTTATCAAAGAAATGTTGCAAAGTCTTCAATCTGACACAGAAACCTACGCAAGCCTCCAATCGGAATATGATCAACGAGGAGCATATATACAAGCACAACTATCAGAACTCAGTGCCTCTTCTGGATCAACGAAACTGCTATCTATGCATTCGGTACCATTTCGACAACCATCAAGCGTTTCCTCGTCATACAGTTCGGAGCATCCTCTTATTCCTTCCCAAGTTCGCATCCCAACGACCTCTAATACTCTAATCAAAAGAAAGATATTAAAACCATTCAAACTTCTCCGATTTGCGGGCAACCAAAGTGATGATACATATCTCACTAAAAAAGATATTGAAACATCCGATGAATCTCTCTTTCGCCAATATCATGAGCATAAAAAACAAGAACAACTATCGCCAAAAATACCTGGACAGGGTCACAAAGAAGACGCACCGCTTTCAGATTTGTCGGATGACAATTCTTCAAATTTTCATCTCAGTTCGTCCCTTCCATGTCGACAACAAAATTATATGGAAACTTCCACGCCAACGTCAGATAGCTCATTCTCATATGATAAGAAAGGCTCTTCCATCAACTCGCCGTCACTTCAATCCCAACCAGATTCTGTTCTAGATTATGTAGCGGATTTTGCACCAACTTCTGTTTCTACAAAGGTGGAAGCACAGTCATCTCCCTTACCACATCCATATTCAACGCCGCGATTTCCTTCAAAACAAGAGTCAATACCAGAACCTCATGCCAAGACCACTCCAAACATTTCCTCCTTGCAGGACAATGCATCCCAACCTTGTACCTCCTTAGGAAATGCGTCTCCGCATGGAATGGGAGATGATCAATCTAAGGAAAAAAATCCCCATCTGTCGGCAAACTTTCGCATTCCCAAGGGCCAGTCTAATCGTACACCTTCCAGTGAGGAGGATTCCATGTCTTCTGATGATGGTTGTGAAGACCGGATCACACATCACCCAAGTGTTATACTGTCAAAGAACAGCCAAGGCAACCGTATTATCTCTCCATCGCAATCAGACAATGAAACGGCAAGATTTAAGCAACATGAAACAATACGCATTATAGGCCAAAATTGTAGAGGAGCTTTCCATAAAGGAGAACAGGCTTCCAATCATTACGTACCGAGTATGGAATCCCTACGAGGATATGGGGCAGATATGATCTGCTTAAGTGAGACAAATACGGACTGGAAGGTTAATGATAATTACCATGAGGCCCATCTTCTCAACAAGGCCATATGGAATCCTTGTCCCACGCGTACCACAGCTTCATCTTGTAAGTGGGAAAATATCAACCGTACTAATTACCAAGTGGGAGGTGTTATGACCTTGTGCGTCAACAATCTTGTATCCAGGATCAAAGCGGTTTATAGTGACCCGTATGGAAGATTCACTAAAACATCATTTACAGGAAAAAATAAAAAACTGATATCGGTATATAACGTTTATAGGACCCATCCAAAATCTCTAAAAACTGCTGGTATAGACACCCCATGGATGCATCAATGGGAGTGCTTAAGATCAAAGTATGAAAAGTGTGATCCTCGCCGTATATGTATAGAAGACTTAATCCAAGAAATTCAAAAAGGTCAAGAAAACGATGAATTTCCCATTCTTTTTGGAGATTTTAATGAGGATCTTCAGGATTCATCAACTTTTGGTATAAAAGATCTTATGGATACATGCAATTTGACTCAAATTTATCACAGAGCCGAGGCTAGTCCTTTCCCAAAAAATAGTAGCCAAAAAGGAAGGCTGTGGACCCCCGGAAGGTTCGAGTATTATGCCAGTTCCTGGTAGTACTTAAAAAATAAAATGAATTTAGGAAATTTAGTGGAGATATGTATTTTTTTAATTTATTT
>Ga0209092_10004625_pt1 | contig 11412 bp, 7 predicted proteins | sample FraStrMetagenome_FD_187446 | JGI IMG/M metagenome (GOLD analysis project Ga0209092, IMG submission 187446) | Marine eukaryotic phytoplankton communities from Arctic Ocean - Fram Strait ARC3M Metagenome (SPAdes) (version 2) | ecosystem: Environmental > Aquatic > Marine > Oceanic | place: Fram... | reverse complement strand
GGAGGGTTCATGACAACTAGTTGACCAGAGTCATCAACTTGAACGTTAAATTCTCTTAAGACGGGAACAATGTCTGATTGTTCAATTAATGATTTTTGCAGAGCCATCATAATAGCTCCGACTGCTTGATTTGATAATTTGTGATCCATAACAATCTCCTATTTAAAAGTTATAATCTTATTATAGCACAGAGCTATGGGGTTTGTCAAGTCTTTTTTGATTTTTTTATTTAATACTCTGATTTTGATCCCCAGAATTGATAAGAGTGGCTCTCGGGGAATTGTTTTAATAACTTTTCTAAATCTTCTTTTTGTAATTCTGACATTTTTACCTGCAAGAACTCATCGTCTAGGTAGTGAACCGGTAAGAAAGATTTACTAGGCATGACCTGTATTCCATTATCGATAACAACATGAGTGAATGGAGCAGGTCCGACGGTTTTCCATGCACCTACATCGCTGATTTGATTGTCACTAAGATTTGAAACGATCCTAATAAGATCAGACATGGACTCGTCTTCGGATGGACAGCCAATATAGCCGTTCGCCACAAGGCTTCCTCTATGCTTTTCGCTTTCATAACAACAAACGAACTCCTGACACAATAGGTGATCCATAGGTTTGATGCAAATAGAATCAGCGTCTATAAAGAATCCACCGTTTCTATGAAGGATTTCATACCTTGCTATGTCGGCTTTTCCAGGCAACGTTGGGTGTCTATCGAATTGACTCTTGTTCAATAAACCAAAGGAGTCAATCTCCTTCTCTGTCCATAATTTGTAGTCCCAATCTGGGTGATTATCAATCCAAGTTTGCATCAGGTTTGATGGTCTCTTGGATTGATCTCCGATCCAGATTTGATGAATAACCTTAGGAATCACCTAAATTCCCCAAAAGGTTAGAGAATTCATCGGCTGTTACTGATGTATAATCAACATTGCCATCAAGCATTTCTTTCTTAACGCACATGTGAGAGTATTGGGTGTAACTCTCATCGTTATGCCAAACGGTTGACGAATCATCAAATGACAGTTGATATCCATTTGAAATTAGATCTAAACTAAACTTAACATCCTCAGACATTCCACCTTCTTGATCTCCGCGAACTAAACAATTGTCATCCCACCTTACAGTCTCAAACACTTCACGACGTGCGATGATGAAGCCAGATGTTTGATAGAGGTTTTTATCGTATTGCGGATGATCATAACTAACCATCTTGTGTGGATTAAGAGTTGCACGGTCCCAATGTCGAGTTCCATCAGGATTCAGCAATCGATTACCAAGGACATCCCAATAAGTGTCTTCAGAGTGGCTCAGAGTGCTTTGTAGCCACCCTTTAGATAGTAGAATGTCATCATCTAGCCAAGCGATCACATCGTGTTGAGAGGCGTCTCCGGCAGCATTGCGAAGTGTTGCAACTTTACGTGTGTGAGCGGCATCCTTTTGATCGACAAGAATTACTCCTTCGACGTCTGTGAAGTTATCAACATCACCTGCTATGATAATCTCGTGAGGGAAGTCGCCAAGTTCTTTTTTGATCGAATTAATTGTTAATCGAGTCTTGTTAGGTTTCGCCCCATTTGTTGGAATGCAGAACGATATGGCTTGGATTGGTTTTGGGGTCTCCAAACTTTTGCCCACTATAGAGTCACAGAATAGCTTATAAAGTCTTTGGGCGTCAAAGTGTTCCAACACCCTATCTTGAAGGCTAGAAGCGACCTCAAGGCAATCCTCGTAATTCTCAACGACATGTTTGAGACTAGTCTTGTAAGCATCTTTATCTGCATAGGCCCATTGAGAATCTCTCTGGATAACTCCATCCCACACCGCTTCTTGAGCAACTGGTTTAAGAATATAATCGATTGCATTGAACAGATTCTCGCCATTCCACTGGAGGAAATCAAGTTGACCAGACCATGGAACTGCGACGATCGGAAGACCTGCTCTTGCAGCCTCGAAGAGTGGTAAACCAAAACCTTCACCATGTGCGATGTTAATAAGGCATTTGACTTTATCATGCTCATAGAGGCTCTTCATTTGCTCCTCAGAGAGGTCTCCGTGAAGCAGGGACACAGAACACTTGCGATTAGGAAAAGGCTCTAGAACAGCCGCTAAGGTCTCTTGGACTTTTCCTAGGTCTATTCTAGAAGCTCCTTTGTTATGAGTCTTTAGAACCAATCCAACTTCATCATTTTCAAATGTTTCAACAAACCACTGAATAGTGTTCTGGAAGTTCTTACGAGGGCCAAATTGAGAGACGACAAGGAAATTGAAATCGTGACGAGGGTTGAAGCCCGGAATTGACTCGCTCTCCTCTGGGTTTGGTGTGCATTCCCACACAACATCTACGGGAGTTTCTAACTTGTATTCTTGACCGTCATTCAATGGAATCTTAGTGTTTACGTAAGTATCCTTTGCGTGATTCGAAACAACGAGGATTTTATCCATTTCGTTTCCTTTCTGTAGCCACTGAGGTGATACCTTGGTGGTCTCAATTCCTGCTGTGTATCCAATGTTGATTGGGCACATCTTCTCAAACTCATTCGGGATTGTGATTTGCAATGACATGTCGGGAGCTAGCACTTTTTCACTCAATAAAAGTTGAGTCTTTTTGATTCGTTCATCCATCCATTGGCGCATTTCATTATCTTGCCAAATCCAGCCAGACTCGCCCCATGGAATTGGTTGGATATAGACGTCAAAAAGATCTGGTCGAGATCTCAATGCTCGAAGAGCAAATCGTGATTGTTCTCCATAGCCTGTGGCTGAGAGGATGGGTCCTCTTACAAAAATCTTTTTCATACGTTATCTCCGTCAATTTTTTTAAGTTGTAATCTACTGTAATGCATTTCTTGGCCATCAACCATCACAAGAAAAAATAAAACATTTTGTCCATTTAAGATCGATGGGGACATTATTAGCCCGATCTTGCCATCAGAAGTGGAAACAAGGTCTCCACCGACAAGATCATTCATTTCTTTTAGAAACTCTGGATGAACATCTGGTGTTGGACTTGGATCAACCATATCACCATTGCAATCGACAATCAATGGATTAACCAAAGGATCGTTCATTGCATCACAATTCTTTATTTTCATGCTATCTCCTTAAAGGTAATTCCATTATAACCCTTTCGAGTTTCCCATGAGCCACATTCTTCATGAACCTTTAACATTGTATCAACCCATTGGTTTTCAAAGTCTGCATGCGCATAGTTACTCTCAATGTGCTTACGACCGAGTCTTCCAAGTTCCCGTCGAAACTCATGACCACCACTATACATTTGATCAAGAGCGTTTTTGAATTGCTTAGATGAAATTCGATCTTCATAGATGTAAGGAACTTGCTGAGAGCCAATTATCGCTTGAGAGATGGGATATAGGGCGACACCAGCAGGACCTTCAGAGGTCATGACTTGATCTTGCATTCCACCTGTCATTGTTGCAATAACTGGTGTTCCACATGTGAGTGACTCTAGGGTTGCTAAACCGAAACCCTCTGCGTCTGCTATGTTCACTGTGACATCTGCTGCGTTATAGAATCCGTGCATCTGATTTGTTGGCAATTTTTTTGTTGAAAACATTACTTCTCGATTGTCAAGCTCGAGCCGTGCTGCAATCTGTTGTAGGTCTTGGCCATGTCCATCTTTCGGATTTGTATGCATAATAAGTTGCACTTTACCCGAGAGGTTACGTTCTTTCACCCATTCAGCAAACCACCACAGAACAGATCCGGATTGTTTACGTCGAGCGTTGCGGTTGTTCCAAAATAGAATGAACTTGTCTTGGTCTTCAGGTGGTAAAAGTTTGCTCCTCAAGTCCTTGCGGGCATCATCAGAGAGCGCGACAAAAACCTTCGGATCAACAGTGTGAGGAATATAGTTACACGACACCGATGGTGCGACACCATTGACGCACTCTTTTGTAACACGAGAAATACAAGCAACGTGATCTGTTGACTCATAGAACTTCTGATTAAAGAAGGGAAGTGGGTGGTTGTCCCAAACATGATAGTAAACTAATGGAACCAACGGACGGATCTCGTTCTCCATTTCCCATAGCCACTCATAGAATCTCGGATCAGTCATAAACCAAATCATGTCTGGTTTTTCATTTCTGAGAATGGAGCGAATTTGTTCTGGTGAGCCATATCCATCGATTGGAATAACTTTAAAATCCTCATTCCACGGTTCGATCAAAATAGGCTTATAATCTCTATGTTTCAAGGCACCACCAAGAGACAAGATTTCAAACTTTCCACTTTTTAATAGGGCCTCGAAAACAAGCTTCGATTGGGTCCCAACACCCGAAGGAGACAGTGGGTGATCTCCAAGAGTTAACACTTTAATTTTTTTCATATCATTTCCTTTTATGGTTTTGGGGATATAAAAAAGACCCCATTCACTCACGTATGATAACATAAGAGATTGGGGTTGTCAAGTGTTTTTTTATTTTTTTTATTTTATCTTGTGCAATGCTCCGTGTTATTGAATGAACACTTCGAGCATGAATTGCGATTCTTCACAACTACGCCTTTGTTGATTAAGGTGCAAGCATTTGTTAGAACTTTTGTTGCATTCGTCATCTTTATTGGCCCAGATGTTACTCGGAAGATCTCAACATTTTCCTTCTTTGCTGTTCGCTTTAAGAGTCCGAAATATGTCTCGACCATCTTTGGCTCAAGGTCGTGTTTTTCGCAGAAGAACTTTTTATAAAGCGTCAACTGGTAAGTGGTCATTGGTTCGCTTTTGCGTTTCATGTCCCAACCCCAAGAGCAAGACTTCCAGTCAATGATGTGAAACTTTCCATCAGGTGTCTTAATGACGAGGTCGATGAAACCCTTGAGATAGCGTGTGAACTTAAGCTCTTGAATTGGCTCGTAGATGTCTTCTTCCGAAGAGTAGACCTCATAGCCCGGGAACATCTCTTGAAGAGCAGGAAAGACCTTGTGGAAGATCTCACGGCTTTGTTCGCGCATGTCTACAATCATTTTGTTCTTTGGTTTCTCGTCAAGATTTTTTAATTCTATCAAGAACGCTGTATCAAAGTACTCTGCATAGTCTTCGGGTTCAAGATTGCCAAGAGCCGATTGTTCGCACACTGCGTGGATGGCTGATCCAAATGCTGTGTAAATGTTGCCCGTAAACCCTTTAAGTTTGTCTACGTATTGAAGCTTCCATTTATATGGGCACTCCGTAAAGATTTTTAATTCTGAATAAGAAATGTGTTGTTTTGACATAAAGTCCTCCGTGTCTTAATAAGGTAACACGTTAGGAAATGTTTGTCAAGTTTTTTCTTTAAGTTATTTCTCTAATCAGTCTCATCTTTCAGTTCCTTTATTAGTAGTGCGAGAGTCCTATACAAAACGGGGCACATTTGTTTTAAATCATTTGTTTCGCCAATAAATAGTTCCTCGAACCCTTTTGCCCAATACTCACTTATCGATGTACAAGCATAAGCAGAAGGAAAGATGCCAACACAAATCTGATTAAGTGCGTCATATCCGACATCCCGAAAAAGGAAGTCGTCAATGGCCCGATCATACTCAACATCAATATCAAAATCAGCGGGGACTTTATACTTCCGCGAGAGCAGATTGGACAAGGCTCTTCTTTTGCCGAGGAATTCTCTTTGTAATTGTCCGGACTCATAAATAAACTCTTGGTTATTTTGTTCAACAGCATGGGAGATTTCATGAATGATGTCTTCAATCATATCCATCTCCTCTTCTTGTTCGTTTGTCACATAGATTGCATCGTTTTCATAAAAAGCATTGATTTCTCTTTCTTCCATTTCCGGAAACTTACCGACATAAATTATCTCTATGTTTTGTGTGAGAAAAAATGGGACTCGCGCCGCAATGTAGTTCAGAACGAACTCGAGATTCACCTCTTGGGGCAAAGCATCTTTAATGATAACAGATACTCCATTTAAACTAAAATGATCTCTCATTCTTCTCGACCTCTTCATTGATTCGTGAATCCACATGACAACTCCTTTTCTCTTATTATAGCATATAAGCTATAAAATGTCAAAGAAGTTTTGAAGCTTCTGTCGCTAATTTCGATCTTTCACCTTTCTTAAAGGTGATGTGACCAGATAATGGAGACTCTTTGAACTTCTCAATTGCATAAGTCAAACCGTTGGATGTTTCGTTAGTGTAGACGTTATCGATCTGTTCGATGTCTCCAGTGAGAACAATCTTCGTGTTTTCTCCAATGCGGGTAATGATAGTCTTTACTTCATGAGCTGTAAGATTTTGTGCTTCATCAATGATGACGTAAGCATTTGAAATGGAGCGTCCACGAATATAGGTGATCGCATCAATCTCAATTACGCCTTTCTCAAGATAGAGATCAAGCATTGTTCTATCGGATCCCATGATGTATTGCATGTTATCAAAGATAGGCTTCATCCATGGAGCCATCTTCTCTTCCATTGTTCCCGGAAGAAAGCCAATGTCTTTACCCAATGGTTGAACCGGTCTCGAAATGATGATGCGGTTGTAACGTCCCTTCTCGAGCCCTAGGACTTGTTCTAAGCCCGCCGCCATCGCCATGAGGGTCTTACCACTACCGGCACGTCCAATCATGCTTACAAAGGGAATGTTGTCGTTCATGAGCAGGTCTAAGCCACACTTCTGTTCTTTGTTTCTCGGCTTGATTCCCCAAGAGAATGTGTCGTCTCTTCGAGCAATTGGTTTGATTGGATTGTTCCAATCGATGAAGCGAGCAATAGCTGTTTTCTTTTCGTTCTCAACGGACACTAACATAACGTATTGGTTCGTGTATAGAATAATTCCTTGTTCCAATGCATCCTCTTCATAAAGCCAGACATCTTGATTGTCGTAGAATTCTTCAACCATAAAGTCGTCAACAAGAAATCTTGTAAACCCCTGATAGATCACATCGCGAGATGCAACCACTTGAGATGAGACATAGTCTTCAGTTAACAACCCAAGAGCATCTGCGATAACTCGCATGTTAACATCTTGAGATATAACAATAGTCTTTCGCTTTGGACTCTCAGCTTTAATTGCTAAGGCTGCTGCGAGGATCAAGTTATCCGAGGACTTATGCGAGAGTCCCTTTGGGAGCGCCTCTAATGCGCCCTCGCCCGCTTTAACAAAGCGGAGCACTCCTAACCCCTTACCAAGTCTAACACCCTTTGAGAGGCTTCCAGAGACCCTTAAAGCGTCAAATCGTCTAATAGCTTGTCGTGCATGAAACCCAACGGAGTCTTGTCGTGTCTTATGCTTGTCTAATTCTTCCAAGACCTTGATTGGTACAAACAGGTCATTATTTTCGAACTTCTCGAAACAGTCGCTATCCGAAAGGAAAACGTTTGTATCGATGATTAGATTTTTTTTTGCCATGATGGCTCCTTGGTGTTAGTGGTTGTAGTGCTCGTTGAGCATTTTTTCAATTATTGGTCTGAGTGATTCTTCTAGGTTGACTTCTTTGCCTCTAACGGCTTTTTCTGAGTTATCTTGATTGGTTTGATTGGCTACCCCATTCCCTCCGTAAATAGCTTTTGCTATCTGCTGTTTGCGTTTTTTGATTAAACTAAGAAGTTTAACGAGCTCCTCTGTCTCAATGTTTTCAAAAAATAATTGAAAATCTTTCAGTCTTAAATCAGCACTTTTAAGACTCGTGATAAATGTTTTCACATCTTGCTTGATTTTTGGAATATTAAAGCTTGTCGACACATCCCTCTCCATAACCAAATCTTTATTCATTTGCTTGAAAATCAAGAGGAAGAACTTGTTGAACAATGCATTAGCTCTTGGAGCTGGGGTGTTTTTCTTTTTTCCTAAGAGTGTTACGAAACTAGTTTTAATTGGCTGAATTTCTTTCGCAATGGGAATGGTTTGTCTGGATGGGAATGGGAGGAATTCGTCCACAGATTGGACTTCTCTATTGAAGTCTGCAATATCATCTTCATCTTCTGGTGAACCTGTTTTGTCGGTCTCTTTATCAGGATCATCCATACCTGGAAGTTCTTCATCTTCAAATTCGGAGTTGTCTTTGTCTAAATCTCCAGGAGGATTGGGCGTTTCATCTTCTGCAGGTGGCATGGGATCGTTAGATGCGTTTCTTTGACTTGGGTCAGATGTCTTACTTAACTCTATTGTACTCTTAAGAACATGATAGATAAATGAAGCGGCAAGATCATAACTATTGCCGATAACATCACTTATCATGTTCTGCTCAGATTGTTCTAAACTTTCCAATGCTTTATTCAGCATTTCTTCTGTGATTTTGAATTCTGTTTTCATTAATTTACTTGAGACAACATCGAATCCGTTATAGGCTTCTTGCAAATTTTGATCTTGACTCAAGGCTTTGATGAACTTATCCCAAATCGGTTGCATTCGAGAGCCTAAATCTTTATACCAACTTGTGGTTTTTTCAAGATCTTGAAGAAACTCTAGAGCATTTTCTTCGTTTTCGAAATCTTTAATCGTTTGAATCACTTCATCTGGATCTAATTCAACACCACTTCCATCCGGCAACAGATCTTCTATTTTATTTTGGTCAAACCAAGAGAGGATGGTGCTCCACTTTTTACTCTTCAACCACTCCATTAATTTCGCAAACATTTGCTTAAGCTTCTCGAGACCTTTTCCTGCTAGTTCACCTGCTTTTCCTGCGAGGTTTCTGAGTCTGTCTATCATTCCAGGCTTTGTTTCTTGATCAGTCAATGACTTATTATTCTTATCTTCACCAAGACGTGTCTCGATTTGAGCAAGAGTCTCTCCGGAGATCATCATCTTAGCACCGAATGAGTTATAGATTGTTCTCGAGATTGCTTCCAAGCTCTTCACGATCTCAGTAAGCTTTGAATGAGGAATCACACTCTTTGATGCAAGAGTCACAACGTCTCTCATGATTAAGACAAGCTTCTTAATTTCTCGATTCATTGTTTCGGTTGCTGCATTTACGGTTGCGGGCATTCCGCCTTCACCGATACGTCCACCCGGAAATAGCTTTATAAAATCTTCTTTAGTTGCTAGTTCAAGCATCCTTTCTGCTTGTTTGATTGTTCGTGCTCGATTGCCAGACTCCATGAATCCTCGAAGACCTTCCGAATCTTCACCGGCACCAACGGGTGCGTAGATGAGGCGCATTTCCTTATAGACACTATCTACTCTATTAATCGTTTCATCTCGAGAATCTTCCTGCATCAAACTCATTTCATGAAGAGCGGGTTGCATTGCTTCAAAGATAGCATTGATCATTCCCTCTTGAGTAGTTTCAGGCTCTGCAGCTGGTGGTGTCGGTGGTGTTGCAGCATCAGCTGGTTGGGACACTTCTGGCTTTTCTTTAGGCGCGTTCAATTCTGTTGCTTTAATGAAAGCTTCGTTTGCTCTCTCGACAATCTTAGCAATTGACTTTTGAACCATTGGAAGGTATTGGTCAAGCTGTTCTTTCAAAGCAGATCCATCAAGTCCGGGATCAACAGATACTTTTGTCATGTTCCTTTCATATGAGCCGATCATAGATTTTGTTGCTCGTAGAGTTTGAAGCAAAGCTTTGAGATCTGTCTTCAAACTGATTTGATCTTCCTTTGAGATTTCAACAGGTTCTTTGTCTCTATTGAAAGGATTGAATCGCCCTTCCGCTTGGACCTCAGGCTCTGCTGTTTGCTCTACTTCTGCTTCAGGAGCATCATCACCAGACAATCTAGCCGCTTCTTTTTCTGCTCGGTTTGTAAATGCCTTCGCCTTTCCTTTTTCCGCTATTAGCGTAAGGTTTCCAATCAAGGCCCAAAGCATCTTTGATTGGGATTCTAGAAGGAATTGCTCCATGAAACCTAGGCGTTGAGCTTGGTCTGTTGAGAAGAAGTCATCCATAGGCTGTATTAATGTCGAGTAGATTTCGATTGCAGATGCTTGTTCTTTTCGAGCATCGATTCCAGATGCTGTGTCTCCGTCTACTGCGGCTTGTTCCGCTGTCTTTGGTTCGGCTTCAACGTCAGTCTCGGGAGCTTTAGCTAGCGCATCTTTAAGGTCTTGCGTTAACAGATCTTCAACATTGATTTCCATTGGCTCGAGGATTTTTCTAAGTTCTTCGAGTTCAGCCTGAAGAACAGTGGCATCAGCTACATCGAGAGGTTGCCCCAATGTGTCATCTGCTGTGTTGTCAACTTTGGTGTTATCGACTTCGCCTTCTTCAGTCAAGTAAATGCCGGATAGGGATTCCCCTAAATTCCGTTCTGGCATTTCTTCTCCACTGTCGGCTATTGATGAGACTGAATTATTGACCTTGTTCGAATCAAGGCTTGTGTCTGAAGAATTAACATCACCATCAACATCGACCGGTTCTCCCTCTTCGCCATCTGAATCGTTAGAAGGTTCTGTTGCTAGCAAGGCTTTTGCGAGATTCTTCACGAACCCAGAGAACTTAAATAGGTTTGGAGCCTTATCTTTGAGTTGTGGTAGAATTTTTGCAATTGTTTCAAGATCTGTTGCACCAGTTACCTCTGCTCCAGAGCTGTCGCCACCGGAGAAATCTCCAGTACCATCGTTGTTCATGGCATCATCAATGGTTCCGATTTGGCTTTCAATGTCGCCGGCGATGACATCTAATTCTTCTGGTTTTGCTTTTGCTGATCTTACCAATACGCCGTTGAAATAATCTTCTATTTTCGGTAAAGCCATGGCTTGCCACTTTTGAAAACTTTCGTCAGTTGCGTCGTTGGATATTTCATGATTTAGCGGGTCGACGGTCAGGCCTTCCCAATCTCTAGCATTTGAATAAATCTCCAGCCTTTTATTTACTTCCGCATCCAAGACTTGCTTCTTGTTTTCTACATTGCTTTGTTTTAAACTATTTTTAAAATTAGCCCATGAACTCACTGCTTTCGATTTGTCTGCCATTTTCTTATTCTCCACTTTGGTTTTTAATTCTTCGGCTCTTGCCTCTTTTTGGGGATCTTTTTCGATCTCGGGTTTTAATTTCTCTTCAGCTGCTTGGACATCTGCCGGTTGGATGTTCGCCACTTCAACTGGGGCTTCATTCTTAATAGCCTCTACAGCAGCTGCGGTACCTTCTTCTGTTGCTGGTTCTTCAACTTGACTATCACCAGAACCCTTTGCTCGCTTCAAGACCGCAATAACATCCTCCTTTGGCTGGCTAAGGATATCTTGTGGATTTATGGAACCATAGGGGCTCATGTCCAAACCTAAATTTCCCAAAGCGTCTCCAATGTCAAGCGCATTGGCAACAGGGTCTGCAAAAAGATTTGCTGCTTCATCAGTCTCGACCCATTCCAGTGCCTTGTCTATTGGGTCCCTCTTATCTTGTTCTGGTTCTTCGGCATCATCAATCTCAATATTAGAAAGATCAAGATCATCGTTTGCTGCAGCGGCAGCATCTTTAGAGCCCTTTAGTGATGCCATGATTGCA
>Ga0209092_10004623_pt1 | contig 11417 bp, 7 predicted proteins | sample FraStrMetagenome_FD_187446 | JGI IMG/M metagenome (GOLD analysis project Ga0209092, IMG submission 187446) | Marine eukaryotic phytoplankton communities from Arctic Ocean - Fram Strait ARC3M Metagenome (SPAdes) (version 2) | ecosystem: Environmental > Aquatic > Marine > Oceanic | place: Fram... | reverse complement strand
GTGAAGCTATACTACGTGTAGAATTAGGATCTAAAGTATCAGACATGAGTTCTAAGGAACTTAAAAGAGATCTATTCTTATTCGCTAAGCACAATCCTAAGCTGTTCTTAGATCTTGCTAACGATGACAATGTTCAACTTAGAAACTTTGCTATTAGAGCAACTGAAGCTAACATTATTAAATTAGCTGATGACCAAAGAACATTTACTTGGGCTTCTAACGGTAGAAAATTAATGACAGTACCTTTTGATGAAAACCCATACTCAGCTATGGCATCTTTCTTCAAGACAGACGAAGGAATACAAGTATTCCAGTCTATAGAGAAAAAGTTCTCTTAACATGTAATATTATAAGGGAGGCAAACGCCTCCTTTATTTTAATAATAACAACAAATGGCTATAAACGTAAACACAGTATATCAAACTGTTTTAATGATACTCAATAAAGAGCAAAGGGGATATATGACACCTACTGAGTTCAACAGAGTAGCAACACAAATACAGTTAGAAATATTTCATGCATACTTCGATGATCTTAATCAGCAACTACGTATACCTCAAGCGGATACAGATTATGCAGATAGACAAGAGAATATTGACGAAAAAATAGCTATATTCAAAACAGTAGGAGAAGCGGTTTACACTTCGCCAACTTCAACTCTTTCTTATTTTAAACTGCCAGAAGAAGATATTTATGGAACAGAAATAAATTTTAGTTCTAGCTCTAATCAAACGGGAACTTCTTTTTATAGACTTGGCAATGTATTGTATAATGATGAGAAGGTAGTACAGAGATTAGACAGACATGATTTTTATTATGTTAATATGTCTAAATTAACTAAACCCACTGCTATAAATCCAGTTTATCTTTATGAAAATCAAAAGATTTTTGTTAAGCCAGAAACTATAATAAATAATATAAAAATTGACTTTGTAAGGACTCCAGTAAATCCTAGATGGGGTTTTGGAACAGGTACACTAGGTCAATACCAGTACAACAGCAGTGTTTACAATCCCACAGAAGGTGCTAATCAAAACCTCACAGGATCAACTCAATTTGAATTACATCCGTCAGAACAGACAGAAGTTATATTAAAAATACTACTTTATGCTGGAATAATCATAAGAGATCCTCAAATAGTTCAAGCAGCCGCAGCACAAGTTCAAGCTGACCAAATAAATCAAAAAAGCTAATATAATATGGCAACACCTAATAACGGTATAATAACCGAAACTAACGCGCAGTATTATGCTGGATCTCAAACGTTTGAAGCATCTATAACCGGCTCTGATTTAATAGCCACGTTTGACACCGATTTAATCTTTGGAAGTAGCGATCCAACCGCTGCTGAATATAATTTAAATAATTTTAAACTATATGTAAGTCAACTAGGTATTCCAGGAACTTTCGTAGAATATACATCGTCTTATACTGTATTAAACAATAAGATAACTTTAGGCACACCTCCCAACGCTAATGAGTGGTTTGTGATACAACTACTTAGTCAATACGGTGGTGAATATGGGGATAGAGATGCGTATGGAGATACAGTTGAAGATAACTACGGTGGTTACGCTTACACTACGTTAGAAGATGTTATAACTAACTTTATGATAGGTTATGTTGGTGCCGGAAAATTAATACCTAGTGTCAAAACCACTGACGTAATGTTCTTTGCTAAAAGAGGATTACAAGAATTTAGTTATGATACTTTAAAGAGTATCCGATCTCAAGAATTAAATATTCCTGCTAATCTAAGCGTACCGCTTCCTCAAGATTATGTTAATTACGTGAACGTATCATGGATCGATGGTCAAGGAATAAAACACATTATATATCCCACAACTTTAACAACAAACCCTTACGAAATACCAGGTCAAGATACGCAAGGTCTGCCGATACAAGATAACATAGGTGAAAACATAGATACCACTTCAATAACAGAAGATCGATGGGCAACTAATAATTTAGAACAGATTAATGCTGCTCAAAGCAATTTAACTGGTATGTTGTTGTCTGACGGTTTAGGATACGGTGGTATGTATGGGGATAATTATTTTGGACAAAGATATGGTCTGCAACCTGAAACTGCCCAAGTAAATGGATGGTTTACCATAAATGAAAGAAACGGTAAAATGTCTTTTTCTAGCGATCTTGCTAGTAAGCTTATAATTTTAGAATACATATCAGATGGCCTGGGTTATGATGCTGATATGAAAATACCTAAACTAGCTGAAGAGGCTTTATATGCTCACATTAGTCATGCTATATTAGCTACTAGAATAAATCAACCTGAGTACGTTATACAAAGACTAAGACGCGAAAAAAGCGCTAAACTTAGAAATGCTAAGATTAGATTATCAAATATAAAATTAAATGAATTTGTTCAGATTGCTAGAGGTAAATCTAAATGGATTAAATACTAATATAAATGGCTGAAGTTAAAAACGCTTTTATTAAATCTAAGATGAATAAAGACTTAGACGATAGGCTTTTACCCTCTGGTGAATATAGAGAGGGTAAAAACATACAAGTTAGTAAATCAGAAGGGCAAGACGTAGGTGCTTTAGAGAACGTTATTGGTAACGCACCAGCTGTTGATACAGTTGGAGCTAATGTAGATTTTAATGCTATAGCTGGAGTTCCATCAAACGTAGATCAACTTAAATCTATAGGTATTTATGGAGATGTAAACACTGGTTCAATATTTGTTTTTTTAACCAACTGGAAAGACACCGTAACTGCAAATCAGACTCCAGTCAATTGGAGTGCATCCGCTTTAAATTACATATACGAATATAATACGTTAACTAAAAACGTAAACAAATTAGCAGAAGGAGCTTATTTAAATTTTGCTCAAAACAATCCTATATACGGTATAAACCTTATAGAAAATTTATTATTTTGGACTGACAACAGGAATCAACCTAGAAAAATAAATATAGATAGAGCTAGTAATGGTACTTTTTATACTAACGAAGAAACTGTGTCTGTAGCTAAGTACAACCCTTACAATGCTATTGACTTATATTACAGCACAAGCGGACAGTATTACACTTCAATGCAAGATGTTACGTCTGAATTTCTTCCAGATCCTTCAAAAAATAATCCTTTTTACGATAGCACTTGGCCTGGAGATCCTGATTACTTAGAAGATAAATTTGTGTCTTTTAGTTATAGATTTAAATTCATAGATGGAGAGTACTCAATAATGGCTCCATTTACGCAAGCTGCATTCATCCCAAAACAAGATGGTTATTTTTTAACAGGAGATGAAGATGCTACGTACAGAAGCACTATAGTTCAATTCATGGAAAACAAAGTGAACAACGTAGGTTTATACGTTCCACTTCCTTTTGCGGCTAATCAATTAATGAACAGTCTTCATGTTAGTGACATTGAGCTTCTATACAAAGAATCAGATGCACTCGCTGTTAAGGTTTTAGATACTATATCTAGTCAAGATTTTAGTTTAAATGAAGACGGAACTGAAAACACATCCTTGAATACATATGGTCAAGGTTTTTATAAGTATAATTATCAATCACGCAAACCATATAAAACACTACCAGAGTCTGAAGTAATAAGAGTTTTTGATATGGTTCCTGTTAGAGCTTTTGGTCAAGAAATTATAAGTAATAGAGTTGTTTATAGTAATTTTCAAGACAAACACACTCCACCAGCTACTATAGATTACGACGTTGCTGTTACCCCAAAAGCTTCTTTTGCACCAGCTAACAATAATCAATCATTAAACAATACAAGTATAACAGAATATCCAGAGCACACTGTAAAGCAGAATAGAAATTATCAAGTAGGAATTGTATTGTCTGATAAGTTCGGAAGACAATCTACGGTTGTTTTATCTCCTGTTAAAACTACTCAAATAACAGATACTCAAGGCATAACATACGGTGGATCTACTTATTACCATCCTTACAAGCCAACGCCAGTTTTACCCGTGGGATCTCCCGCTAATGACATAAACAGTTGGCCTGGAGATTCTTTAAAATTATTAGTTAACGGGCAAATACCTGTAGGTGCTGACCCTATAACTAATTACCCTGGCGTATACAATGGCGATGCTACTAGCGACTCGTACAATCCTTTAGGTTGGTACTCTTACAAAGTGGTGGTTAAGCAATCTGAACAAGAGTATTATAATGTTTATCTTCCTGGAATTATGGGATTTTATCCAAACGTGCCAACTACACCGCCCGATCCAAACGGTACAATAGCCTTTGTAACTCTATTAAACGACAATATAAATAAAGTACCTAGAGATCTTACTGAGGTAGGACCAAATCAAAAACAATATAGAAGTAGTGTTGAGTTGTATGGTAGAGTAACCCCAGATGTTACTTCAACAAATCCTAATCCTGTTAATGGTAATCAACCTTATTACCCCACAACCGCTACTGTTTCTGCTGGAGTTATAACGTCTATATCTCCTCCAACTAATAACATAGTTTCAACTATAGCTCTTCAAAACGATTTTGCTACCGTTGCAACTCCGCCGTTATACGGATCTATATATCAAACCTTATCAAATCCTTCAATGGCTAGGCTTACTCAGTCTGGAAACCTAATAGGTTCTTTAGAACCTGCTAGTGACACGACGCCAGTAAATGTAACCTTAGGCGTTTACGAGACAGCCCCTGTAGAGTCATTATTAGATATATTTTGGGAAACATCAACATCTGGATTAGTTTCAGATTTTAATGATGCAGTGGATTCTGGACCTCAAGTAAAAGGTTTTAGTAATTTTGACTTCATACAAACAGAAAGCACGCAAGGAGGTTCACCGGCAACAAATCCAGCTACGGACTTTTTTCCATTACTACCTCTTGGATTAGGTTCTGTAGCTATGACAAATAATGAAGTGACTATTGTTAGTGTTGCTGATTTAAACGGTAATGATGTAACTAGTGACTGGTCATTGATAGCGGGTACGCCAAATGGTAATATAAACACACATAGACTTGTAGTTGTAAATCCTAAGTACTACACTAGAGCAGAAGAAACTAGAAGGTTCTTATTTGTTTTTAACGTTAAAGACCTTAGTCAGGCTGGCTCAACTGCAGCTCCATTCCCTGTAATTGTAGGTTTAGGTAATGAAGATCCTGTAATAAACGGACAACCACTACCTATTATAAATCTACCTCCAGATAGAATACCTTCTGCTGTAATAACAACTTATACAGCTGTTAATGGCTCTATAAATCCACCACCACCTTATACTACCGTAATAGATCTATCATGGAAAATACAAAATCAAATTCCCGCACCTGTATCTGGTTTAGTTCCTGAATTGATAATAAACTCAACTAGTGGTACTTTAACAGAACCAAGTGGAACTGCAGAAGGAAATTATTCTTTTGATGTTGTTGTAACTGACTCTGGAGGAGCAACCGATACAGTTCAAACTAGCGTTATCTTTGGTAAAGAGCAAATAAATGCAGGATGGGGTAAAAGAAATAATGTTGCTTTTTCTGAAGGCATGGGATCCGCTGGTATGTATTGGTCTAACGATTATAGTAATTCTTCTTTAATAGATGTTGTTGAGGGTAACTTACCAGATGGAGTGCGAAATACAACTAATGGTAGAGCTGTTTTTAGTGGACTCTCATTAAGCAATACTGGGTTGTCTAACGCTAATAGAGATCAAGAGGTCGTAAATAGTCCTAACTGCGAGTATAGCGATCAACAAGGAACCCAACCTGTAGTATTTATAAATACTAACTATAGACCATCAAGTCAACTACAACCCAATGGACAACATGCGCTATCTTCTGGTACTGCTTATTTAAAGATTGATTATACATTAAAATCATTTCCATTAAGCGATACTAATAATGAAGTTTTTGATAATCTTTCTGGACCTCAGCAACAAGGAGGAGTTGCATGGCCTAGTTTTCTTCAGTACAGAGCAAGCAGTAATGATGCTTGGGTTCAAGCTGTAGATGTAGAAGGTGAAAACATAATGCTTGGAGGTATACAAAGAAATTCATATGATTTAAGCCCAAACAACCAAGCTACAATGGTTGAGACTGGAGTTATTAATGATAATTCTCAAACTTCAATTCCTGTTATTAGTCGGTGTCAACCAAGTAACGCTTTTAGCAATAGCAATACTGTTGATTTTAATGAAGTTTCTGCTACGTTTCAAAAAGACGGTGGTCCTATACTTCAAAGCGTTTCTTCTAAAGTATTTGCTATAGGCAAAGATCAAGGAGGATATGGCAATTCTGATAAATACGGAGAATATAGACTTATAGTGCGTTTTCCAACTCCTTCGTACATTTCCGGTGGCCCAGGTGATAGTCAAGCTGATGTAATTCCACGCGTCGCTAGTTGTGTTAGCTCAAACTCTCAGCTGTATGCTAGCCAAAGATTTATCAATGCGAATATAAAAGTAAATCTTACTTTTGGTGATTTCTACTATCCAAACGGATCAACTGAGACTGCTTTTAGATATTTTAGATCAGCTACAGCTAACACTTCTTCTGATCTAGCTTCTTCTGACACTCCAAGTGTAGAGGTTTACGCTAGAGAATGGTCTTTAAAATATGTGACTGTTTTTTATAAAGATCCAAACTTACAAGAAATTGATAATACAATGACCAATGGATTTTACTGTTATAACGCTTCTAGCGATAACGCTTATAGCACTGAGAATGGTAATCAAAATTCTTTTTCAAATGGCAATGAAGATAGATTACAACAAGGAACTTACAGTCCTACAGGTGATTCGCATTTAAGAAGATGGACAGCTAATTTTACAAATAGCAAGAAGGTAGCTGGAACAGCCTTACCTAACGTGGTAGTATTACCGTTCTACTAGTAATTTAATAAGTTAATAAGTGATAATATAGTATGGGAGCAATAGAGATAAAATATTTTAATAGCTTTATATTAAGAAAAACACTAGGTGCAGCTGGTGATGTACCTGTGTGGAATGGTTCTAGAGGAGATAATACCTATGGAAACCCTTCTTATGTAGATCCATCAGCGCCTAGCAACCTTAAAAACTGGGCCATTGAAGAGTCTAGAATACGAGGTGGTTATAACAATGTATCTGATGCTTACGGCGTAAAAGCTTATTTAATTGAATCTGAGCCTAATGCTCAAATCAGAAGTAGTTCTTTGATATACTCAGGTATATTTAATTCTAGAACAGGTATAAATGATACTAATGTTTTCTCTGTTGGAACTGATATAACAAAAAGTTTAAATCCAGCTAATGGATCTATACAAAGAATATACGCAGAAAACACAAATTTAACTATATTTCAAGAGTCTAAAGTTAGTAGTGCTCTTGTAGATAAAGACGCTATATACTCGGCAGAAGGCGGCGGAACTGTAACTTCTTCAAATCTAGTTATTGGAGCTGTTAGACCTTACTCCGGTAGATATGGAATAAGTAAAAATCCTGAAAGTTTCGCTTATTACGGAAATAGAAAATATTTTACAGATAAAGATCGTAATGCTGTTTTAAGACTATCTAAAGATGGTTTAACTGAAATATCTAAATATGGTATGACAGATTACTTTAGAGACAAATTAAGCACTCTAGATGCATCTCCTTCAGATGTAGGTAAAGCTATTGGATCTTGGGACATGCACACAAAACAGTATGTAGTATCTTTACAACCTTCTCTAGGATCGTATAACACCGTTTCTTTTGATGAAGACGTAAATGGGTTTCCAAGCTTTTTTGATTACAAGCCAGATCAAGGTATAAGTATGAAAAGTGATTTTTATACAATGAAAGATGGTGTTTTATATTTACACTACAAAGACAATGCTATTAGATCTAATTTCTACGGCACTCAATTTACGTCTAGTATAAAATTTGTATTTAATCCAAAAGTAAGCATGTCAAAAGTGTTTAAAACTGTTAATTACGAAGGCAGTAATGGTTGGCAAGTTGATAGTTTTCTTTCAGACATAACAGGTGTGCACAGCGTTGGAACTCCTGAAGGAAGAGAAGGTAATCAATACGAATTAGGTAGTCAAGACACTACTGCTGTTTTAAATAAACCAGCAACTTACAGCTATAATGAAGGATCTTACGATGATTATGGTAATGTATTTCCAGCATCTCTAATACCTCCGTTAAACCATGCGGGTTTTGACAGAAAAGAAAACAAGTATATGGCTAATCTAATAAATACAAGTGCTCCAGCAGCTGGTGAAATTGTGTTTGGTGCGGACATGACAGGTATAAAAGGTTACTTTGCAACGGTAACAATATCTACAGATAATGTAACTGATGTAGGTGGAATGAAAGAATTGTTCGCGGCATCTTCAAACTATGTAGAGTCGTCTTATTAAATTAAATTAAATGAATACATTACTTAAAGTTAAAAATAATATTTTAGCTAAAAGCTTCAACAACAAGGTTTCTTCTTTGGTTAATAATGCTATTAAAAATAAATCTAATGATTTATTAATACATAATGACGGTAAGGTTTGTAGAGAAGATAGTCAATGGGTTACCTTCAAACATGATTTTGCTCCAGGAATATACTTAAGACAGATGACTATGCGCGAAGACTCTGTAGTTCTTGGTGCTGTACATAAAAGAGATCATGCTTGGTTCCTATTAAAAGGATACATAACCGTTGTGAGCGAGGACGGAGAGCAAGACTACGAAGCCCCTTATTTAGGTTTTTCAAAAGCAGGTATACAAAGAGTTATATATGCACACGAAGAATCAATATTTCAAAACGTGTTTAATAATCCAAACGATATAAAAGACATCGACTTACTAGAAGAATACAACTGCTGCATTAATAAAGAAAAATATACAGAATATGTTAATAATAAATGAAATAACAACTTTAATTGATTCACTATGCGTAGAGTCAACTCAAGCTGTATTAGGTAATTTAAAAGGCGAAAGGCTATATGGAACTTCAGCTATCATTATAGGCGCAGCTATAGGTGGTGCAGCAAGTTTAATAGGAGGTATTTTTGGATCTTCATCGGCAAGTAAAAGAGCTAAAAGAGCTGAGCGAGAAAAAAGACGTTTAACCGGAGAGTTGGATCAGTTAGAGAAAAATAGACAAGCTATAATAAATCCTTACGAAGGTGTAACTGATTTATCTGCTATGGTTTCTGATCTTAGCTCTATAGCTAGTAATCCATTTGATTCTCTAAGTGTTTCTACAGCCGGAGCAGAGATGCAAGCAGAGCAAACAGACTTAGCACTAGCTAATACATTAGATACTCTTAGATCTACAGGAGCAAGTGCTGGTGGAGCAACCGCTTTAGCTAGGATGGCTTTAGAGAGTAAAAAAGGTATATCAGCTAGCATAGAAATGCAAGAAGCTAACAACAATCAATTAAGAGCTCGAGGAGAACAGAACTTGCAAGCTACTAAATTATCTGAAGCTAAAAGAGTTCAAGGAGCTTTAATGGGTGAAGCTGGTAGAATTCAGCAAGCTGACGTTTCTGGTAAAGAATTTGTTTATAGTGAAAAAGAAAGAAGACAGACAGAGCAACTTAATAGAAAACAAGCTCAAATAACAGGACAAGCTCAAGCAGCTGCACAAGCTAGGTCAGATCAATCTGCAGCTATATCAGGCACCGTGAGTGCGGTAGGAAATGTAGCTAGTAGCTTTATGTCAAATTATAAAGGGTAAATAATTATTTATAAAAAATAAATGGGAGCATACGAAAATCCAGTAACTGTAATAGACAGAGAATCAGGTAAGATCTGGGCTAACACTATAAGTGCTATAGGCGAGCAAACCGTTAGTTTTATAGAGAAACAAGAGGCTGAACTGTCTAGACAACAGAAAGAACAGCAAATAGCTTTAGAAAAAAACGCTGAGTATATAATAAATAACCAAGCTGAGTTTTCTAAGCAGATGTCTAAAAATGGAGTTAACAATCCATACTTATTTGACGCTGGTAAAGTCTTAATAGATGACATGGCTAGAGCCACTATGAATATCAAATCAGCTAAAGGTAAAGAAGCTCAACAAGAAGCTCTTGATTATTATTCTACACTTCAGAAATCTTACACCAACTTAGTTTCAGGTATAAAAACTGGTGCCGACGCTGATCAAGTTTTTTTAGAAGATATAACTAACTCTGAAAATAGACCAGGAACTCAAGGAGGTATGTCTGTAACCGGTAAAGGTTATGAAGCTTACAAGATGAGACAAATGGTTAGAACTGGTCAAGGTCAAGGAGCTGTGGAACAGTATATTCCTCAAGCTGATGGCACTTGGAATGTTAGATATAGCGGTGGTATATACGGAGATGAAGTTGTTGAAATACCTCAACAGCAAGCTTTAAACTACGATCCAGGACTTGTGCCTAAACTAGACGACGAATTAGGTGAGATATTTAAAGCGCCAAGCGGAACTAAAGATGGGCAAAACTTTGGAGTGTTAACAAAAAGTGGAGCTGTTAGCGAACAGTATCTTGGTAAGAAAGAAGTTATAAACGGCAAACCTAATGAAGACGGATCATACGTACAGTCTATTGTACAAGGTGTTAACATGCCCGCTGTAATAACAGCTATAGAAGGTCCAATACGCGCTAAAGTTCAGATGTACTTAAAAGACAGAGACACTGCTAACGTTATTTGGAGAGAAATACTAGGTCACGACGAAGACTTAGATTTTAACGAAAACGGTGTAGGTATTTCAATAGAAGATCAAAAGCTTTTTGAACAAGAGGTATTCAATAGAGCTAAATCTAAATTCTTGCCTAACATGAAGATAGAAAACAACGAAATTACATCTGGATACGAAAAAACTACTTCTTCAAGAATAAAAACTATAAAAGACAATCCCGATATACCGCCCAAATCAGTTAATAAAGAAATTGCTATTGAATTAGTTGCTGATTTAGTTAAAGATCCGGAAGCATTTTTAACTAGACATATGCAGAAAGAAGATTTTGACATGATACAAGGTCCTGGAGCTAAAGGTTTTTCAGTTATAGAGGTCGATAACAAAGGAAATGAATCTAGATACACTTACGATTTAACAAATCCTTCAGATATAGAAAGATTTTTTAGACTAGAAATTGATTTAGGCACAAAAGCTGAAGAAACTAAAATATTAAACGAAATAAATAAAATAGCTGGAGTAGGTAAGTACGACAAATTTTTAATCAAAGAATAAGCGATGCCGATATATAAAGTAGGAGATAAAAAGTATGATGTACCGCAAGAAGAACTAGAAGGTTTTCTTGCTGAGTTTCCACAAGCAGAAGAGTTTATTGAGGGAAAGACAACGCCCACGGATCAGGACACGTCTGTGGATGCAACCGAAGTGTCCGAAGTTACGGAATCACCATCGGAAGATGGTTCTTTGGAATTAGAAGAAACTAAATATAAAACTCCTTTAACTTTAGAAGAAAAGAAATCTTTACAAAACAATCAGTTTTCTAAG
>Ga0209092_10004618_pt1 | contig 11428 bp, 12 predicted proteins | sample FraStrMetagenome_FD_187446 | JGI IMG/M metagenome (GOLD analysis project Ga0209092, IMG submission 187446) | Marine eukaryotic phytoplankton communities from Arctic Ocean - Fram Strait ARC3M Metagenome (SPAdes) (version 2) | ecosystem: Environmental > Aquatic > Marine > Oceanic | place: Fram... | reverse complement strand
GTTGCGATGTGTGTCTTAATGCTTCCTTTGTCAGGAAGCAATTCTCTTACTGGCCAGATTCCTCCCGAACTAGGAAACTTGGAAAATTTAAGTAACTTGGACTTAGGTAGGTACAGATACGAAATTTGCATGCTTGAGAATAATGAGATTATCACTAACCAATATAACTCGCAATTGATTAGGATGGAATCATTTTCTGCGGGGTCCGATTCCAACAGAATTCGGAAATCTAAAGGCACTTGAAAGCCTTGTGATTGGTAAGTTGTTTGCTTTCTAATTATTTTCAATAAAAATGCAGCTAGCTTTATTCCGTACATATGTTTCTGATGCATTCTTCTTATTATTACAAGAACTAACTAGACTTACTGGTGAGCTTCCTACCGAACTGGGGAACTTGGAAAATTTAGTAAACATCTTCTTGAGTAAGTGGATGTCGTTGAATCAAATGTATATGATGAGAAAACCTATTCTAAGAAAGTTTTATGCATTATCTTTTGCATATTTGCACTAATCTACGAAATTTCCAATTGGATAGATGATAATAGATTGCGGGGTCCAATTCCATCTGAATTGGGGAATCTAAAGGCACTTGAATTTCTCAAACTAGGTAAGTTGTTTGCCTCCAAATTATTTGCAATAATAAAGAAGAAATTTGAATACTTCTATTTCTGTAACATACGTTTGTTTCTGATCCGTTTCTTCTTCTTATTTTGAAGATAAAAATAGATTTGCTGGTCAGCTCCCTTCCGAACTGGGTAACCTAGAAGCCTTACTAACAATGCTATTGAGTAAGTATATTTAGTCCAATATTAATTGAAATATTGAGCCTCGTGTGCTAATTATCTTTCGATACCTTTATTCAAGATGGCAATTCTGGTGTGACTGGCACAATACCCACGGAATTTGGGAGTCTATCAAGTTTAAAATTTATATCTTTAGGTACGATATTTGAAGCTAGTAGAGCGTCCGATATTTTTCTTGATACAAATCATCCAGCTTACCCATATCTCATTTTCTTTTTGAAAAACAGCTGATGATAAGGTGACTGGACAAGTTCCAAGTGAGCTAGGGAAGCTTCAGAATCTCGAAGAATTGGATTTGAGTAAGTGAAATACTTTCGGTTGATGCATCCTGGTCAGAGGACATTTTTGTGATAACCATATTTTATCATTTTTCTTCAATGGTTTACAGCGAATAATATACTTACTGGTGCATTGCCAAGAGAGCTCTTTGATTTGGTGAATTTAACACTAATCGAGATAGGTGAGCGTCGACTTTCATTGACTATGAATTCTATTCGATTTTATTGTAATCTGATATACCTTCTTTAAAACAAACACAGCCAGCGTCAATGATGATTTATATGTGCCTTGCTATGATAATCTCAACGTAAACATACTTGATAGTAATGTCACTTGTATTAATATATCAGTCTTTCTGTCCCCGTCGTTGCATCCGAGCGGGTCCTCTAAACCTACCTCATCCCCTCGACCATCATCTGTCCCTTCACAATTCCCTTCTCATGCTCCCTCCTTTTCGTCTCAGCCATCAATCTTTCCAGATTGCACTTGCGAACCAGGAAAATTTTTGTTTGAATTAGAGGTCAGAACTGATATTTACCCCGACGAGACCTCATGGGAATTGCTTAATAGTGATGGAGAAGTTACACAAAGTGTAGAGGAGGGGGGATATGATGATGAACATGAGAAAACATTCAATTATAAATATTGCTTATCAGCCGATACCTACACTTTCACTATTTTTGATATCGATGGATTGTCTGGTGATGGATACTACGAAGGAAATATTCATGGACGAACAAAGATTTTCTACGGAGACGAGTTTGAAAACGAAGAAACACATTCATTTTCCGGCGAAGATTTATGTTAAATGAATGTAATTAACTGTACCCTTCTTTCAATAGTCGATTTTATGATGCTTCGAGGAATAATATCCAGGATATTTCTGATCCTGGAGAAGCAACAGTATGCAAATTGCTAACAAGCCCCTTTCTCATATCCATGTAATGTTTTGATGAGGTGATTTAACAATTAGTCCAATAATAATACATATTCATTTGATAACTGTACTTCCATCCATAGGAGATAAAGATTTTATGAATAAATGTTTGATAGATTTTCGACCATTCCATCTAGGAGGTCAGTGCCAAGAAATGTTGATGATATCTATTGGTCTGTTCGAGCCAAAAGGAACCATGTCATCTCACATGAATTAGAAACACACGTACGTTGATCTTTCTTATACAATACCTAATTGAATTTGGTGTAAAATTCACACGCATAATAAATACGCTACCTTCTTACATACATTTCCGACGCAACTCTATGCGTCCAGATTCACTTTATCTCCAGTTGTGTTCATCTATCGGCTTTCAAAAAGCTTCTTCTTCTACAAGTTCTGTTTCTTGAATGTCAAGTGACACCATGATATTATGGTTCCGGAATGTTTAGTAGCCTACATCTGCACGAGTCAGAACGTGTATTAGTATTAATTGAATCTTGCTGTGTAGAATGCAGAATAAATACTTCCAATATATAAAAAAAACTACGTGCTAAGGAATTTTCACCCCTCCATGGCGAAATAAGACAACCAACGGCATATCTCAAGACCCCATCATCCAATTTTTCTTCTCGTTATTACGTTGGATTCTCCAAATCGAAACAGAACAGACTGCCGAATATCAAGAAGTTCCATCGAGTGCTTCAAAAAATATCTTCAGACTTACATTTTTCGGCCATTTCGAAACCTTCCCTTCAACTTTTTCAAGTTTCGTGATCAGCAACTTGAATCCTAGAAGACACAATCTAAACCAGAAGCAAATAAACCCAACCGAATATCTCGAATATCATAAGTAGCTCGTTCCATATTTTTCATCAAGAACTACGACTACAACAGACCTCATATCTCACCATTTTCAACAATCTCCAAACATCATTTGCCCGCCAAAAAAGATACCTTCCATTCATTTGTACTTTGTGTACCAGAACCTACACCATTTTACGCAATTGAAGAATATTCTAACTCCCACGTATTTTTGAAAGATTCCATTCTCTGCCAACCAGTAACTTATTTTTCGAATTCTCACGATTGAATAGTTTTAGTCCAAAATACCTTGATAATTTGTCATCAAGAAAAGTCAGTTAGAAACATTACAAGTATGCACAAACCCCAAGATCACCCATACATCAAACTTCAACATCAGCTTATGCCAATCTTTGATTCGTTTCATGACCAAATCCAACAATTTAACAGCAACAATTTTATAGATTCAAGGAACTTGGAGGCCACACTTAAGGAAATTAGAGCTACTTTTCTAAAAAATCACTTAGAACCACAATATAAAATCAGACTTTTGAAAGAGGCAAACTTCAGATACAAATACTCGACAGGCATCATCAAGCACCGCTTCTTTAAAAATTTTCTACGCTTATTGGATCTTTACATCATAGAGTCAACAAACTGGGAAAAAGACCACTAAGAATTCGGAGAACTACTGGCAAAGAACAGGCACTCCTAAATTACATCCGTAAACAATTTACTCTCCATCACCCATTCTATCTGCGAATTTAATTCCATTTCAGATATAAAGAAAGAACATATCGAATCGGAGCTCATCAAGGACCCTAAGATCTCAATCATCATCCTCAATATATTCTCTAACCACGAAAGAGACTTCAAAGATTCAGATATAAATAATATCAAAGATCTACGCACTTTTTTCGATAACTGCACTGCTCACCACAAGCACCTAAAGATTAAAAGAAGAGTTCCTATCTCCAATCTTACCATTTGTAACGACACAAGCTATAAAAAGGTACATATTATAGCAGAAGAAGAAGACAACAACAACATCCCAGAAGCCTGAACCCCTTCTTCCTGGCACAACAGTAGTACACCCCCTACTTGGAGTAGAAGTTCAGCCCCTAGCTGGGATAGCACTACTGGTCCACGCTGGAACAGAACCACTGGCCCTCGCTGGATTAAAGCCACCACCCCTCATTGGAATAAAACCACTGCCCCTCGTTGGTAATTTAAAACTACTTCTAATTGAAATAGTATACTCATCCTTGGAAGAAGCCTAAATAAGACTTTCCCCACAACATCGTCTCATGCCCATAATTTTCGACGATGAGCAAATCATTTTTTGGTTTAGAAAAATGAATCTATTTGAAAAAGACGATCATATTAGTAAAGTCCTCAATCTGCTTAGTTTCACGGAAGATTCCATCAACATTTACAACTGCGAAGGAATGTGCGACTTCCTTGGACACATACTCACAAATATTTGGACGGACTTAATTCTGCATCTGGAAAACAATCATACTGACATTCTCCAGAAAATCCAGGACACCAATCTACTTGAAGACTCAAACACCCATTTAGCTACCTTAAAGTACTGTAAAAAAGGAGATCCCTGGTTACTACATTTTACAACGAAGCACTTTACGTTATCTAATTGCCTTAAAAATGTCAAACTCTGGGACTGGCCAACGAACTTCTTTTTTTAACAATTAAGGAGGATCCTTGGATAGAAAAGATCGTCAGATAAGACAAAGCAATCAGAAAAGCACTCTCTATCATCCTAGTAGACATCAACATCCACAACCTAGGAAACTTCGTAGAACAATAATATCTGATCTGACTCAGCTTCATTCACATCTCAAAAGTTTGGCAATCTTCTAACCTAGAGAATTACGTGGAGTCTTAGGTGTTGATTCTCCTATCATGATCATCCTGATATTTATCAGAATTATGTGACGAAGAATAATGAAAATATATTGACGACATATGATATGAAAATGAATCTGAATTTGGTTACGCCTACGGGTGTCAAAGTAAAAACTCCACGGATCAGTGACATGCTATCATCGAATGTCACGTATTTAAACTTAATTTAGCACCAAGATAACATTGGTGATTTATAAATATTAACACACAATTATTATATCTTAATAACTAGAAGTGCATGTCTAGTCAATATAATCAACACTCTATTATTGTTTTCTATGACTAATAATATTAGCGAAGCCACTTCAAGATTTTGGAGGAAAAAAGAAATTCTTGTTTTTTTTTCGTGTCAAAAAGAATAAATAACATTTCAACCTTACCGTTTTCACTTGTTCGTCTTTTTTTCTGCATCAACGAAGATTTCTTTCTACCCAGTTATAGAAACCTGCACAAAACCTCAAATCTCTCAATGCAAAACACTGGCATAGATCCAAAAGTAAGAAGAAAAGCAGAAACTGAACACCCTTGTCACTTAAACGACCATTTTCCAAGTTTAAAGGCATTTCTGAAAAATATATTTCTAAATAAGAAATTAAGAGAGATTCGATCGATAATCGACATACTGGAAGAAGTAGATAACCTTTCTCTGTCGGAGGCAGGATATATAGATAAAGCAGAGAAGATTTGGAAGCACTGGATTTTTTATACAAGGGAAAGATTCCTTATTGTATTCAGGATCGCAAAGGAAAATTTTCTGCCAAAATCAACTTCAAATATCACTGTCATCAATAAAAAATCGAGAGATTCAATTTACGAGCGGGCATCTATCATTGATCATATCAAGGTCACTATTGGAATCACAAACTACATGTCTATTAGTCCAGAAAAGAATAAATACAGTTACAAGGATAGCAAAATACAGAGAATATGCAATATATAGCATATGCATTAGCTAAATTTATCTAAGATTTAGATAAACTTACTTAATCAAAATTAATATCAATGAATTATTTATTTAAAAAATTAAATATCATTGAAATATTTTGTTAGAATACAAAGCAGCATGTGACTGCTTGTATACTACGTCATCAATAAAAATAAAAATAAAAACAATCAAGTCTTCTTCAACACAAGGAAGCCAGTTCAATGTCAAAGAACATGAACTGCCACGCATGCATCAAGTAGCACCCAGTGGAGATCCATATCACCATGCAAGTGATGTATCCATTGGACATGCAATGAGAATTCTTTGAACAGCTGTCTGGTCAACAGATGTCAAAGATCTCACCGTTTTGATATATGTCTGGTATAGGACGTATGTGTAAAATGTGATCAAAGTAATAAATGATAAAACTAAACTCATAATTATCTTTCAACCATATTTTAATCTAGATAGTCTGTGCATAAGGCAAATACAAGCCGATAGAAAAAAAAACAGAATAGCTAAATCATTCTTGTCAAACAATTTACACAAGGCGTATGAATCAATTAAAGGGGAAATATCAAAAACTTTGGGAAAAGTAATAAAGACAATGACTAAGAAAAGCGCAAGATACCGAGCAGTCTATTTTATTTTCGATAATAGCACCACCAAAACCAATATAGACAACTCAACTCAAGCAGAACAAATTCAAGATGACAGCAACTCCTCCTTGGGATACAAAACGCCAGGTACACCAGACCTAGTAGAAGATGAATCAATTATAAACTGCAATTACACAAGCCCTCGAAGAATTGATAGCTCGGCTGACTTCTCTCGTTATTAGTCGATTGACGAACTGTCAAGTCTAGAATCAGAGTCCGCGGATAACTCATCAATCGATTCGGACCGATACTCATCTAATCATAAATTCACAATCAAGGACCTTAGAACATTAGATGATTCTTCACTAGATTTAGACTTGGAGAACTTTAATGCAGCCACCAATTCACTCGATTATGCTTCAGTATCTTCATCACCTACTTCCATCAAATCAGACAATAGTTCAACAGATACTCCACTAGTTATCAATGAAGAGAACCATAGTAAAACTCTATTAAAGAAATTTGGTAATGATCATTGCATCATAAACATTCCATTAAATCCGATCCCCACCGAATTTAAAGAATCACAAATCAATACATTCGAATTAGAATCCGATAACGATGTTCTGGATAATAATACGTTTGGTGATGTAGGGGAGGAGGAGTTTATAAAATTAATGGCCCCAAAAGTCTCAATCAATAATGATATTCATACATTCCTTCCTCAAGCCAAAAAGAAAACATGAGCAACCCTTTCGATCAAGAAACAAAATGAACTTACTACAAATTTGGATGCTTCAACATCCAAAACCAATTTGACCACATGTCGGCAGGCGAATCATTCATTAAAGGTAAAACCTAATTTCTCTCATTCCAAGAACCGTACGCTGTACACACAAGAAGTGAGAAGTCATGGGAATCATTTATGAGTGGCGAGCTTGAATCTGCTAGAATTACTTCATTTTCCTCCAAATATCAAGTTATTCTTTTAGATGATAACAAATGGGGAGGGAAGATTATCGAAGAATTCTCTCAATATCAAAATTGCAGAATTATTAGTATAGTACTCAATCTCAATAACAATGAGTTTGTAGGTCTTATTAGCGTTTATGCAATCACAAGAAGCGGCGCTAATGAAAACACTAGCTCCAATAGCTCAGACAGAAAGGGGAAAAAACAGAAAATTCGCTTCAAAACTACAGCCATAATCAAAGACATCGTCAATAAATGGAAATCAAAATTCAAATCCATCTGTTCAATTATATTAGGGGATATTCAAGAAACCATCTCGACTGAGGATAGATATAATTATGGTAAATATAGACTAAAATAATAATAATAATTTTTATTTTAAATGGTAATTATGGACATCTTTGGGAGGGAACCACGAAACACCATTCACCCACTATGGGGGCGTAGGGACCAAACCATCGTGACCAACATTTTTTACGTGATTTCCGCTAGATTTCATGCACTTTGCACCCGTCAAACACCGGTCTTGTTTGGGATGCCTCAATACTCATTTTGCTATTAAACTCACTGATACAACCACTTTCTGTTACCTCGTCAAGACTTGTTTCACATCTTCGCCCAAAGTATTTTGTGATATCCTCGCCATTCTCAATTGCGTTCCTGCCACTCAATACCAGTGCTTCCTCACACCGCCGTTTCCACTGCTTTACGTTGATCATCGGTGCTTGTGTGAAAAAATTCAAAGATCTTGCACACAAATGTTGATTGCTCGGTAGCAACCTCCAAGGTTCTAATTGTAAGTCCAATGCCATTGTTAAGCTACTTGCTCTTATACCTTCATCTTGCAGTCCACTTTTCATCTTCTTGTGTAATACCTCACATCTATGATTCCACATGTTTTGAGAAAAGGTAAGTAAAGCTCGAGATGCATTCCCACTCCAACTTGCTCCTTTGGTCCGGCCTATTTTTGTATTGTACGAATCCTGGATTTCTCCCCATTTAAACGAAATGATTCCTCTCAACATATTTCCTGTTCCCAATTTCAATTGACTTTTTATTGCCTTTCAAAGTTTCTTATATCCATTTACTTTTGGGGGTACAGTCATTTCAAATTTCCCTACAAACTGGTAAGTCAATATCATTAACTATCGCAACAATATAGGTTTTGTTCCGAGGGATCGTATTTCCTCTTTCAATTCTCTCAAGTAAATTTTTCTAGCATCATATATTATTATTTCCTTGCATTGGAGGACATGATCACAGTTTTCTCTTTCAATCTTGCATATGAGACATCTATCATCCTTTGATTGGTCCCAGTCATGCTTCCTTGCGTTTGTATCCCATTGTCTGTGGATATATTTTACTGCCGATCCATGTTCCCACTTTTTCCATTTCTTAGAATTTGATTCCAATGCTACCCAATCAATATGTTTTCCATTTTTCTTACTTATTTTCCATGATCGCGACGCCGAAATAAATATAGACTAAACCCCCCTCCATCGGTATCTTAAACTTAGTTGAAAACAGTCATTATTTGGCAGTCAGAAATAGACACAAAAATACCCCTTACTGGACCAGAGAGGGTAGACTAGGAAGTAGGGGTATTGATCACATCCTCTACCCAAGGATCACAAATTCGCTTGTTGGTTAGAAGATGCATATATGGACAGAATGATAGGCGAAAAATATTTCCCCTTCGGTCATCTTTTACTATCGTGCCATTTAAAAAGACCATTAAATTGTACGAATGCATTAAACCAAAAACGAATTAAACAATGTTTCATGGAGATATCACAAATTAAGATCAAATTTGATGAAGAGAAGAAGGTAGTAGTGAGTTTCGATGATAGCCAATTCATGTCAAAATCAGTGAAAGATCAGTTAGAACTTTTCAACGAAATCCAAGAAAAAAACAATGATCCAGAGTCAAATAACAAAGCCAAAACTTTCATGGACGATATCGATATGAAAATAAAACTCACCAACAATCTCATTCGGAAATCTCTTTATCCCAAACAGACTCTACAAAACTTAGAAATATTAGAAACCCTACCCAACGAAATTACCTGTTGGGTAGACTCTCTGAAGGGTACTTTGACCAGCTCCGTAGCGTCAATCCCCAAACACTCCAACAGCAAAATAGGAGCTTTGTTCGATGGGAACTTTTCTTTGGAAAGTGTGGCGTCGATAACGAACACCTTGAACAACTTGGTGAAAGGGAACGGATCGACCTCATCTCAGCGGTTCTTGCAGGTGTCCGCCGAAATGAAAATGGCACAAGTAATAAAAACCAGCTCCGAGGCTCAACAGTGGCAGCCACCCTCAATCACGTATGTGTGGCCTTTCGTAGGCACATTCGGAGGGACCCGCCTGTAGATCTTTCAGGGAATAGAGCCCTCAGCATTCAACAGCAGATTAGGGGTTACAACAGCCAAGACGGGCTTACCTCTGCAAATCTTCAAATCTATTTACAACAATACTTTCACTCACAAAGAGAGAGTTCTTGGTGAGTTAATATGTGGTGCTCTATTTTTCGGCATGCGCTCATCATGCAAATATTGCATTGTAAAAGGAGAAAGAAAAAAGAAACTGTCAGTTCTACGGAATATACAATTTTTTCAGAATAATACAAAACTACCTCGAATTCGCCAAAACGTGCTACTTTTACAAGCATCATCAATGACGAGCATCACATTCGTCAGCCAGAAGAGCGGAGTAAAAGATCAGACCATAACAATGTACAGAAATGGATCTAGACTGTGTCCGGTACGAATCTGGGCATGCATAACATTAAGAATATTACAATACCCAGGTGGACCCTTAGACTTACCAGTTAACACATTTAGCATTAAAAATAAAACGACTTTGATAACATCACAAGACCTTCTTGAACATATTAGAGCGACAGTAACACTTTTGGGACCAGATAATCTGGGATTCCACCCAAAGGAAGTAGGTTGTCACTCGATACGGTCTAGCTTCGCAATGTTCCTGTACTTACAAGACGTTTGTACTGATAGGATCATGTTGCAAGACCGTTGGAAAAGTGGCGCATTTTTACTGTATATACGAGTACAGGTAGCAGCATTCAGTAAGGGACTAAGTAGTGCCCTCACACACGATTCGAACAACTTTTTTACCACCCCTGATACTCATTCGAGTACAGAAATAACACGTGCACCTATGTTCAATTTTGACATAATAACGGATCCTGGATCCACGATGTAGAAACACTAACTCTTTCGCTAGCAATCTCAATGATAATAATGGCCCTGGCGCAAACAATCGCCGCGTAACAAGACCTAGCTTTTTTCACATCTACTACATCTAGTTGCCAAAAGAAAAATGGTTTGTTTGTCCGCTTAGGGCCCGCAGATCGGAACGTCTTGACAGGACTCAACTCCAAAGAAAGTGGAATTAGAACCGGGATCGGAAAATCCCATAAAATTTATTCAATAAATGATGATAATGTAGCATAAACTAAATAATCATAAATTATCTATCATAACAAATTTTACACGTGGAATCAGATACCAGAAGCTATGAACCAGTGAGAGCAGGAAATAACGGGAATCTTATTCGTATGCTTTCCATCATGCATCATTCAAATTATCTCATAGCACTTCTCGAATCTACAGTTGTTCTGTGAATTTGAATTTGCGATTTCTTGGTTTGAATTCAATCGATTTTATTTAAAGGGATGTTTGGACTAAAATAGGATGAGTGAATTCAGCAACGGAGACATTTTCTTGTTGTTATATATAATCCGAAAGAAATCCTGCTGCATAAAGCAGTAAGTAATTTAATTACATACTTGTACTCAATATATTTACAATTTTGTTAAATAATTCAAAAATACACAATAATAATCGCATGTATTTTCTTCATATTTAAAAGTATCTCACATGCATTGAATCTTTGAAAAGGTAGTGAGTAAAGACATTCATCCAACTACTCTAGAGTATGTATGCTCTGGAAATAAATTTTTCTCCCACTTTTGAAGAAGTTTGTCAACGACAATAGTTTGCCCTTCTTCACCATTTTGTTATCATTTCCGTTTTCATACACAGAGTTGGAACTGCATTAGGAGCCCACCATCTACCGCACCTATAAAATGCCCTCCAAGAGCATTCATATTTTCACGTCACTTGTCGTTGCCGCATTGCTTTGGTTTAACATAAGT
>Ga0209092_10004617_pt1 | contig 11431 bp, 5 predicted proteins | sample FraStrMetagenome_FD_187446 | JGI IMG/M metagenome (GOLD analysis project Ga0209092, IMG submission 187446) | Marine eukaryotic phytoplankton communities from Arctic Ocean - Fram Strait ARC3M Metagenome (SPAdes) (version 2) | ecosystem: Environmental > Aquatic > Marine > Oceanic | place: Fram... | reverse complement strand
CGAATAGCATAGCTGTGAGGTTAGATTATTTTATTTAGTTTAATCGTGATCTAAAGCGTTATCAGTTTGGTACACCTAACAGAGGAAGTTAGGGTGTTAGCCAGACGAGTCCACGCAGCTTACTGTGAACCTATCGCTTGGTTGCGTTTTCAACACGCTTTCTCTGCGCTATAGACACGTAAGATGGCCGAAGCATGACAGGCAGTAGGAGCCGCCGCAGTGGTCTTTGGCGTCGCGCCATGCCGTCCAAGAACTGAGGTAATCGACTATTCTACGAAAAGGGGTTACGTCCGCTTCAAGGACGCAACGGTGAAACTGTGGGAAACCTTGTACGACTGCGAAGCTGATGGCTTCTACCAGTTTATGAAGTCCCTAAAAATACGTGCGAAGAAGTTCGGGTGGACGGGTAACAACGGGATCCTAATGATTTCGCCCGACACTGCAAGGCCAAACGTTGTCAAGAACCTACTTGATGACTATGGTACGATCAGTTACGAGGCGATCCTAGCCAAGGAACTGACGCACATCGACACTGATTATCGAGAGACTCAAGACACCCACATCCTCTACGAATGTATCATGAATTCTCTCACTGATGAAGGGCGCGCTAAGCTCAACATCGATGATGACATGTACACTGTAGGGACGAATGCAAGGATGTCTGGAGCCTGTCTACTAAAGATCCTCATCAGAGAGTCTCATCTGGACTCAAATGCCACATCGTCAATGATCCGCTTTAAACTTTCAAATCTGGATGATTATTTGTCGGAAATCGATAACGACATCAACAAGTTCCATAAATACTTCAAGGTGCTAATCGACAACCTCCATGCCAGGGGCGAGACCACCCACGATTTACTCGCGAACTTATTCAAGGCTTACGCTGCTTGCAGCGACCAGACCTGCGTCAAGTACATGTCCGATGTCCAGACCAGGTGGGAGGACGACGAGGCTCTCACTCCCAATAAACTGATGCAAAAAGCAGCTCACAAGTTCAAGATTCTCAAGTCTAAAGACTTGTAGGAAGCCCCGTCCGCACAAGATGAGAAGATTACAGCACTGGAGTTGGTTCTGATGGAGATGGAGAAGAAGCTCAAATCAGGACGATTCAAGGAAGGGAAGAAGAGAAGCAAGAAGGATGGAAGAAATGACAAGCCATCAAAGAAACAGAAGTACGAGAGTAGAAAGAAATCCTCTTGGATGTACGAAAGACCCAAGAACGCTGACTTGACCAAGCCCCGAGAATGGAACGGCGCCAAATGGTACTATTGTTCCACCGAGACTGGCGGAAAATGTCATGGAGTTTATCGCAAGCATCACCCAAGCAAATGCAGGATCTTCCAGTCCAAAACCCCAAAATCGGGAAAAGGCAGCAAAGGCAAACCCAAAATGAAAAAGGGTGACGAAGATGGAGACATGGACGTGGTAGTCGCCCAGCAAGCAATCGGTGACCCATCGCCACCCGGTGATGGTGACGTGCTAATGGGCGGTTACGAGACAGAAGGACACCTAGTGTTCTGGCTCACAAGCGTTAAAATAATTAGTGTGACTTATTTTCTTTGTCAAATGCACTTGCACTATTTATCACTTACCCTTCTGCTCCAGGGCGAATATACATACATCCCAAAACGAAAGAGGTGGAAACGCGTTCAACTGGGCCTACCTCATGACCATGCAGATGGAAGTTCCAAAGAAAAGGCGGCCACCACCCAAGTCAAGGAGAAAGAGGAAGAATATAAACAAGTTGCAAGCGCGAGGACGACGATTAATAATCGTGAATGAATCGCGAACGAAGAAAAAGAAACTATCTTCTCGCACAGTATTGTTCGACTCAGATGGAATGGCAATTGGAATAGACAATCAGACAAAGTCATAAGCGCTTTCGGTGGTCGATAGCAGATGAAAGTCTACAAAGGTACGATCGCTTGGAGCTAGACTGAAGACGACGGAGTTCAGACCAAATTTAGAATACCAAATTTATATTACGTTCCGGAGGGGAAAAGTAGGTCGCTTAGTCCACAACGCGTCCAACCAAAAGACACCATCCGAAACGGGAGGTGGTACTCGACGACACATACAGACAGATTCATAATGCACTATGAAAAATGTAAGTTAACTGTTCCAATTAGTAAAGTTGACAATGTTGCAACATTCTATTCCGCATCAGGCTTCAAGAACGTCAAGGGAATTCGGGAATAGACACTCACCACCAAACAGCTGAAGCTAATGACCCAAGACGAAGCCGGACTCCGATGCGAGGTCCCAATGGCTGGAACCACATCCCGAAGACTATGGTAGTTACGATCAGGACTACCAATCTCAAAGAAACAAGCAGAGCTCGAAGCCAAGATGTACCAAAGAAAAAATGAACAATCTCGGATAGACTTCAGTGGATTAGGGGGCACTGACGATCTCCATCAGGAAACCCAAGAGGAATTCAAGCATTCCTCCCTATTAGATGAACTACTTCTTTACCACAAAAGATTCGGACATATCCACTTTAGCCGACTATACGAAATGGCTAGGCAAGGTATCATACCAAGGCGCTTGCTTCATGCGGAAAAACCAGCATGTGCTGCCTGCCTATATGCAAAGGCGACGAGACGGGGCTGGAGAAGCAAAGGTCGGAAGGATTGGACATGCGACAACCGTGTCACCTCACCAGGACAATGCGTATCTGTCGATCAACTCATCTCCCCAACCCCTGGATTAGTCGCCCAGCTAAAAAGCAAGCTCACCAAGTCCAGGTATACTGCCGCCACGATTTACGTTGATCAGTATACTGGTTATGGATATGTACACCTGCAAAAGGGCACAACTGCTGAAGAAACCTTGGGGGGGGAAAGGAATTCGAGAAGACTTGTGAGAAAAATGGAGTCAGAGTCAGTAACTACCATGCTGATAATGGAGTGTTCAGAGCAAATGAATGGAGAAGGGAATGCTCAAGGAAAGGGCAAGGACTTACATTCTCGGGCGTCACGCTCGTCATACGAATGGACTGGCCGAAAGACGAATCAGGACCCTTCAGGAGTTGGCCCATTCGATGCTGATAGACGTCCACAGAAAGTGGGGCATGTCAGCGACGGCGAGTCTATGGCCATATGCATTATTGATGGCAAGCGATACTTTAAACCAGACCCCAAACACAAAGGATGAACCCTGTAGATTTGACAGATAGTTTTCATAAGGATGCTCTTCATTGAATCCTGAATCCTTCAGTGATTATCGTTTCGCCATTTACGAGTTTTGATGAGAGGGATTACAATTCCCACACGCCGTTGAGATTTACCAACGAGAGCCATCTCGTGTATCTTAAATGTATAACTTAAGTAACTGATCAGACTGACTGCACTTAAGCGATGGTTTCCTTCACTTGACTTTGTTGCTATGGTACTTTACTGGTTGTTATAACAATGGTTCTGGTAAATGTTGTTGTTCACACGCAACAAAGATATCTAAAGGATAAGAACGTAATGGAGTTTTGTAAATTATGAGGCTTAAAACCCCGAGAGATCTATCGGTAAGCAAGAAATGTTGCATGGAAGATTATCTGCTTATATAACACCGCCATCAAGTCTCGGAACGATTGAGATAATAAAATTAATAACAATAACGCATGCGAATAATATCGACCTCCTACGTACCATATTTATTTGTCTTATCTTGATCTTTACTTTCCGTGTAAAATAACATATGTATCTTTCTCGTTCATTGAAATGGATACAGAGCAACAGCAGATTCAGACCTCGTCTTCGTTGTATTAGAGGAGCTCTCGTTCAGCTGTACTTACGCTCCAAAATAGATTCTTCGATGCATTCTCATCAATTATATATATATATATATATAATGAGTTAGAAGGTTAGGTTAGTAGGCGCAGTTGTTCTTTATCCAAAGAGGATATTATTTTAAGTTGCTTCCGAGAGGTAAAAGGTTGCGTGGGCTTATATCTTGAAAGATGTATCTAGTTGTTGATAGCGTTAAAGAGTTTGGAGCGGAACACCTGGATTGATCTTCCAATTTCCGATGAAGTTTTCGATAGTGTTGAAGAACTAGAAACGGAAGATGCTTAGGCTTTAAGTAGTTCCATTTATGCGTGGGCGTCATGATTTGTTACTGATGGAGAAACAAGTGTAGATAAGGGTAGGAGTCAACAGTAATGAAGCTGAAGCTCCTGCCAACGACGACGACGACGAGAAGATCAAGATAGAGGAAGGCACTCAAATATATGAGCGACGTCTCTGAAGAAAAGAATAAGATAAAGAAAATAACGAGCAAAATTGACTTACGAGAGAACCTGAACCAGTACGCAATACGTTAAAAGCTGTAAACGTAGTTGTAAAAACGTTGAAAGCTGTAAACGTAGTTGTAAAAAATGTGAATTTTATTTCAAAAGAAGATGAACTAAAAGGAAGCGAAGAACCTAAGCCACGTGATAGGGAATCTGATTCACGTGGTGATGCAATGGATTTGGTTATTGAAGATGATCAAATCGTGTAACTTCAATTGCATCTCTTGGGGCGTAGACTCGTGTCCAATTACGAAAACACAGACTTCATAACGCCTGCGAATGAGCAATTGTACTCTATCGGCAACTTGCCTTCGCTTGAGAACTTCGGTATATCTGAAACTCAACCCTATACGCATACATGTTTAAACATCGGTAACGAAACAATGCGAGTGTCGCCAATAGAAGCAGACACATGTGTGACTTCTACAGAAACGGAAGACATTATCTTTCCACTTGGGGCCAAGAAGATAGCAAGTAGTCAAGCTAAATCGTTAGCATGGCTAGCTCTCCACCAGGTAGGAATTTTCTTCCTACATTCATTTGCTGTAGGCGGTAGTAGAAATCCAATGATTTCATCTCGTCCGGATTCCTTTCTCTGTTAAAAGTTGCCTCCAGCATAATAGAAACTTCTTTTCCAAGGCAACGGGTCATGACGTCATGACCACTTCGGTCAGACGCCAAACATCTCCGTTACCAATCGCATATACGAACTCAAAAGACGTAGAAATTGGTGCTTCCTTCTCGAACTCCTTTCCGGTGTCCTTGCTTTTTGTCTTAAACTCTTTCAAGGTTCCCTTTTACCTAGCTTCTTGTTTTCTTGCGGTGAAGCAGCCTTGCATCCACTCCGATCCCATGATGATCTCTTGTATGACCGTCAACGTATGACCGAGGCTCAGGGTTCTAACCACTTCAAGGATACAGTTCTCCGTTAGCTTGTAAGCAGGCTTGAAGTTTTTTCTGGATAAAGTCTAACATGCTCGGGACATGTCTTGCACCCAGGCAACAAACTCGGGGTAGTTCGCTCCGCTAAGGTCACGTGTGGACAGGGTAATTGTCATACCCATGTCAGCGTCCTTAAAGTTGATTGACTTGATAGAAGGGGTCTTGTCGCTCTTCTCGTCGCTTGTACGGACGTTGTCGTGAATACTCCAGATAGCAAAAGAGTTGGTTGGGCGGGAAGGGATGGACATGGCGAATAATAAGAGAAGAAATGCTTGGAAGTAGGGGTAAAGGCTAATAATATTATTATGCAATACGTTGAAAGCTGTAAACGTAGTTGTGAAAATTGTGAATTTTATTTTAAAAGAAGATGTACTAAAAGGAAGCGAAGAGCGTAGTCCACGTGATAGGGAATCTGATTCACGTGGTGATGCAATGGATTTGATCATTGAAGATGATCAAATCTTGTAACTTCAATTGCGTCTCTTGGGGCGTAGATTCGGAATATTGAGATTATCTACTTTAGCTGGTGAACGTTATGCCTCTATTAGGCTCCATGAGGCAATGCATAGTGAATACAATGTACAATCAACAGAAACTGGAGGTCGTCGAGACAGCAAAGAGCACAGTATCCTAAAGCAATCCGTGGGAAGAAGAACATACGATGAATCGCCTAAATGTTAGCAGCTAGACAAACAATTTTTTGTTAGAACCTCATACTGCTTCATTAAGCCGAAGTTTCACTACACCAAGTGCTCTATTTAACGTATAAGAAAGTGCGTAGAAAATTGCTATACTTGTACAACGAACAACTTCAACATTTCGAAACATATATACGGGTGTTCCGATGGGACTAAGGAGATGTGTACGTTCTCTTTTGCGGCAGACTTTTGGACAACCTGAATTACCTCAGTTTTATGAAAGTAAAAATTAGAAAAACCAGACCTGTCAAAGAATCTGCCGGGTAGAGAACACAGACCCTTTCATCACACTGCTGATATTAGAATATGATACACCATCACGTAACTTTTTTACTTATTATGATGTAACCTCGGTACGATTGTGTACATCCTAGGATTGCTTTTGCCTGTGACCACTCTTCAGCGTTCGATGGTCTTTTAAGACTCTCAGGCAGGTCAGCTTGTGCTTCGGGCCAATTCCATTCACCACAATGATCAATTGTGGATAACGCATTGTAAATGACATCCGCACTTGCAAAAACTGGTGGATATTTATACTTTGCGACGTCCATAATGAGGAACGAGTCCGTACTTTCATCATACATGCCAAGTGGAGAAAAATGACCACCTCCGATCTGTCCCAACCCCTTTCTATAGTAATTTATCATAACTCTCGCATCTTCTTTCATCAACGCATTAATAAAATCGGATCTCATTTTCATTACTGATATTTCGTTGGGATCAACGTGAATTTTTTGAACAGACCATTTAACATCTGTTGTAACCATCGAGGAGTCTAATAACTGACACTGCAGCAATCCTGCTACCTGTCCAAGCGCTAATCCCACTGGAGCTGTCCAAATTCCATCCCTACCATCATCTCGATTAAGCTTGAGCACGTGATTAATAGCACATGCTGATGCAAAGATATCATGCTGTGTGGCGTAATGATAAGGATCATATAATGCATCGACAGGGAGCTCCTGCTTCCTCCTCTCGATTGAGTTCAAGACATTTGCTGCAGTTGCTGCACCACAATATGCCTGATTAATCTGCGCATCAAATCCTAAGTTAAGATTAAAGTATTGATGGGACGTATTGGACGATGAAGACGTAATAATGTTGAATGCCTGAGAATGGTTCAAGTACGTTAAAGCTGTACTCGCATCAACAGCGACTTCAAGACCTTCACCATCGAGCATCTTCGACATGCCCTCAACGTATGCATCGACTTCATACCGACTACTCATCATTTGATGATACTGTGTTACATGTTGAAAGTCCCCCCGTATTGGCACATCCTCCCGTGGAACCACTTGATTAGTAAGTGCAAAGCACACCGTCAGAAACACCACGCTTGCACCGACGAGCAAGAAACGCACGGTCGAAATTCTCAGCGTAGAAGGAAGAGAAGGTGAATCACGGATATCAGGTTCAACTCCTACTACTACTTCTTCTTCTTCTTCTTCGACGACGAACGGGATAGAATCGTACAGTATCGGATGGTGGCGGTGATTCATCATGCTTTAGTTTCCTTTAAATAGAATAATATCTACCCGTGTGACCAGCGAAGTAATATGCTTGTTTGGATAGTAACGCGTACCGATATAGGTGAGAATGGTGAATGGGTGGAATATAAGTGTTTTTGTACAATGAAAGAGAAAAATACATCGATGATGATGATGATGATGATGGATTGAAGAGAATATCATTATTTTGTTCTTTTGTTCTGTCGGAAGTCGGAATTTCAAGGGACAACAAGAAAAAGGGAACGACGTCAAATGTGATATCGTGAGATGTGTGTTACGATCAAACTCTTTCCCCGAAAATTCGCTTACGAAAATTCTGCTAACATGACAGTAGATACGAGTAGGTCCCTGTTCCAGCTTCCAGCAACAGGGACCACAACCACAACCAGCATGCATGTATGAAGATGAAGACTAAATACTGATGACTGCGAAAGATGATATACTCCATTCCATACAATGATTTTTTTAAAATACAAGTAGATGCATATCTAAAAACAGAGTATTCTATCGTTTCATAGATACATATTTTCATTTACTGTAGCTTATTTTATACGCCGGTGAAGGTCAGCCCTACTCGTATAGAAATTCGAAAAAGGAGCGTCTGAATGGATTGACACAGTGTTGTGCGTTGTGCATAATCCATAATCACAATCATCGATATGGTCGTCAGGGCTAACAAGCAACGAAATGAACAGTGACAAAAATAGCAGCAACGGATTAGCTAGATGGGCTAGTCCACCTTCAGCGATACTGTGCAGGTAGGAGGTGCTGCTATTGGGACACTTAATTCAGGTTCTATGCATATTCAATGTTTGGATATTCAAAGCAAGAATATGCATAATTTTTGAGTAAGAAAATCCAGTGGCAATAGTTGATCTTTACACCATTCTCTCATCGAATATTTCGGCATCCTTCACAACCTACCTATTACCTCATGGTTGATTCTAATCTATTTTTTTTTACGTTGTTCTTTTCTATGATTCGATTTGTTCATCGGAGTCACTAGAGTTTTCTTTCATGTAAAAATGACATTAGTAAGCAGCTCGATTCATCCTTTTTCGAGCCGACAACACTGATAGTATGGTGATATTCTAAGCACACCATATTTAATGCCTCTTAACGCTCTTCTATACGTGCATAGATCTATCACCTATATGTTTTGTAACAATTTTTAATTATTATTTATCGTCCATAATAGCTTCCCTTCAATAAAACTATTTTTAAATGTTGAAGTACGTAAAAATTATGCTTCCCAGAAAGATGTCATGTGAAAATATAAACCACATCGTTTCGATTTAAGTCAGTTATCTTTATCTTCAACCAACTGTAGGATGGTATTATTGGGGATACTCAAGCTATCAAACGTCCCAGTAGTAAGAACCTTTGAAGACTCTCTTGACAAAAAGCCAATTTTAAGTGATTTGTCGATCCCAATATGCTTCCGAATTTTCTTCAATGCTTTACTTAGCCTGAATTTCCGTTTCACTGTAAAGTCGATGGAAGTATTTGTATAACGGCCACGAATGCCTTCGCCTGGCTGGACAATTATTTTCAGACTGGGCTCTTCGTCGTCAGATTTGACTAGCTTCTTAGAATCCAACTTTGGTCGTTCTTCCTCGAATACCTTATTGTTCGCTTCTTCATTACTATGTTGTGCGAATCCTTTCCGATTTTTAATAGATGAATTCTTCGCTGGATTCCTCGAAGGCATGTCATTTACTTTTTTTCTCATTGATAAGTCAGATGCGGAGTCTGCTGGGTAAGGATTGGATAAAGATTGACCTTTTTTACTCAATCTAGATGGCAAGTCTACCGATATTACTTGAGGTGAGATGGGATCGCACGGCGGTGTAGAAGATGGAGAGCTCTGGTTCTTTAGACGAGATTGGTCGTTTTCTTCATTATTTCTATCACCTCTGTCCTGCATTGGCCTTCTTTTCATGCATTCATTTGAATGTATATCGTATTTACGATCTCGATTTTGTAGATAAGTTTGCTCCGTAGTGGAAGAGTTTGAAGTCCGTATCGAATGGGCCTCGTTTCCATCGTTTTTCTCGTTTCTTCCTGGTGCGTTTACTGAGGAAGGTATATCCCATCTTCGACTTCGGTTGCGCTTTGAACTTTGACTAATTGCATTTGACGTATTATCATTAATTATCCTTTCGGCAAGCTTTGACTTTACTCGTGTATTACACGTAGCGTCAACATCCCATCTACTAGCTCGTTTTTGTGCGGATACTGACGCTTCGGCTGCTCCAAGAGTTGATGGATATTCTATGTGCTCAACCATTTTTTTGTTAGTGACACCTGGCGCGCGAGTAATTGTCTCTTCATTTTCGACTCGAACATTACCGGAGGTGCCCTGTACTTTATTTCTTGATGAGTTTTGGTTGATTACTTCAGTCTTTTGAGTTTGCTGCTCAACTTCTACATTGGCGATATATTGTCTTTCTTCTGCAGGTCTACGTCTGATCTTCTCGTGAACTATTTTTTCAACGCAATTAATTGCATCGGCGATATATTTCTCTAAAATCTTCCCCTCAGGCATCGTCTTCTTCTCTATGCTAAACCATATTTTCTTTTGACGGTCCACTTCAGCTTTCTGAGCTATCCGCATTTTCTCTTCAGCGTTAAGAAATGCTTGCTTTGCTCTCTTTCGACGATATACTTCTTCTTCCATAGCTATTAACAATTTTTCCTCATTGACACGAAGTGTTTCCTTAATAAATTCTTGACCTTTCGAGTTAGACTCTTTGGCCTTGACCATATCACTTTTTGCATCTCGAGTTGCTTTCTTTCTCCACACCATTTCATGTTCCTTATCTTTACGAATTTTTTCTTCTGCGTCAAGCCATGATTTTTTTCGACGATCCGCTTGGTCTTCCAGGGCCATACGTATCTTCTTTTTAAAATCCAGCCATGCCTTTTTACGGCTACCTGGACTCTCACGACTCTTTTTATGCATATCGTCCACTTCCATGGGACTTTTGTCCTTCATAATAAGATTTTTCTTTTCACCGTCGAGCCTTGATTTTCCTCTACAATCTAGTTCAGTTGCTTTACGTTTCTTATCTCCAGGATCTAACCTTGCCTTCTCTCGACCTTTTGCTTCCTCTGAATTTCGTTTCTTCTCTTCGGCATCAAGCCTTGCCTTCTCTCGACCTTTTGCTTCCTCTGCATTTCGTTTCTTCTCTTTGTCATCAAGCCTTGCCTTCTCTCGACGTTTTGCTTCGTCTGCATTTCGTTTCTTCTCTTCGGCATCAAGCCTTGCCTTCTCTCGACCTTTTGCTTCCTCTGCATTTCGTTTCTTCTCTTCGTCATCAAGCTTTGCCTTCTCTCGACGTTTTGCTTCGTCTGCAATTCGTTTCTTCTCTTTGTCATCAAGCCTTGCCTTCTCTCGATGTTTTGCTTCGTCTGCATTTCGTTTCTTCTCTTCGGCATCGAGCCTTGCCTTCCCTCGACGTTTTGCTTCGTCTGCAATTCGTTTCTTCTCTTCGGCATCGAGCCTTGCCTTCTCTCGATGTTTTGCTTCCTCTGCATTTCGTTTCTTCTCTTCGGCATCGAGCCTTGCCTTCTCTCGACGTTTTGTTTCGTCTGCATTTCGTTTCTTCTCTTCGGCATCGAGCCTTGCCTTCTCTCGACGTTTTGCTTCCTCTGCATTTCGTTTCTTCTCTTCGTCATCGAGCCTTGCCTTCTCTCGACGTTTTGCTTCATCTGCAATTCGTTTCTTCTCTTCGGCATCAAGCCTTGCCTTCTCCCGACGTTTTGCTTCGTCTGCAATTCGTTTCTTCTCTTCAGCGTCAAACTTCGAGGTTTTTTGGCGGTATGCTTCGAAGTGACTCTCTCCTTCGCCATCGTACTTTGCTTTTTTCTGGTGATTGGTCTCAAAAATTGAAGCTGAATCGGCAGTACGTTTCTTTTTACCTGTTTTCATTTTGCTGTCTGCATCGACGAGCCTTGCTTTCTCGACAATAATTTTTTTGTTCTTAGCGTCA
>Ga0209092_10004615_pt1 | contig 11435 bp, 9 predicted proteins | sample FraStrMetagenome_FD_187446 | JGI IMG/M metagenome (GOLD analysis project Ga0209092, IMG submission 187446) | Marine eukaryotic phytoplankton communities from Arctic Ocean - Fram Strait ARC3M Metagenome (SPAdes) (version 2) | ecosystem: Environmental > Aquatic > Marine > Oceanic | place: Fram... | reverse complement strand
AAAGTAAACTAAGATTGATCTTCTGACTCATTTGCAGAAGGTAACCTCAATATCAAGATAACCGTTATAGGCTAATCTAGTGTATCAAGCAGTGTGCCTACTGCACTCGCACGCTTTATTCAAGAAGAGGTTTATATAACGCTATCACGTATGGTATTATGGACTCAGAGTAAACTAATGATGCGTCGGGTACAATTCATAAAAAGAACAAAAGATGCTGCTACTGAGGCAGCGTGCGCTGGAAATGTCAGAGGCTATTCCACAGAATACGGGAATTCATGGTTCAATAACAAGGAAAATGACGACTAAGAATGAACAAAGGATACAATTCATAAGAAGAACAAAAGATGCTGCTACTCAGGCAGTATGTGCTGGAAATGTAAGAGGATAACATTGATAACTCAGAGTGAACTAATGATACTTCGGGTACAATTCATGAAAAGAAAAAACGATACTGCTACTCAGATAGCGCTGGTAATGCCAGATGATATTACTCAGAATATTGGAGCTCACAATTCAATAATAGGGAAAATGATGACGCGCATTGTATATTTCGATCATATAACAATTGATACTACTCATCTTCCGAACCAGTGACTGATGAAGAGGACTTGTTATAACTATGGAGTAATCTATAACTGTATACAGATGAGAAAAACTTGTCTTCAAATGCACCATTTCATACGGCGATGAACCCGTTAGATTGTGACCTACATGTTTAAATACATTTTTAAAGTACATGACAAATATTTTCTATTGAATTTTAATCTATGATAAAAATTATCTGCAATCAGCTGAAAAATAATGTATTTTGAATCATACAGACTGAGATCAACTCGAAGAGTGCTATTGTTTCCTTTTCTGAGATTTTTCACGGGGAGCGTAAAACTTGATTGCATTATCTAACAAAAACGTCCTCATCGCTACAGAGGATAAAGTTGCATCAGCGATAGCTTTCCAAAATTTTGGTTGACAAAACAATAGGTGCTGTCCACTTAAAGTCATCGCTGGCGTCTTTTGTGCCCTCGTCAACACATCCTCGAGCATTATCACACATTCCATCAGGGCTGATGGTCCTCTTGCTTTCTTGACTTTCATTCGCCATCCCTCCGCTCGAATTGAGCGCCAGTGACCTTTTGGAGAGGTATCAACAAGTTTTATAGGGAAAGCCGTCTCGATCAACAAAAGTGAAGCCTTGAGAGACGCTAAAGTTTGATCTCTAGACCAACATAAATCGCGAGAAGTGTTCCTCTCCATTACATGTTTCTCAAAAACATCGTCTAATGATGTAGGTGGCTGCATTCCCCTTGCACGCCGAGGTGAGTTGAGGTGAGAGACTGCGTTCATAGACCGTAGCGATGTGGGCAATATTCGGGATAACGATGATATATCGCCGTTCTCATATTTATTCCTAGTAGAAACCACTTCTTCGTACAACTCCTGCATTACTTCAACATTATACTCGCTTGGTTCCACAACTCTCAAAGGTGCTACCCACTCATCGAAGCGACTGCTCCAATCAGAGTAGTGAACACGATAGCCATCAACTTTTCCACTTTCCTCGTCAATTGATACATTGACAATTACCGCATTCCACAAAAGAGATCCATTCGCGCCATCAACAAGTACTTGTTCACCTTCTTCAAAAGGCGGATCACGCGTTTCGAGATGTCCCGATGTGATTTGATTACAACGATCAGCATTCTTTGTTCGATCGCCGTCGATATTACTTGACACTTTTGCGTTCTTTTCTGAAGTCTCTTGCAAAAGTTCGTCCTCAACATCTTCCATTATGGCATCACCGTCGACTGATCTACGAGTCCACGCTCGCTTCTGGATGAGCGTAGCCCATTTCCTTCTTCTAAGTAACTTGGCGGCTGAAGGAAAAAAACGTTTTAGCTCCTTCACCAGATCTAAATTACTTTTTTTAGATGAAGTATGCGTCAATGAGTCATCACTGCACAAATTTATAATAATACTGGCGATTACATCTGGTTCCTTATACCGATGTATTGTATCTGGGATGGAGCAATGCGATATAAAGAGAGCATCGTGCTCACCAACAAAAATCCAGTACAGCCACCCACGAGAATCTTTCCCGATTGGCAATGTTCTTCCGCATCTGCGTCCATAATCTCGCTCTAGAGTTGCCTGATACATTCCTTGAAATTTATCACGAAGACGCTCCATACGAATACTGTGAGAAACATCAGCACAGGAACGATGAGCTACGAGGCTACCACTTGAATATGGCAACTTGCTCTCGTCCCGGAAGAAAAAATCAGATTGTGCCCCGTTAGGATTGGCTAAAATATAATCTTGCAGACCCCCGTTGAGAAGAACAGCTTTGTTACCCGTGATGTAACTGTGCCCAGAAACTAGAGTGTTCGGGTTGTTATTTAATCGTACACGAACAGAGATAAACTTTTGCTTAATCTCGGAATTTTCTGTCATTTCAGTCCCTTCACCAGTCGCCATGTTTGCGTGGCCGTCTATCTGCGCAATTAGATGAGTCGGGCGATTAGCAAGCGAGTGTCCTATCAGCTCCATCCATTCAGCATTATTCGGCGCACGTACAAGCGGACTTCCTAACGCAATATCACTCATCCCGCAATGTGCACACACAGAACTTGGTTTGCAAATACTATCATAACTGATAGTAGCCGATCGTCGAGGAAAGAGAACGTTGTAAACGGAAGGTGTCCATGTGTCCATTTCAAACGATGAGACAACTGTATTCATTTGTTTGAGCAAAATGTGCGAAAGAAGACAGTCTTCTCTGGCTTTCAAAGTTGCATCTCTTCGCGCAACCATTTCTTGAAAATAAGTTTGCGCGGGATCATCTTCATCTTGTTTCTCATTAATAAAGTTACGTGCATCAATTGTCGACTGAACTTCAGATACAACTATATTGGGTATAGCAGCCGCATCCTCTTCCACATCCATAGTATCGACTACTTCCGCTTCTTCGACTGATTCGACATCTACGGTTTCTTCATTTCCCTTTATTGTCGGTACACCACGATCATTCCATTCTTCTTCGTCTGCATCAGTGTCCCCTTCACCGTCCATTTCGTCATCATCGTCACTATCAATAAATAATGCATCGCTTCCGTCCTTTTCATCTTTCTTCTTACTTTTCTTCGTACGTGACTTACCAGCAGACTTGGCCTTTTTCGAGATATTTGATACTTCACTGCATCCCTTTTCTAGCATAGATGATGTAGATATTTCGTCGGAAGCATTTTCATCATGGTCAGATTCATATTCGTCTTCACTCACAAGGTAGCCAACGGCATCGTCAATGAGGGCTCCTTCGACTGGTTGTGCTGGTGCCAAATTAGCCTTCTTCGACAACTCTTCTGTTGCAGAAGTCTCCAAGATACTAGCAACTTCCATAACTTTGTCTGAGTTTGTGCATTTCACAACCAATAGCGATATTATTGAGAGCCATTCTTCAGCAGTGAGTTCCAAATCGGACGAAAATGGTGTGGCGTCTAATGAATAAATGACTAGGATGCTGCTGCGAAACACCCGCGAACGAAGTGCTACTTGAGCTGCCTCATCGCTGATGGACGGATTGAGGTTAGCCGGTAAAGCTTCTCCCAAACCAATATCTCTCCCGTTTCCGTACCCAAAACTTTCAGAAATAGCCTCAATGCATGTAATGGGTGTAATTGAAGTGTCACCTTTGAGAGCTTCGTTCACTTCTGCAAGCGACCAAACCTCTTCGTCTCCATCTTCATAACGAATCGTGTAAAAAAGACTCGACTTATTTGAGGTCAAATCGACGCCATGTTCTACGCTTATGGCTGTGCCTTCAAAACTACTATATATGCTTTCAGAAATTCGAAATGACTTTTCAACTATCTTTCCTATTCTAGGATCAATGTGAGACCAACATTTGCCACATAAGCAGCTTGGGCAATACCTGATAATAAAATAGAATATTAAACATACATCACCAGTTTTTCAAAAAATACCTTGGCGAAAAATACATACCAATCGCCTTGTGGAATCGAAGTAAGTGGTGGTTCCAAACGGCTCATATTAAAATGCCCTTCACATCTATCGCATACTAATACTGTACATTTTGAACTGCCATCCGATTCGTGTGGTGTGACACACGCATCATCATCAAGCTTATCGACAGTCCTCCACTCATCCGGACAAAGAACCCAATCAAATAAAAGCCTCTCAAACACGCGGAGCATTTCTTCCGCAGTACTGACAATGGCAGCGCCGACACCGGAGAAGCAGATGCAATTGCTTATGATCAAACGAATGTTCCGCGCGAATTGAGCAACAAGCGTAGGTATAGGATGAGTCTGATTCTTCCATCCGTCCTTCAAGATGTTGCCAACATCCATGAGACACATTGGCCGCAAGATGCTGTCATAATATCGCGAGTTAGTTTGAGGATCAACAGGATATACAAATGCCTCTCCATGATCAGAATTATTAGAAATTGTACGCAACACGGCAATACAACGCCTGATTAAATCCGGGGCATCGGGTTCATCTTTGCAAAAGGCCTCAAATGGATCATCTTCTGGAGGTGGGACTTCTTTGCTATCGCCTTCACTATTCGCGGTGGTTTTAGTGTTCAAATCCTCGTGATCAACTTGGCTCGACTCCTCTTCTTGACTCTGACTATCATCATCATCGTCATCATCATCGTCGTCATCATCGTCACCATCCATGCCTTCTATTCGAGCTCGCCTTCGTTCCATAGCTTCTTTGAGTTTCAAGGCTTTGGTTATGTATTCCTCTCGTTTTGAGACGAGACTAGCGTATTCCTTCTTCGAAAAGAAGGATGGCTTCGTGTGACGTTGTACGGGTGAACGAAAAATCTTAGGTTTCGTTACTTTCACTTTATCACCCTGCGATATATTCCGATAGCTAGTAATGACCTGCGATTCTGGCCTTATGTAATTCAGAACACCAGTTTTCTTCAAATATCGATCTAAAACTCGAATGGCAATCGTTCGAGCTTTGCTTCGTTCTGATTTACTTTTCAGCATGGGAACACTTCGTTCAAGGTCGGCAATGAAAGATTCGCGATCTATGTTGGAAATAGCAATGTTCGTTAGTTCATCCTTTACATCACCTCCATCGCTCTCACACATAGATTCATTCTCTGCTTTTAAAAGAGATAGCGCCTTCTTGAGATTGGATGACATTGCTTCGTCGCTCGACGATAAAGCTTTGATATTATGCAAATAAAATACCCAGTGCGACGAATCACAACTGGGTTTGCATGGAATATTAACTTTGACTTTCAACGCCGCGCGATGTTGCGCGGCCGAAGTCTTTTTCATTGGTGACGAGCAAGTACCGTCTGTTTCTCTTCTGCCACTTGCTAAACGATTTGAATCTTCCACCAAACTTTGGCGAAGTTGAACTAGTGCGAAATCTTCTCCACGGCGTAATCGTTTCGCTTCTTTGCTGTTCGGATGACCACCGGAGCGAAACCCACGTATGATGTTAGCAGCTTCAACCTTGGAAAATCCCGTTTCACTTAGCGCATCCGCTAGGATCGAAATACGAGCAATTTCGCGCCACGTATATGTGCTCACGGGCAGAACCAACGTCGGGTCGTAGGCAAATGAATAGTTCGTAGAAGAGTTGTTCACGCTAAGCGTTAATATTTTAATCAAGCCGGGTGTCAGTGGTTTACACAATGTCACGGCGATGTGAATCAATATGGAAGTCGCCTTAGAAAGTTCCTTTACGTTGCAAGAACTCCGTTTTCTTATCGACGATATGGAAGATTGAATATCTTCCAACGTCGGCAAAATGTTGGTCTTCGTCAAAGAAGATAATGGCGGGGAAGATTCGTTACCTAAATCTTTCATCTCCTCATCATCATCATTATCCGTTTCAAATGCCAAACGAAAGGAATTAAGAAAGTCCCATATTCGAACAACTTCGCGATCAAATGTGGATCCATACGGTGGTAGCGATTCTTTGCCTCGATTTATCGAATTCTCCTCAGTGGCACATATCTTATTCTTTTCAGCTGCTTGACGAAATTTTTCTTCCTGGTCTGCTTTTTGTATACTCTGTTCCACAACGTACGCCGAATATGTCTCCGCTGCTCGTGTACGTTTCATACGTTCCTTTTCAATCGAACGAACCAACGAACGGACCACCTTTTCGCGTTGATACGATGCTTCCCTCGTAAGTCTTCCCATTTGCACGTCTAATTGCTTCAGACGCTTCCTCTCACGCTCACGTCTTTTTGCATCTTCTTCATCAAGCCGTTGTTTCTTTTTTGAAGCGATAATTTCTTCCCGCTGTTTCCGTTTGGCCTCCTTTTTCTTTTGTTCCTTATTTGCTTCGTCAGCAATCTTGATCTCTCGACTCCGTTCCTTCTCTACCTTCAGATTGGCTTCGTGGACCCACATCTGGTTGGCTTGGTTGCCACGACAACTTTTGAACACATAGCTAGGGCACTTATCGGTACCCGGTAGCCCTTCGATGAGACGTTCGGTATCATCGGTATAGATCGTATCAAATCGTTCCAGTAAACCCGTGCTGGGCAATATCTTTCTTCTATTACCGGTATGTCCGATCTTTGCCTTTTCCTTGCGTATAATGCTAGCAAGCCACTGACTCTGTTGATGAGACGTTGAGGTCGCAAAGGGATCGTTCGCAAAGGGACCGATAGAGAACACCCGACCAGAACATATTTCCTGTCCGCTTCGTTCTGACGCTTTCACCAAACTTGCATGATCATCCAAGAGACGTTCGAATTCTTCGCGTAAAGTTTCTTCCTCCAAAGAAGTTTCTTCACGTTGATCATCTGACGAACTTTCCGTCTCTTGATCATTAATGTTGTTCTTGCTGGCATCCTCATTGCCATGACCTGTGGTTTTAGATTGTTGTTGTTTTCCATGTTTACTCCTTTTGTGAGCCGCGCGACGTTGTTCTTTAATGGTCTGAGCACGTTTTCGTGCATCGGCCAATCCGTCGCGACGATATCGTTCCAATGCGTCATGCGCCAAAACCAGAACCTCTTTGTCCACAAGTCCAAGCTCGACGAGGGCCTTGCCCCATGCTTGAAGGGGCGTATCTCCAGTCACGGTCGTAACATTCTTGACCTCCGACAGAGGCAATCGACCTTTGGTTAATCGCGTATGAGTTGCAAGCATAAGATAAATTTGCATAAAGATAGAGTAAAAACATACCTCTTCGGATGCCATTAACAGTAGAACTGGAAAACATAAGAACATCCTTACTAGGATACAATATATCATCTTCAACAGCACCGTCGTCATATGTAATCGATAGCGCCCAGGTTCGTTTTGAAGGCGAATTCTTATTCTTAATATCCTCTTCTCCTGCACTTTCTTCGTTTTCTCCTTCTTCTTCCAAAATTTCATCCACGCCCGACACCGTGCCACCATACCACCAATCGTTATCGAAGCGCACTTTCACCGACATACCAACACAAGGCGGTAAGATGTTACCCTTCAAACCAATGTACATACCATTGCTATCGTTGGAGATGTAATTCATATCCGATGTTGCATCCTTCTTCGCTCGAAGAATATTGATTGGATCATCGGCAGAAGGAAATGGGTCGAACGAACGCATTTGCACCACGGGTTCCTCATCCACGCCACGACCCCAGGATATGGCAAACGTTGGGCCTGGCAACACATCACAACGTATGCGTATGACTCGACCATGGACTGGACTATACTCAAATCGAGTACAGCTGAATCCAATGGGATGGATTGATGTTGGTTTAGAATACTTGCTGGTGTAGGAGTTGTCTTCAACCACTGAACCGAAGTTATATAAAATACATGCTCGATCACCGATACATGCGGGCAATGCTGGGACTTCCCTGTGCGTGTTTGTTGAAATAGCATTTTTCGCAATGAATCTATGTGAATTGTCTATCGTAAAGAAATGAACCAGTACTTACATGCTAAGCATATCGTGTGCCTGAGCAATAGCTTGTGCACGATCGATTGGTTTAGAGCTCGGAACCTGCGCAGCAGTTCGCTGTTTTGGAATCATAATAACTGGTTGCCGTCTGTCTTTAGATACAAAAGAATGGAGCACACCATCAGCTGAATCCTCTTCATTCTCATCATCATCATCATCGTCTACCATGTGTGATTCTTCTTCATTTTCGTCAACGGCATCCGATTTGGAAGTTTTCTTATCTTTCTTCTTGAACAATGCAGTCTTCAATTCTGACTTATTGCCGTTACGAAGGTTGTTAGAAGTAGCTGAGGCAGTAGCTTCGGAACTTGTACTTTCATCATCGTCTTCATCCTCGTCGTTCCTTTTTCCATTGGCAAGATCATTACCATGACGATGATCATTCTCATTATGATTGCAATTATATTTGTTGGAACCCTCTTCCATAGTCGTCGCAGTCGCAGGAGCCCTATTAGGAGTAGGAGTAGGCGTTGGTCCGTCCACGGCCTCGCTATCCGTGGATTGGGCATCATCCTCTTCCTCTTCCTCCTCATCTTCGTCGTGGTTGTTATCTTCCACGTCAACGGACGTCGCGTCTCTTTCCTCTTCGACGTTAGAAGTCATACCTTTTCTCTCCAAGTATAGATCGATGCCAATGTCCAACTACACAGCGGTGGCTAAATAAAATAAACATGAGATGGACCCATTTTTGAAATAATTCTGCCCGTACGCACCTCACTTTAAAAAATTATGTATATATGGTGTGCAATATCGATGATGCCAATGCTTTCGCGTATATAATGCTATTGGATTGCATGTACTACGCGATGGAGGTGCAAATGATGCTGCTGCTGCTGTGTTTAGTGTCCGCGAATCATGTGTACGTGTGTGTGCAGTACCAGTTTTTGTTGTTTGCTGCTCTCGTGTGTGGATGCTGCTGCTTTCTTGGCTGTGAAATTTTTTTCGAATACCTCGAATTGGAGATACATCTCTGCTCCCCCCCAATCGACGAAGAGCCGTCGACCGAGGAAGAAGTGTTGTTGCTCTCTGTCTGTCCGGTTTTGTCTTGCTGATGGCGGCGGGTACGTAATGCAAACCGCCAAGATGTAAATGATGTAAGAAGGTTCAAGGTAGAATGTTCTGAAAGACGATAAGTGTAGTTCGCAAATAGAATGTCCGTCTAAAGAAGTCCTAGATGTCAGTTCTTTAAAAAGTACTAAGAAATGATGAATAATGTCAACCATATGGAGATTTTGAAAAATATTGAAGAAGTAATTTCATATCTATTTTACTTATAAAATACCTTTCTTCACTAACGAAAAAAGAGATTAACATGTGTTCAAAATAACCAATAACTTATAAATAATGTGGTCATAGTACGTTACACAATTATCTCTCTTATTGAGTGCGCCAAGCGCCAAGCGCCACTTGCTTTTTGCGTGTGGCACAAATTTCAAATTTTGGCGTCTCCTCATAACTTTCGTACAAACTTGGGTGCGCCAAGATCGAAAGTTTTTGTGGCGCAATCGCAATCAGCAGCGCCGATTGCGAGCCGATCGAGTGCACACTACCGTTCAGCAAAAATTCCGTTCAAAGAAGAAAAAAAGTCGAAGTCAATAGGCCAATGCATATAATAGAAGAATATCAACCCGACAACTCCAAAACTGTACTATCAACACAGAAGTATACAATGTTGCTTTCTCGATTATAGAACTTAGAGTACATGTGGCCATGTAGCATTAATTGCTATTCATACAGATACCGATGGCCGAAGGTACTTGAACTACTTGTAGTGTCTAGAGAGAGAGCGTGCACACTTGGCAGTAATGAGTAATGAGGTATTTATATGCATCTTTCTAAAATAGGTACACGTATTAAGAAGCAAGGAGATACGGAAGCTATGCTAAATTTCTGCTTAGGAATCAACAAGGTGAACAAACTTACATTAGAGTCCATACGTCAGAAAGGCGGTTGGCTTCTCGCAGGTGCTGATGATACGTACATCCTAGGTCCACCAGACGTGGCCTTCTCAGAAGTTAAACTCCAAGAGGAACGACTGAAGTTAATCGGTTTGGAACTGAGCTATCCGAAGATGAAATGCTTCATCGCTGAAGAGCATCGAAACGAAACATATCATCAGGCAAGAGAAGCTACAGGAATTGCAGAAGGAATTATTGAAAATGAAAACAGTGATACTTTTTATGGTGTTAAAGCATATGGCGTTCCAATCGGAACCAAAGAATACATTGCCCAATGGTTGGATCTGAAAAGTAAGAAGATTATCTCAAATCTCCGTAAACTTTCTGATATTCTGGACCCAAACGCAATTGTACCAGCGACCCGTCAATGCTTATGGCTCCTAATTTTATCATGTCTCCAATTCAAAGGCAATTACTTCGTGCGACATATCCCTCCCCAATTTACCGAGTTATTATGTAATCAGATCGACTCTGAAATCAATAACATGACAGCCAAGTGCTTCCGAATTGATTTCTCAACCCTATCACCCTTCATAAGGAACGCATCAACCTCCCAATCAAACTGGGAGGCATGGGCGTGAGACAGTTGAAACAGCGGCGATGGAGCGAATACATGGGAGGCATAATGGAAGGCATAGTACCTTCTGGATAAAGAGTCAGAAGACGGTTTATATGGTGGAAAGTTAGAGAATAACCATATCGATCATTGGATCGGAGCGTCAGCCCTTAATTCACAAGATGGTCCGTGGCATAAACTGCTTGCCCACGGACCACAGAGTGACATCGGCGAAGGTATCCGAATCTCGTTCGAGAACATGATGTCATCCTTCAACAGCAATCAGGAGTACGACTCTGACAATAACATTCTCGACTCCGACCTCTTCCACAATGTTAAGGCGTTTGCAGGCTTTACTACTCAAGGGAGAATGAAACGAGGCTCGACGACCAAAAGGATAACTACCGAAATTGAAAAAGGTGAAAAACTTTCATTAGTGGCAAAATTTAAGCAAAATGTTCCGACAGATTACAACAACAATATGGAACGGCTTGTATGGTTCAACCACGACGAAATAAGTCAACAATTCCTAAGAGCCTTACCTAACCACGACGGTATGATGCTAAATAATGTGACGAGGGAAGCGGTTGGAAACTATCTCGGTCTCCCAAGTTTCATCCTGGAAGGCTTTGCTGATGGAAATCACTTTATCGGAAGAAACGAGGCGGTAGTGGATCCATACGGGATCTCTGTCAAGAATGTGATGCTCCTGCAAGGAGATTATATCCGAATGCATGGGACGATCCAAACGATGATAATGGACACGTTGAAAAAAGCTAAAGTTTGGGCTATAAGGGAGCCTCAGCACATGTTTCACGGCCTTGTCCCAACAGAATACCTCCGCCGGTACTGCGAAGAACAACAGACGACGAAGGATTTCATTATTCCTGATATTATGACTCAGGATCATCCCTATAGACAAAGGAATGGTAGATACGTTAAGCAAAAGAGAATATTTG
>Ga0209092_10004614_pt1 | contig 11437 bp, 10 predicted proteins | sample FraStrMetagenome_FD_187446 | JGI IMG/M metagenome (GOLD analysis project Ga0209092, IMG submission 187446) | Marine eukaryotic phytoplankton communities from Arctic Ocean - Fram Strait ARC3M Metagenome (SPAdes) (version 2) | ecosystem: Environmental > Aquatic > Marine > Oceanic | place: Fram... | reverse complement strand
GACTCATGCAAATCCAATCAACTCCTTTTGGAGAAAGTTGAGTTCCATTCGTTTCAATAGCCACCTCAATTCCTTTTTCATGAAATGCTTTGACCATTTTCTCATCTAACTGAAGTAACGGCTCCCCACCAGTACAAACAACATAAGGAGTCCCCTGATTCATTCCTGCCTCCCATTGCTCTGCTACTTTTTCAGCCAATTCTTTGGCTGAAAATTTCCCTCCATTCAGTCCATCAGTACCTCTAAAATCAGTATCACAAAATTGACAGATCGCTTTACTTCGATCCTTTTCTCTCCCACTCCACAAATTACAACCTGAAAACCTGCAGAATACGGCTGGCCTTCCTGTATGGGCACCTTCTCCTTGCAAGGTGTAGTATATTTCTTTTACTTTGTATTTCATTTTTTCATTGTCACATGATAGTTGCCTTCTAATATAGGACACTACGTTATTTACTAATTATTGCTGATACCTCAATTTCAATTAATATTTTTTCATCAATAAACCTACTAACTTCGAGCATCGTTGAAACGGGCTTAATTTCCCTAAAAAAGTCTCCATGTGCCCGACCAATTTCCTCCCAATCATCCATGTTCGTCACAAACATCCTAGTACGAACCACATCTCTCATTGTGGCACCTGCTAGAATTAACGACTCTTGTATTTTTTTAAAAATAAATACTGTTTGCTCATATGGATTTCCAATTCCAACTATTTTATCTCCATTTACGGCAGTTGTTCCAGCTACTTCAATGATATTTCCAACTCGAACAGCTCGAGAGTAACCGACGATATCTTCCCATTTCGTATTCGAGGAAATATTTTTTCTGTTCATAATTTTTTTATTTAGTAAAAATCAAAATATAGTAATTAAAGAAAAAATCTTCTCTATACAAAATTGATTGTTCCAATTTACAACCACGATCTATTATCATTCTTTGATATTCTTCTAAATTAAATTGATGGGGATGCAAAATATCACCGGGCAACACTCTAAATATTTTTTTGAAAAAAGTGAAATTGTGTGCGTCAATAGATACGATCATCGTCCCACCATCTTCCGTAAAATCAACTAATTTATCAAAGCATAAGTCCAAATCTGCGACATGATTAATTGCATTAAGACAAAATACCTTTTTGTATCTCTCATTTGGAGAAAAAGTTTCCAATGGTTCATTAAAAAATCGAACATTTGGATATTGGCTTTTGGAAAAATGATCTAGCTTTTTCTCATAATCATCTAACAATGGATCCATTGCATCAGTTTGAAATTCTTCTAGAACCATAAAAATACCTGCTGGTCCACAACCTGCATCTAATACTTTTTCACCTCTTAGAATAGTTAAATTCAATCTGGATAAAAGTGTTTTCCAATACTTTCTTTTCCAAATTAGGTAATCGGCTTTAGGTCTTTTTTTTAAATAATTTTGCCACCAACGAATTTCTGCAGCTTGAGCTATTTTCCAACGTAAACTCATATTTTATTTTTATAAAACAAAGGTATCGAATTTAATGTTTCTAGTTCAATCTTCTTTGTTTAGAGTTTTCATTAATATTGTATTTGATGTTATGGAACAAACTAATTCCTCAAAACATTTAAGTTTTTCAGTCACCTAAAATACAAAATTTAAAAAATCCCGCTACAAAAAATTATTTATGTTATTTGCAGAAGGAACGAAAGTACGATTTAAAAATACCGGCGATGAAGGAATAATCATCGCTATTTTGGATAGGGAAATGGTCAATGTTGAGTTGGACGATGATGGTATGATTATCCCTGCTTTTATCGAAAACTTGGAGCGAATGGAAGATATTCCAAAGCCAAATAAGAACCCAATAAAAGCTAAATTTGTAGAATCTAAAAAAGTTACAAAACCTCTAACACCTCCGCTTCAAGATAACGACTCACAATATCATATTTTAAAAAGCTTGGGTATTCAAGTAGCCTTTGATCCTAAAATACAATCCGATGGAACCACTTCGAGTTATGACATTTACTTGATCAATGATACTCGATATGATGCACTTTTTACATTTACGATTGATATTATTGGGGAAACACCAAAGACAACCAATGGGAAAATCACTAGTGTTTCACATATAAACATAGGTGAGATGAAATTTAGTCAACTCAATGAGGCTCCTATTATAGAATTAGACATTTGGCAATTAACAACTGTTGGCACTGGGTATAAATTATCTAAAAAATTAAAAATAAAACCAAAACAGTTTTTTAAAAATATAAAGACTGCTCCTCTATTGAACCGACAAGTTCATTGGTATCAGTTGTTTGAAAATTTTGACAAAGAAAAAAAACCAAAAGGTATAGATCTTAAAACGTATACTCAGCGGAATGCTACAAAACCTAAAAAATCATCTTCCAATTACCGAATAGTAAGTGGAAGTGACCCCATGGAATTAGCACATTTTGAAAATGAAATTGATCTTCATATTGAGAACCTAGTAAATGATGATAAGAGAAGAACCAATGCTGATATTTTAAGAATTCAACTCACGCATTTCAATCATTTTTTGGAAAAAGCGATTCGATTAGGAGTTAGAAGTACCTTTGTGATACATGGTCTTGGAAAGGGAAAATTGAAAAATGAAATCGCCACCCGACTGATTAATCATCCTGAAGTGAAAACCTTCAAAAATGAATATCATCCAAAATATGGGTTTGGAGCGACTGAAATTATATTTTGAGAAGAATCAGGAATTCACTGATTTAGTTGACTTTCCTCCAAGATACTTTTAAATAAAAATGACCAACTTGAAAAAACAAGTTGATCATTTTTATTTTGTCCAATTTGGGTATTAATCATTTCACTTCTGGGAGGTCAGGCATTTTACATTCCTCATCCGCTTTTTTTCCACAAACTGTACAATCGCCAATTTGATTTTTCAACATAGGATTATTCGTTGCACAAGTACCTCTAAATTCATTTCCAGTTACAATATGACGGATATTTATTAGGGCAAAACAAATTCCAAATGTTACGAACACAATGGTTAAAATATATAGGAATTCCATTTTTGAATATTTTAAAAGTGATAATTTAAATTTGTTACAAAGGTAATAGTTTTTAGGCAAAACAATGATTTTATTCTTTTGTTCAGCTAACTTTGCAGTCCAATTTTAAATATATAATTATCATGGATAAAAAATTAGAAGCATTCGCCCGTCTCCTCAAAATTATGGATGAACTTCGAGAAAAATGCCCTTGGGATCAAAAACAAACGTTCCAATCTTTACGGAATTTGACTATCGAAGAAACATATGAATTAGCGGACGCAATCCTCATAGAAGACCTTGACGAAATCAAAGAAGAAATAGGTGACATTATGTTGCATATGGTTTTTTATGCAAAAATTGCTGAAGAAAAAAAAGCATTTAATATTGCGGATGCGATCAATAGTTGCTGTGATAAGTTAATTCATCGCCATCCTCATATTTATGGTGATGTAAAAGTAAATGGGGAGGAAGATGTGATAAAAAATTGGGAACAACTCAAATTGGCAGAAGGAAAAAAATCTGTTTTGCAAGGTGTTCCAAAATCTTTACCCGCCATGATTAAAGCTTATCGCATGCAAGAAAAAACTGCACAAGTTGGTTTTGAATGGGAGAATTCTGCTCAGGTTTGGGAAAAAGTGGAGGAAGAAATGGCCGAAATGAAAGAGACTTTGGACAAAGATTTATCGCAAGAGAGAAAGGAAGAAGAATTTGGGGATGTGATTTTTTCAATGATCAATTATGCTCGATTTAAAGGGATAGATCCGGAGACTGCATTAGAAAGAATTAATTTAAAATTTAAAAATCGGTTTGAATATATTGAAAAAAATGCGGAAAAAGATTTAAATGAAATGACTTTGGAGGAAATGGATAAATTATGGAATGAGGCAAAAGGAAATAAATAGTTTTTGTTGCAGATTTGTGCCAACCATTATTTCATCTTTAAATTAGTTAGTACAAATTTGGTATAATGCAATCAAATCTTCACAAACTTAATAATTTTAGTCTGCCCATCAATTTCGATTTTACAAAAATAAATACCTTGTGAAAAATCAGCCATATCAAATACTTCTTGACAATTACCAATTTCCCTTTCCCCATCAAAAGGAATGAGCAAAAGTTGTCCCGTCACATTATAAACCTCTATTTTTACATTCCCACTTTTCTGCATCTCGAATTCTAAAGTTACTGTTGCCAAAGTTGGATTTGGATAAAGGTTAAATGCTTCTTTTTCATTTTTCAAATTTGTAATAGTTGTGGAAATATCAGCAGTGGTAGACACACCATTTCTCGTACTTATCCACATTGAACCATCCGTATCAAATTCAATTCCAGTTACATCATTATCTGCTAAACCATCTAAGGTAGAATATCGAGTAAAAACTTGGCTAGAGCTCAATTTAAATAATCCATTTTCAGATGCAACCCAAATATTTTGTTCTTCGTCTTCTATAATTTCATTTATAACAAAATTATTGATTTCACCATTTTGATAAATAACATGACCACCGTTGGGAGTATATTTTTCTAACGATTGATTAGGTCCAAAATAATCACCTTTCGCAATCCAAATATTTTCTTGGCTATCAATAAAAATTGTTTTGGCCAATTCTATTTTAAATAAATGTATTTCATTATTGGTATCAATATAATAGATTCCCCACCGAGTACTAAAATAAACGTCACCATTTGGATGGATGGCAATTCCTGTAGTTTTATTGTTTAATGAATTTTGAAGAATTGTTGTGAAGTCAAAAAAATTAATATTTCCATTTGGAGATATCTTTATCACAAAGGAATTTTCAACAACTTGTGGAAGATAATTTCCAAGCCAAATATTTCCGCTCGCATCTTCATTTAAGGATAGTATAAAACGAAAAGTATCATCCTGAATAAAACTTGCTTCCCCAGAAGATATATCAATAATTGAAACCCCATTACAACTCGAACGATGAGAAATAATTAATTCATCTTGAGAGGTTGCTAAAAGCGAATAACCCGGATCACAGAGCAACCCATCATTTTCTGTAAAAGTATTCCAACCTAAATTTTGTGAATATTTTGAAATTCCATTTTCAGTCCCCAACCAAACAGAGCCATCATTGGAAATATCTAAGCCTCGAACCATATTTCCTGCAAGATCAATTCCTGTTGATAATTTTTTATATTCATCTCCATCAAAGGAAATAATATCATTAACAGTTCCTAACAACACATTCCCATTCTCTTCGAATATGGTCGCAACCTGTTCATCGAGGTTGAAATTTAAAAATGTACTATCCAAATTCATTCTTGAAAACCCAGTATCTGTACCTATCCATTTCGTATGATTACTATCAATGTAAAGTGATCTTGGATAACTTATCAATCCTGAAGTGACATCAAAAAGAGTTTGATTTCCAGCACTATCATAATGATAAAGACCACTTGGTGAAACTGCCCAGACTTCCTGGTTTTCATCAATTATCATCTCACTGATCCAACCAATTGATTCTGGTGATGGAGGTAAAAAAATAGTCCATTCTCCGCCAGGTGTATATTTTGCAATTTCTTTAAAAGTTCCGATATAGATATTATCAGCAGCATCAATCGTCATACAAGTTGGAGCAAAATATATACTTTCAGCTATCGTCGTCCAATTTCCTTGATTGTCTAATTTGGAAACAGCACTTTTACCATTATCACTTTTTGTAGCAAACCATTTATTCCCTTGGGAATCTATCACCACCGAATTCACATCATTAGTGAACAGACCATTATCAGAATTGTAACTTATTATAACTCCCCCCTGTATTACAGAAACTCCTCTATTTGTTGCCAACCATTTATTTCCATCGGCGTCAATAGCAATCTCATTAATGTAGTTTGAGATCAATCCATCTTCGGTCGTCAATTTATAGTAGGCTTCTGTTTGTAAATTCCAATTCAATAGTCCCCCAGAAGTAGCAATCCAAAGAGTATTACCCTCTTTTTCTATATCTAAAATTTCTTTATTATTGGTGAATGTTTTCCAATCTTGAGCCGTAAGGTTTATTAGAGAAAAACAACATAAAATAATCAAAATATTTTTCATGGTTTCGAATTTTAGCTATTTTTTCAATTGACTTCCTAAGAGTCTTTTGTTGACTTGAAAATTGAATTTCATATTTACTCCCAAACTCCATAATTTTACATTTCCATTCCCTATGCCAGCCAACGGAATCTGTAAGAATGGTTCTATTTGTATAAAGGTTTTAGGTGTTAAGTATTTCTGATACCCTAAAGCGACCTCTCCTATCCCAAACCAATGTTTGTTCTCATTTTCAACTCCCCAATATTTGATTTGACCTGGTATTTCTTGGTCGTAAAAATACCAATAATTCTCTTCCAACATGATAATAGATGTTATTCCAAATTTGGAGTAAAACCCATTTTGATTATTCCCTTTTTGAAAAAGTCCAATACTTATAGGCAGTTCCAAGATATCACAAGATGCATCCACCAAGGTTGGAGCCACATCATAAAGCCAAAGTCCATCCTCTGGCTGATAGTCACTTCCTTTAGCACCATACTTTTTTCTGATAAAACTTGTCCCTAGACTTACACTAAATTTTTCAAGGAAGCGATATTCAATCTGACCTCCTATCCTCAAATTCGGTTGAGAAAAGTCATCTCGATTTATACCTGTAGATTCACCCCCTACAACTAATCCCAAAAGGAGGATATTTTTATTTTCAACAGGAACACCTAAAACTTTTTCCCTCTTAAACAGAATTTCCAAAATCTCTTTTTCTTTAAGAATAGAGAGATTTAGTGAAACAACTGGTAAAATTGAATCTACTTGCGATAATGTACTAACATAGTCTTGTTCCTTTTTTTCTACTTCAAGTTTATCCAACAAAAGTCCTTCACTAAGAGTGTCTGTTTCTTGCAAAATAGAATCAAATATAATTCTATTACTTTTTTCATTTTTTCGAAATTCAAAATCATCAAAAGCTAGGGTTAGATCTTCTTTTTGTTTTTTGTAATTGTATTGTTCAACATTTTTAATTGAGGTAAGATTTGAAGTACCTAACTCATTTTTATTTTTAATAACATTTGAATTTAATTGATCATTGCCCCTGAATTCCTCAGATTTAAAAATTTGATTTTTAAATTTTGATTCACGAGATTGGGATTCAACAATCTCTTTTTTATCAAAACCTAAACTTATTTTTACAACTTTCGTTTCTCTTTGTTCAAAAAAGAAAATCAAACCAACCAAGAGCAATACACCAATCCCAACAAACCTCCACCATAAAAGACGACGTTGATCGCCTTTGTCCAATAACTCTTCCATCTTATTCCAAGATGCTTCATTGTAAGCAAAAGGATATTGCTTAGGCTCTTGTTGAAACAGTTTATCTAATTCTTGTAGTGGCCTTTCTGACATTTTAATTAATTTATCTTTTGAGTTACAAGGTCTTGCAATTTTGCTCGGGCTCTCGTCAAATTAGATTTTGATGTTGAAACGGTAATACCCAATTTTTCAGCAATCTCTCTATGCTTAAACCCATCGATCACATACATATTGAAAACGGTACGATAAGCCAACGAAAGAGATTGAACCATAGCCATCAACTCTTTATAACTGATTATACTAAGCGCATCCTCTTGCGTAGAGATATTATTTGTTTCTTGCATCTGAACTTCCATTTTAAATTTCTTTTGTTTTTTAATTTGATTAATGGCTGTGTTGACTAATATTTTTCTAAACCAGGGTTTAAATGGTTTCTCTAAATCGTATTTTTTTATGTTTTTAAAAAATTTTAAAAATCCATCGTTCACTATTGAGACTGCTTCTGATTCATTATCCACATACCGCATACAAATGCTCATCCCATAAGGGTAGAATAACCTGTATAAGGCATTTTGGCTGTTGCGATTCCGTTGGCGACAACCTTGGATTATTTCTTGAAACTTCGTTTTGTTACTGAGCGACATGAACAAACTTTTCCTTTTTTGTAACTTTATACCATAAAGGTATAGAAAAGGCTGCGTTGGAGGTCAAACTAAAAAAATTAGGATTCTAATTGTTAATTTTTTTCGCCACAATTAAATGGGTAAAAGGTTTGCTTCGAATAGAATAAATCTATCAATTCTTGGTAATTAAGTAATTTGACATTGGTTCTCGAAATAGAATCTGCCAAAATTACATCTCGTCAAGCCTAAATTTATTCTATTGGGTGATTTTTGCACTAAATAATATTGCAAAACTTCCTAACATTCGTATTAACCCCAAGAAGGGTTAAACAGGTTCTCAAAGCCTTTTTTTTTACTAAATAAAAAAATAGTTTCATTATTTAAATTATTCAAGGATTTTCGATAACTATCGAAGCACATTTCCTTTCATTCTCCAAGCGATAAAACGGTATAAAATTTCAAGACAACATAGGCTTTTAAAACCAATATTCCCGCGCTTAGCTTTGGATTCCAACATTTCTAGAAAGAGGTATTTAATCAGTTTTTCTCTGCGAGGAAAATGACTGTTTTAAGTTAAAAAATAATACTTTTTTGATAAAGTAATTCTAGCATTTATAATTAAAACATCATGAAATATTAATCAAATTATCATGTTAACAAATCAATACTTTTTAAAGAAAATTCATTATCTTTGCATTCGCTATAACTGATCCATGAGATCACTATTGGTAAACCTTTTAAATTTTAGAAAAATGGCTGAATATCTCAGTAAAGAAAAAATGGAAGAAATCTTCCAAGAGTACGGTGGAAATGCAAAAAACACAGGTTCTGCAGAAGGACAAGTTGCTTTGTTTACTTTCCGAATTGCAGAATTGTCAAAACACCTGCACACTAATCGAAAAGACCACAGTTGTAAGCGTACATTACTTACTTTAGTAGGTAAAAGACGACGATTACTTAAGTACTTAGCAAAAAAAGATATTGTTGGATACCGTGCATTAATTGAAAAATTAGGTATTCGTAATCTTAAGTTTTAATGACAAAGCAAAGCTTTTCAAAATTGAAAAGCTTTGCTTTTTTCTTTATGGTAGAATACGAAAAAACGTTTCGAATTTGACCGAGCGAAAAAAAAGCGACAATCGAGAGATAGGGATTATTTTATTTTGAATTTTCAGTAGCTTATTAAATAAACATTGAAAACCATTTAAAAAAATAAGGAGCTACTTTTATGCCCTCAAAAGATTTTTTTTAAAATCTTACAATAGGAACCCATCTATTTTTTTCGTTGATCGACGGATTTTAAAAAATTTATTATTCGGTTTATTTTATTAATGTTGCATATTGTTTTCTTACAAAAACTAATATCTCATTCTTTCATCAGCTGAATACGTATTACATTTATATATTATATTTAGAAAACCTTGGATAATAACTTCATTAATGATTTGCTTTTTAGCCGAAAGCTGACCAACCATATTTATGCTTGCTCACCTTTCGCCTAAAAAACAAGTCAGAAAGTTATCATTCAAGAATTCCTAATTCACTATTTTAAACAATTAAAACATGGGTTTAAAAACTCCTATTTCTAAGTCATTCAACTTACCTGATGGCCGAGAAATTACAATTGAAACAGGTAAATTAGCCTCTTTAGCAGATGGTTCTGTAGTTGTTCGCATGGGTAACACTATGCTATTTTGTTCAGTTTGTTCTGCAAATGAACCAAGAGAAGGACAACGATTTTTTCCGCTTTCTGTAGACTATCAAGAAAAATTTGCAGCAGCAGGTAGAGTACCAGGTAACTTCTTCCGTAGAGAAACTCGATTAAATGATTATGAAATTTTGATTTCTCGATTGGTGGATAGAGCGATTCGTCCTTTGTTCCCTGACGGATATATGCATGATACTCAAGTTATTATCAACTTAATTTCTGCTGACAAAGAAATCATGCCTGATACACTAGCAGCATTGGCAGCTTCTGCTGCACTTTCGGTTTCTAATATCAATTTTGCTGGTCCAATATCTGAGTGTAGAGTAGCTCGTATAGATGGTGAATTTGTTGTGAATCCAAATCGATCTGAACTAGAAAAAGCTGACTTGAACATTATCATCGCAGCAACTATGACTGATGTTATGATGGTTGAAGGTGAGGCTCAAGAATGTTCAGAAGCAGACCTAGTTGCAGCAATTAAAGTAGGACATGAAATCATTAAAATCCAATGTCAAGCACAATTGGATTTAGCTGAATTAGTTGGTGAAAAGGCCACAATAAAAAGAGTATTGCCAGAAGCGGAGGAAAATGAAGAGTTAAAAGCTAAAATTCAAGCTGCTGCACATGAAGGTATTTTGAAAATTGCAAGAGGGAAATTAAGCAAAGGAGAGCGTGGAAAAGGTTTTTCTGATAATAAAGACGCTGTTGAAGCTGCATTGAAAGAAGAATATGGTGAAGAAGCATGGGCTGACCTAAGACCACTCTTCAAAAAATATTTTCAAAAAAATCAGAAAGAAGTTATCCGTGAAATGGTAATGAGTGAAGAAACTCGATTGGATGGAAGGAAGTTTGATGAAGTCCGAAATATTTGGACTGAGGTTGATTATTTGCCATCTGCTCACGGTTCTGCAATCTTTACTCGTGGAGAAACTCAAGCATTAATGTCTTTGACTCTGGGAACAAAGAAAGATAGTTTAATGATTGATACTGCTTTGACAAATGGATATGATAATTTTATTTTACACTATAATTTCCCTGGATACTCTGTTGGCGAAACTAAACCAATGAGAGGTCCGGGACGTCGAGAAGTAGGTCATGCGAATTTGGCTGCTCGATCTTTGAAACAAGTAATGCCGGATGAATTACCTTATACCGTTAGACTAGTCTCTGATATTATGGAATCAAATGGTTCATCTTCAATGGCAACAGTTTGTTCTGGATCATTAGCATTGATGGATGCAGGTATCAAAATCAAAGCACCAGTTTCTGGAATTGCGATGGGAATGATTTCTGATGGAAAACGTTTCTCCATTTTATCTGACATCTTAGGTGATGAGGACGCATTGGGAGATATGGATTTCAAAGTAACTGGAACAGAAAAAGGAATTACTGCTTGTCAGATGGACATCAAGATTGATGGACTTCCTTATGCTCAATTGGAAGGAGCATTGAATCAAGCAAGAGTTGGTCGATTACATATTTTAGGGGAAATGGCTAAGACTCTATCTACCGCTAAAGAGGATTATAAAGATCACGCGCCAAGAATAGTAGAAGTAATTATTGAGAAGAGTATGATTGGTGCTGTAATCGGACCAGGTGGAAGTATTATACAAGAGATTCAAGCAGAGACTGGAACTGTAATCAATATCGAAGAGGTTGGTGATAAAGGTGTAGTGAATGTTGCGAGTAACGATAAAGCGTCAATTGATGCTGCATTGGATCGAATCAAATCCATCACATTTATGCCTACTGTTGGTGATGAATACGATGCAAA